>ENA-OUQW01000837-OUQW01000837.1-human-gut-metagenome-genome-assembly--contig:-NODE-837-length-36650-cov-7.870556_pt1 | contig 36650 bp, 30 predicted proteins | sample MGYA00248464_ERZ548849 | MGnify/ENA primary metagenome ERZ548849 (study PRJEB26491, sample SAMN04978193) | human gut metagenome | host: Homo sapiens | study: EMG produced TPA metagenomics assembly of... | reverse complement strand
TGTTTACAAGCATATTTGACTCAATTTATATGGCGAAGTAACCACATGAGCAAAAGAAAAGCTGTGAAACAGCGATTTTGCGAATGGGGTTCTGAATAGTTACGATTTTGATAAATAAGAAGATTGGAAAAGGACATAATTGTGGTATAATTAGACTATAAATAGAGGAGGTATCTATTATGCCACATATAATTCCAATTAAAGATTTGAAAAATACATCAGAGATATCTGATATGTGCCACAAGACAGAGGAACCAATTTATGTTACTAAAAATGGCTATGGCGATATGGTAATTATGAGTATGGAGACTTATGAGTCAACCATGAAATACATTGCTATGTATAGAGATATAGAGATATCTGAAAAACAGATAGAAGCAGGTCAAGTAAAGGATGCCAGAGCAGCCCTTAGAGAAACGAGAGCAAAATATGGCTTATAAATTAAAGGTTACAGAACATGTCCATGAATTACTTGATAATCTTGTGTATCATTAATTCTCTTGAAATATTCACAAAATTTCAAACATTAGCTATAAAAATAGGTTGTATTTATCCTATAATTTACATATAATATAGTTTAAAGTGAGGTGTATAGTATGACAATAGATACAAATACAATGATTTCTATAACAGAAGCTAATCAGAATTTCTCAAAGGTTGCCAAAGTTGTTGATGAGCATGGCACAGCAGTGATCCTTAAAAACAATGTACCAAGATATCTCGTAATTGATTTTAGCAAAGCGGAGCAGGAAAAAATAGCATCCACAGAGGACGTATTTGCTATATCAGAGCGTCTTATTAAGCAGAATATGGAGGCTTATGAGGTACTTGCCAAATGATAAGATTAAGCAAAGAACAGGTCGTTTTACTTCATGAAAGACTGATTGAAATTACTGGTGGTAGTAATGGTATTCGTGATGATGGTATGCTTGAATCAGCACTTGCTAATCCATTTCAATCGTTTGGAGATGAAGAATTATATCCAAGTGTACAGGCAAAAGCAGCACAGTTATGCTTTGGAATTGTAAAGAATCATCCGATGGTTGATGGAAACAAACGTTTAGGTACTCATGTGATGTTGGTATTTTTAACATTAAATGGCTATGAGCTTTCATATACACAAAAAGAACTAAGCGATACAATCCTTGATTTAGCAGCTGGCAAAATAGATGTTGTGCTATGTGGATAGGGCTTTATATTGCAAAGAATAGAGGATAAGAGGGAATATATTATTGTAAAAAATAGACTAAAAATGAGGTGATCTTGTGAAAAACTTGCAAGAAGCTATAAAAATAGGTGAATCAATTAACATAGAATTCAAATCATGGATAAAGACTAATAATATGCGCGAAAGAATTTCTCTTGTCGTTGATGAGTTGATTGCATTTGTTAATTGCAAGGGCGGAACTGTATATTTAGGTGTTGAAGATGATGGTGAAGTTACAGGCTGTACTGGCAAATATGATTTACAGTCTATTCAAGAAGCTATATACGATAAAACGAGTCCTCATATGTTTACAGAAATTGAAGAAATCAAATATGAAGAAAAAACGGTAATAGCAATTTCTGTAGAAAAGGATGGTAAGACATATACAACAGCGGATGGAAGATGTCTTAAAAGACTTGGAAAGAATTCTAAGCCTTTTTATTCTGATGAAATGGCACATGTGTATACAATAGCAAATACTAACGATTTTTCATCACAGATTATAGCTGAGAGTTCGATTAATGATATTAACCTTATGGTAGTATACTCTTTAAAAGAAAAACTCAGACTTCGTGATTCAGCATCAACTTTACCGGATTTGGAGGATATGGCATTTTTAAAAGATCTGAAACTGATTGTGGATGAGGGGGGACAGATTAAATTGACCATAGCAGGGCTGCTGTTTATTGGAAAGGACGTTTCTATTCAGCGTTTGTTGCCACAGGCAGAGGTTATATATTTGCAATATGGAAAAGGTAATCTTGAAGAGTATAATGCACGAATTGATATGAAACAGCCAATTACAACAGTGTTGGATAGACTTACAGAGAAAATTCAAAATGATAATAAAATTGTATCAGTCCAGATAGGTTTATATAGATTAGAGGTATCTGAGTATTCAGAGAAGGTATTTCAGGAAGCTCTACTTAATGCCCTTTCACATAGGGATTATCAGCAACAGGGTGCAGTATATGTTAAACATTATCCAGATAAGATTGTAATTGAAAATCCAGGTGGATTCTTGGATGGTATAACAGCAGACAATATTATTACACATCCATCATCACCGCGAAACAAACTTATTGCTGAAACTTTGCAGAATTTGAGATATGTGCAGCGTACAGGACAGGGTGTAGACATTATTTATAAGGAAATGGTAACTATGGGAAAACCATATCCGGTATACAGGGTGTTTAATGATGCAGTACAACTTACAATAGGCAATGTAATGGAAGATCCTGATTTTGTTAAATTTGTTGTTAGTGAGCAGGATTCCAAGCAAATCACATTTTCGCTTGCTCAATTAATGGTGTTAAGATATACTGCTGAAAATAGGAAAATTAAATTGGCGGATGTTCAAAAAATTGCTCAGATAAGTGATATAGAGGCAAAGAAATGTTGCTCTGACCTGATGAATTTTGGTTTAATTGAACTTGTTGGAAAAGAGTATATGCTTACAGCAAGAGTATATGAAGCTATAAAGTCCGACGTTGAATATACACGAGATAGAGTCGTGCAGTACATTAAGGCTAAGGATATGATTACCGAATATTTGGAGCGGAATAATGCAATTAATAATGGTACTGTCAGAGAATTATGTGGTTTTACTAAACAGCAGGCTAGAACAACACTTAGCAAAATGATTGATGAAGATATAATTTTAAAAGTAGGAAATGGTCGTGCCACAAAGTATGAGTTAAGAAATCGAGTGGCACTCGAAAAACACTCGATTAATATATAAGTTTTATGATAAAGTATTATTCTTGAAAAGCGGCTAATTGAAGGAAATATACACAGTGATAAATCGAGTGATAAATCGAGTGCTACTCGATTATCACTCGATTTATCACTCGAAAAGTTGAATGTGGAGATTGTCGACACAGCGTGTCAACAATCTAAGATCATAGAACTTTATTACGGGTTCAAGATGAGATAAGAAAATTTTAACTAAGAGGGAGTATCAATGAGTTACAAGGCAATGGATGGAACCAGACAGTGGGATGGAAGCAAGAAAGTACCAGAAGAGAGAATGGCAATGAAGATGCAGAGCTTTGCGCGGACGGGAATAACGCCGGACATTGCAGGGGCAGACCTGTCTTATGCGTTAAAGCTGCAATATGCCAGGTGGAAAGCTAAGGGATTAAGGACTACCATGGAAATCACTCCAGCTGAATACACAATGCCGCAATCGCGTTCAAAGAATACTTTCTGGAGTGATGAGAAATATACGCATGAGAGAAGAATGCACATGGCAAATTTATCACAGAAATACTATAAGGGTGATAAATGCATAGATACACAGGAAAGCCAGATTGCAATCAATGCAATCGTAACGGATACGACAGTAGAGACCAGTGCAGTAGAAAGTGACTATTATTGTTGCCCATCCTGCGGTGCTATCAGCAGAATTAAGGAATTAATGACAGGATGTCCATATTGTCAGACCAAATTTCAGATATCGGATTTGTTCCCTAAGGTTACGAACTTCTATTTTTATGATGATGATTCCTCACAGGTTAAGAAAATAAAGAATATAGGTATCGCAGCCGGTATAGTTATTTTCTTTCTGGCTGTAATCTGCAGCATGTTGAACGTAGAACATTTTAATGTAATGAATATCGTGGGAGCAGTGGCAGGTGGAGCCTTTGGAGGATATGCAGTATTTGCATTTTCTACAATAGGATATGGAATCTGTAAGGGAATGCAAGGTGTTGGTGAAGTTGTCGGCTCCAGGAAAGCAGAAAGAAAAATAGAAAAGAAATTGAAATCCTTAGATAGTACCTTCTCCTATAAATTATTTGAAGGACAACTTATTTCATTCCTGAAAATGACACTTTTTTCAGATGATACACGTAATCTTGCTTGTTTTGAAGGTACTTATGTCCCTGAAAAATACAAGGATTTAATAGATATGAACTATCATGGAACAGTAGCCTTGAAAAGCATGGAAACAACTGGTAATATTGTAAAACTTAATATGAAAGTGTTCCTTCGTAACACGTATTGTAAAAATAACAAAATCAAAATAAAAGATGAAGAAATCCCAATCCAGGTGGCGAAGAATATCTCTACCCCTACCAAAGCCGGATTTTCCATCAGACGATCCCAATGCAAGAACTGTGGAGGCAGCTTCGATGCCACCCATCAAAGGATTTGCCCTTACTGTCAGACAGTGTATGATATGAAAGATGAAGACTGGGTAATAATCAATATAGGAGAATAAAGGTTCCTGTATTCCTTAAAGTGGACATTGTCCATTTTGTATGCTATACTCTCTTTTGTATAAATATTCAGAATCGAGGTATAACATGAACATAACAAAGAGAAGAATGTTCCCTGCACTTCTTACAATATTGTTATTCGCAACACTATTGGCAGGATGTGCAGGCAAGCAGTCAGATGCAGGACAAAATGATGCATCACAGAAAGAGATTACCTGTGCAGCGGATCTGGAGGGGGCAAGAATCGGCGTACAGCTTGGAACAACTGGTGATATCTACGTATCGGACTATGAAGGCGATGAAGCAGGAACCAAAATCGAGCGTTATAACAAGGGTGCAGATGCTATTCAGGCATTGAAACTCGGCAAGATTGACTGCGTAGTTATAGATGAGCAGCCCGGCTTACAGTTTGTGAAGCAGAACAGTAACATTCGTATTATTGATGAAGAATTTACACTGGAAGACTATGCCTTTTGCGTAGCCAAGGAAAATACAGAGCTGCTGGACAATATCAATGGTGCACTGGAGAAGTTAAAAGCTGATGGCACAATTGACAGTATTGTGAAAAATTATATCGGTACAGAGGAAGAAGTAGGGCAGTATCCATATGTCAGCAAGGAAGTAGAGAGAAATAACGGGACACTGATCATTGGAACCAATGCAGAGTTTCCACCCTATGAATATTATGACAACAATCAGGTAACGGGTATTGATATCGACATTATGCGTGCAATCAGTGATGAATTGGGTATGGATATCCAGGTAGAGGATATGGCTTTTGACTCTATTATTGCAGCAATCACATCGGGCAAGGTCAATGTCGGTGCATCAGGCTTCACAGTAACGGAAGAACGTAAGAAGAACATTAACTTTACAGATACCTACATTACGACTAAACAGGTCATTATTGTAAAGGGTGACAGCGATACACAGAAGGCAAGTATCGGGGAGAAATTCTACGATAACTTTATCAAAGACAGCCGTTATATGTATATTGTAAAGGGTCTTGGCAATACGCTTCTCATTACATTGCTGGCTGTTACGATTGGTATTATCCTTGGGTTCATTATCGCAATCATCAGAACAGGCTATGACAGGAATGGTGAACTGCCGATATTGAATGCCATTTGCAAGGTATATTTGACAGTTATGCGTGGTACGCCTGTTATGATTCAGTTGTTGATTATTTACTATGTCATTCTGGCATCAGCAACGAATAAAATCATGGTTGCAGCTATCGCATTTGGTCTGAACTCCGCAGCATATGTTGCAGAAATTGTCCGTTCCGGTATCATGTCAGTGGACATTGGACAGTTCGAGGCAGGCAGAAGCTTAGGTCTGAATTATCAGCAGACTATGCAGTCTATCATTCTGCCACAGGCAATCAAGAATATACTTCCGGCATTGCTTAACGAAGTTATCAGCCTTTTGAAGGAGACTTCTATCAGTGGTTATATCGGTCTGATGGATCTGACAAAAGGTGGAGATATCATCAGAAGTAATACATACGAGGCATTCCTGCCACTGATTGCAGTTGCAATCATCTATCTGGCGTTAGTTATGCTGTTGAGTTTCCTGGCAGGCAAGCTGGAGAGGAGGTTACGGAACAATGAGCGATAATGTGATTCTGGAAGTAAAAGACTTACATAAATATTATGAGAAACAGGAAGTATTAAAAGGAATCAGCACCACAGTACGAAAGGGTGATGTCATTGCCATTATTGGACCGTCTGGGTGTGGTAAATCTACTTTCCTTCGTTCTTTGAATCTTCTTGAAGTACCGACTAAGGGACAGATTCTCTTTGAGGGAACAGATATAACGGATAAAAAGACAGACATTAACCAGATGCGCCGTAAGATAGGTATGGTATTTCAGCAGTTCAACCTGTTCCCTAATATGACCATTCGTGAGAATATCATGTTGGCGCCTGTGAAGCTGAAACTGATGACCAAAGAACAGGCATCTGCCAAGGCAGAGGAGCTGCTTGCAAGGATTGGATTGGCTGATAAGGCAGAGGCATACCCTGCACAGCTTTCCGGTGGTCAGAAGCAGCGTATCGCTATTGTGCGTTCACTGGCTATGAATCCTGATGTGATCCTGTTCGATGAACCAACCTCAGCTCTTGATCCGGAGATGGTTGGAGAGGTATTACAGGTAATGAAGGAGCTGGCAAGCACAGGGATGACGATGGTAGTTGTGACACATGAAATGGGATTTGCCAGAGAAGTTGCGAACCGTGTCATGTTTATCAACGAAGGTGTCATTGCAGAGGAAGGAACACCACAGGAGATCTTCAGTGCGCCCAAGAGTCAGAGATTACAGGAATTTTTATCCAGGGTGTTGTAATGATATATTTTCCGGTGAAATATACAGGATTAAAAGAACGTGGTGTAAAGGGCTGCGTTCTTTTGATTTTGTGGTACTAAATGTCATTGTATATCTAAAAGCTATCTCAGAATACTTTATTTAGAAGACACGGAGAGGGTAATGATGAAAAAAGTTGTTGCATATTAGCCGCAGTGATTGTGATAGTCTGTGCAGTTTGTTTTGGAAGATGGGGGCAGGAAAATTCTGATCTTTCTTTTCAGTTTGAGAAAACGGTTTATACGTATAAAGATGAATATTGCAGCGTGGAAGATCTTGTATATCTGCAGATGGTGGGAAGCAGGAATAAGGAAAAGGAAAGAAAAATCAATCAACTGCTTGAAGACGATAGAAAAAAAGTGTTGGAACTGGCAATTCCTGATCCTGATGAGGAGCTGCCTTTTCACTTGCTGTATGTTCTGAAAAAAATAAAAATTTGGTTTAGCAGTAGATGTAGAGACATTGAAATTTATAATTTGTGGTGATGTATTAATTATGGAAAAAATGGTTCGTATTTTAAATTAGAACGTGTTGGACAAGTTCAGATGTCAGATGGATTCGAAGGATAGCATGTCAGTTGGATTTTTACATAAGCGTCATTATGTTGTCAGGATGTCAGGCATCGGAAAAATGCTGCGGTTATTGATGATAAAGATGAGAATGTTATACAGGTTTGTGAAACAGAATATGTAGCTGAATGCTTACGCCAGAAGAGGATATGAATGGAGACGGATTAAAAGATATAAAAGTAGGTACTACATTCGCACAAGAGGAGACGGAACCTATGTCTGAAGCATTTCTCTATCAGGAAGAAAGTGGGCTGTTTTATCTTGAATCATACAGGGCACTTGTAGACTAGACAGGTAGTGCTGACAGATTAGCAGTATGGGAGGGATAGATAATAATGAAAAAAATTATTTCATGCATCAGTATATCAGTACTGTTATTGGGACTTGCGTGGAGCTGTGAGAAAGCGGAAACCTTAGATTTTGAAAGAAGCAGACAGTCGGAAGAAAAGATTGAAACAAAGGAAAGCAGAGCAGGAGAAAACAAAACAAATCATACAAACGAACAGGACAGCAGAAACCTATGTGAGTCGGTAAAGAAAGTTGATTTCTCATCAAAAGAATATCCGATTAATTGGGAGATTTATACAGATCAGGTGGAACAGGAATATAAAGAGAACTTTTATAGGATTATTACAAATCAGATAACATTGGAGTATGGGGAAGAAGAGGCTGTCTATTTTCGGGATCATCTACGAGGGATAGCGGATTTAGATGACATGGAGTTTATAGAACAATTTGTAAAAAAAGCGAGATATCGTTTTATTGATTGTGATGGGGATGGACTTCCAGAATTGCTAATGGACATTGGAATAAATGGTTTCTGCATATTAAAGTATCTTATGGAAGAACAAAAAGTAGAGGTTTATCACTGGCTGGACGAATATGAAGAATTTCTTGGTTCGGATCAGATAGGGTATTGTAATTCTACAAGTGCAAATAATACCCGATATGGATATAAAACATTGAATAGGACAGGAGAAGTGGAAAATGAAATTTATTTTACTGTTTATTATGGTGAGACTGGAATAGAATATGAGATTTTTATATTCGGAGATGAAAGTATGAGCGGGCATTTGAATCAGGAACAATGGGATGAAGTGACCAAAGACTTTTTTACAATGCTTGACCAACCTGTTACTATGGTAACGTATGAGGAGGCTTTCGGGAAAAATTTTATTGGAACAGAAGCGCTGCATGGGAATACTGATGAGGCAATGAGGGCATATGATGAGTTTTTGTCAGGAGAGAGAGCGTTGGAAAATTCTGGTGGAAGTACGATAGTAGATATGGATGATGGAAGTATGAAGTATCTGACGTGTGACATAAATGGAGATCATATACCGGAGTTACATATTCAGACATCGGGAGATTATTATATTCTTGCATATCAAAATAGTGTGCTGTTTGTTTTGTTTCATGAACAGGTGGAAGAAGCATTAAAATGTTATGGTGTTTGTAAAAATGGCGAGATTGTGTATAGATATACGAAAGAAAATAAGGAAAGTTATTCCTTTTATAAATTTGAGTTTTCTGGAAATGCGTTTAAAACAATTGGATTTTACAGGAATGACAGTAATGGAAATGGTGTATATGATGAGAATGATGAGTATGAATGTAATGAAGATATTTGCACGTTTGAGCAGTGGATTAGCAGTGCAGAAGGATATTTCAGTATCAATAAAAATGGGGATGTGCAGATTTTGGATATGATGGAATGGAAAGATTACGATGAATCAAGGAAAAGGTAGGAAAAAGTATGTTTGTGGAATAGCGGGTATTTTGATCGTAAGTTTAATTGCTTTTTATGTAGTCTTAAACGGTACGGAGAACAATCAGACTTCACAAGTGAAGAATGAGATATACACTCTTGAAAGGGAAGGTTTTGAAATGACAGAGGAAGAAGCGGCAAAGGCTGTTTTTGATTACATGTATTCAGATTGTGACTATGATTATGACGCAAAGGTTATTTCTACTATGCTGCAGGGACAAATGGTATATTTATACCAAACGCAGGAAAAAAGTGACTTGCAGTATGAAATGTTACAGAGCAAAGATAGGACAGAAGATGGGCAATATTATGTCTTTGCACACGATACACGTTATGAAACAGATGCCCTTTCGCAGGGCTTCTATGATGAATATCACACGGATTACGCAGTTAATAGGAAGACAGGCGAAGTTCTTCGGGAGTCTCAATGGATAGAGACTGATGCAGGTTATAAATTGCTTTATAGTGAAGCATATGAAAAGGCGGTTAATCAGTTATATTTTAATGAGGATGTTTCAGATGGAAAGATGCCAGAGGAACAAGCTGCAAGAGTTCTTTTTTATTATATATATTCAGATGAGGGTTTTGATTATGATTTGATGGTTGTAAGAACATATAAACAGGAACAGTCGGTATATGTATATCAGCTTCCAGAAGATCAGACGTTCCCCTGTGTAAGAAATTTTTCATGTAAAGGTATGACGGAAGATAAGAAATACTATATTTTTGCAGATTATACAGACTATTATACTCATGGTTATGAACCTGTTTTTACTCATTATCAGTATCTTACAAGTTATGTTGTTAACAGGGAGACGGGCGAAGTGCTTCGGGAACGGGAATGGAGTGATATAGAGTGTGAGTGGTTGTATAATGAAGAGTATAAAAAAGCAGTTAAATAGTGGAAAACATTTTATGCAATCCTGTTGTATGGTGATATATAAGAGGATGGCGAGGTTACAGCTTTTTATAACCGTGATGATGTGGACAAACTTTATATCAGCCAGGTGGATACATAATAAAGTATGCAGACGAAAATGAAAAAGCAAAATGAACTGATCAGTTAAAAGAATGAGGAGAAGATGAATAAAAAAATAATTTCATGTATTAGTGTATTAGCACTGCTATTTGGACTTGTGTGGAGTTGTATGAAAACAGATGACAAAAAAAGACAGAGTGTGACAGAGCAGGCGATGCTGGCATATCAGGAATTTTTAGAGGGAAAAATAAGTGTAGACGGAATAGATATTGATAGTATTACGGTGCCCACGGGAGAGCTAGGTAGGCATTATGAGACTAAATATGCTTTTTTTGATTGTGATAGGAATGGAGTGCCGGAATTGCATGTGAATTCTGCTAGGTATTATTATATATTTCAATATAAAGATAAGAATGTTTGGGTGTATAAAAATTTGTCACCGTATCCATATTATTACGCATTACAGAATGGAGCGTTTATTAGTCACCGGATGGGAGCAGGACCTTTATCAGATGAGTATAAGTATTCTATTTTTGATACATTTGGTAATGAAATTTTTAGTATTGGATTTACCAAATACGATGAAAATGGTAATGGAACATATGATGAAGATGATGAATATATATTTGACGATGTAATAGTCACAAAGGATGAGTGGGAAAAACTGACAAGAAAATATTTGTATAAAGATGAAGACGGAATTGATCAAATAAAAAATGAAATTTCGTGGTTGAAGATGGAATTTTGAAGTGTACAAAGAGTGAGAACAGATTAAACTTGAGGATATTGGAATAGAATTGCAGGAAAAGGCACTTGATTTTTTAGAATAAGTTGATCCGTTAAAAGAATGAGGAGAAGATGAATAAAAAAATTATTTCATGCGTCAGTATATTAGTACTGTTATTGGGACTTGCGTGGAGCTGTGCGATAAGAAAGACCAGCACAACTAAAAATGGTTCGTATTATGAGAATAACCAGACTTTACAAGTAAAGAATGAGGTATACACGCTTGAAAGGGAAAGAAATGAAGCTAATATATACAATGTAACGATAAATTATCCGCAATTGGAAGGTAGTCTTGGACCAAACAAAGACATAAATAAAGCAAACTCACTTTTAAAAGATGCAGCATTTTCTATGTATGCGAAAACATATGTGGAAGCAGCTGCGCAGTTGGAAGAGGAGGTGCAGGATGCACATGCCTATGCAGGAGATGTAATTAATTATGATATTCTGCAGTTGGATAATGATTACATAAGCTTGGTATTTTCTATAGATTCGTGTGTAGGAGGACCGTCTTATACGCATCAATATCCGGTTACTATAGACATAGAAAAAGGGGAATACATTTACTTTAGTGATTTTGCAGATATTGATGTTGTACAGCAAATGCTGCAGTCGGGAAATTTTGAAGTATATGCGGGAACTTATAGTGAATTTAGTGATGAAGATGCGCATGATTCAGATGTAATTAATTTGTTTGCGAAAACGTTTCGGAAACAGGTTAGTGCAGGTACGACAGGAGAAGGTTTTGACCGTTTCAGCAGTCAGAATATTGGATTAGATCAACAGTATTTATATATTTATTTTCCCTTTGAAAATGGAATATCTTTTCATGGATACTATATTTTAGGTATTCCCAGAAATCAATTAGATTAAGTATTTATTTGGGGCTGAGTTCTGCATGGTGGTTTTGCTAGTGTAAATGAAAAAAAGTATACAGAAAATTATATAAATGAGGAGGAAGATATTTATGAAAAGAACACAAATGAGAGATACAATAAAAGATATAAAATATTTTAACACATTTATAAATGAAGAACAGGCGAGGGTCAAAAAATTTTCTGACAAATTAAAAAATGGAGAAGTGAAAGAGGATAGGATATTTCCAGTAAAATCTAAAATGCATGACCTGAAACTTGGAATATTGATAGCCGGATATTCTAAGGGCGATGAGCTGTCTATACTGGAAAAGGAATATCAGGGGCTGATAGATGACTGGGAGGAAGTCTGGGAACCGGAATATTATAATAAAAATCTAAAGATGATTTCTTTGGGAATTTTATTTCAGGCAGATAGTGCATTTGCCCAAAAAGTAAAAAATATGTTAAAAAGCTCAAACATAAATGACTGGCTGTATGATTTTTTATTAGATTCATGGGACGGAGAACAAACAGAAGCAAGTAAAGAAATGCTTTTCCCAAATAATTTTTCTATATTACAGAAGGTAGTATTTCAGGGGAATAAAACAGAATTATTGAAAAAGTATTTGAAGAATGACTGGTACAACAAAGACTGTGGCTGTTATGAAGCGCATAAAAGCAGACAGAATATATATTATGGTTATTGGAGCTTTGAAGCTGGAGCAGTTGCTAAAATATTGCAGCTTGATGACAAGGATTTAAGAAACGAACCTTATTATCCATATGATATGGTTCATTATAAAGATTGACCTGTGTATAATATAATGCCGATATATAGCCCTTGTGGAAACTATATATCGGCATTTTTATGAACTAAAACTTAATTTCAATTACGCTTGCATTTGCATCCGGTGTGATAATGGAGTCATTGCCTTCGATGACAACGAAGCCATTTACTGCTTCTGCAGCATGCATATTTACCATGCGGATTGTGTAAGGCTTGGAGCCTTCTGCTGTTACATGGATGGTATGGCCTGATCTGGCAGCAGATACTGTTAATTCAGGCAGATTACTCATGCCGTATACAGTAGTTTCTGCTTTGACACCATCAAGTAATGTATAGACACGAAGCTCACAGGAATCAGCATAGTCGTAATCAGGCTTATCATCATGAGCACCGATTGCAATGATGGAATTCTCACGAACCATAAGTGGAATGCTCAGATAACCATGCTGTTCTTCAACCCATGTACCACCCTTGTATTCTTTACCGGTAAAGAAGTTGGTCCAGATACCTGCCGGAAGATAATATTCAGCGCGGCTCTCATCATTGAAGATAGGAGCAACTAACAGGTTGTCACCCAGCATATACTGCTTATCCAGGTAATTACACATCTTATCCTCTGTATATTCCAGAACCATGCTTCTCATGCAGGGGATACCTGTCCTAGAAGCTGTGATGGCTGTTTTGTACAGATAAGGCATCAATTTTGCCTTTAAGCGTGTGAAGAAACGAACGACATCAACTGCTTCTTCATCATATACCCATGGAACACGGTAAGAAGTGCTTCCGTGCAGACGGCTGTGGGAAGAGAGCAGACCAAAAGCAACCCATCTCTTGTATACATCAGCGGTAGAAGTATTCTCGAAACCTCCGATATCATGAGCCCAGAAGCCAAAGCCTGACATACATAAGGACAGACCGCCGCGAAGGCTTTCTTCCATGGATTCATAATCGGACCAGCAGTCACCGCCCCAGTGTACAGGGAACTTCTGACCACCGACTGTAGCAGAACGGGCGAAGAGTACTGCCTGACCTTTGCCACGCTTACGCTCTAACAGTTCATATACACACTTATTATACAGATATGTATAATAGTTATGCATTTTCTTAGGATCAGAACCATCATAGTAGACAGCATCTGTCGGGATTCTCTCGCCGAAGTCTGTCTTGAAGCAGTCAACGCCCATATCCAGCAGGATTTCCAGCTTATCCTGGAACCACTTGTATGCGGCAGGATTGGTGAAATCTACGATAGCCATACCGGGCTGCCACATATCCCATTGCCATACTTCTCCGTTAGGACGCTTGATGAAGTAGCCTTTCTCCATACCTTCCTTGAACAGAACGGATTCCTGGCCAATGTAGGAATTGATCCACACACAGATATTTAAGCCCTTTTCCTTGATGCGCTTGAGCATACCAACAGGATCAGGGAAGACTCTGCTGTCCCATAAGAAATCGCTCCAGTGGAATTCTTTCATCCAGAAGCAGTCAAAGTGGAAGGTTCTAAGAGGAATACCTCTGTCCAGCATACCGTTTACGAAGCTCATAACAGTCTCTTCATCATAATTGGTTGTAAAAGATGTCGAGAGCCACAGCCCAAATGTCCATGGTGCAGGCAGAGATGGTTTGCCGGTGATATCGGTATAACGCTCCAGAACTTCCTTCATAGTAGGACCATTGATAAGGAAATAATCCAGATAAGTGCCCTCAACGGAGAATTCAGTCTTTGTTACCATTTCTGTGCCAACTTCAAAGGACACCTTTTCAGGATGATTTACAAATACACCATAGCCCTTATTAGTCAGATAGAACGGAATATTCTTATAGGACTGCTCTGTGCTTGTACCACCGTCTGCATTCCAGATATCAACAGACTGTCCGTTTTTTACAAAAGGTGTAAAACGCTCGCCAAGACCGTAGACAAGCTCACCTACGCCAAGGCTCAGCTGCTGGCGGATATAGGTATCGCTGTTGTCGCCTTTATCATAAGCCAGACCCTTCCAGTCAGTCTTCATGAGAGCCAGGTCACGATTCCTGGATTCTGTAATGACCTTGCCATTTCTCATATATTTCATGTACCAGGTATTCTTACCGATTTCCAGAGTCAGGGAACCGCTGGAGATAGTAATGGATTCTTCTGTCTCGGAGGTAGTCAGAGGCAGGCAGTTTTCGTTGATTTCAAAAGCCGGAGATTTCTTGACTGCACCAAGATGATGATAAGTCTGCACACGCAGTACTTCCGGTAAAGGAGAAGTGATGACCAGAGTCAGATTGATTCCGCCAAGAGTGTCACCTCTATGGGTGATACGATTGGTCGGAGCACATAAAGTTACCTTGTTTTCTTCAATTTTACTAAAATATACCTGTTGTGGAGTGAAGCACTCGCAGCCTTCCTGCTGAAGCCAGCAGCCATTACTGAATTTCATGTAGTTACCTCTTTTCTGCACCACTGTAATTGAATATAGGGTTACTGTGAGGCGGTGCATTTAGGCACAGTATCCCTTTATTTTCGCATACCATTATTTTACCATTTTTTTGAAAATAAGTAATGTAAAAAATAGACACGTTTATAGTAATTTTCATGACTATTGGGTAAATAGTATGGTATACTGTAACTATTCAGAGCCATGCAAATTGAGACGGATATGTTTGTTTACAAGCATATATGGCGCAATTTATATGGCGAAGTAACCACATGAACAAAAGTAAAGCTGTGAAACAGCGATTTTGTGAATGGGGTTCTGAATAGTTACATTACAGGAAGGACAGTGCAAGATGGAACAATATGAACAGAAGGGTTTCCTCAACTCCAGCTTTAAGATTTTCCACCTGAAGGATAGGAAGTTAAGAGATTTTACTTACCATTATCATGCCTTCCATAAGCTTTTGATTCTGATTAAAGGAAATGTTACATATCATATAGATGGGCGCTCCTATCGTCTGGAGCCCTATGATATTGTGTTTGTACATGCAGGCGAGGTGCATCGTCCGCAGATAGAGGAGGATTGTGAGTATGAGCGGATTATCATTTATATATCTGATGAATTCATCCGCTCTTACCGTAATGAGGAGTATGATCTGAATGCATGCTTTGACCGGGCAAGGTCTACCGGCAGCAGTGTACTGCGTATCAAATCCCTGGTGACCAGCAGATTGTATGCAACGATCTGTGAGCTGGAGCAGGCAAGCCTGGAGCATAAGGATTATGCAGTTGCCTTGTATGAGCAGGTGCTTTTTCTGGAATTTATGATTCACCTTAACAGGGCAGTGATAGATGACAGAATTGCATACCCTGCCACACAGGCGCCCAACAGTAAGATTGCACAGATTATGAAGTATATAGAAGAGCATCTGAAAGAAGAATTATCCATAGACAATCTTGCAGGGGCTTTTTTCCTGGATAAGTACTATCTGATGCACCTCTTCAAAGAAGAAACGGGGAGGACGGTAGGTAATTATATTACAGGCAAAAGGCTTACGCATGCGGATGAACTGGTCCGCAAAGGGGCTACTATCACAGAAGCCTGTTATGCCTGTGGCTTTCAGAATTATTCGACTTTTTCACGGGCATATAAGAAATACTTTGGATGTTCACCCAAGGATAAGAGCAGACAGAATATTTCAGCAACATACCGGATAGAAGAATAGACATAAAAAATAAGAAAGGTAAAGTAAGGTGGTTTTATGAAATTAACATTTGTAGGTGCAGATCATCAGGTAACGGGAAGCTGTCACTACCTTCAGGCTTGTGGCAGGAACATATTGGTGGATTGTGGTATGCAGCAGGGAATCAATCCCTATGAGTGCTGCGATATCCCGGTCGAGGAAGCGAAGCTGGATTATGTATTTCTAACCCATGCACATGTAGACCATTCCGGTAATCTGCCTCTTTTGTATGCAAAAGGCTTCCGTGGCAGGATTTTTACAACAGAAGCCTCAGCAGACCTGTGTTCCATTATGCTGCGTGACTGCGCACACATACAGATGCAGGAAGCAGAATGGAAGAACAGAAAGGCCAAACGTCATGCAGGCATGGAAGCAGTAGAGCCTGCTTATACCATGGAGGATGCGGATGGAATCATCCGCCGCCTTGTTCCCTGCGCATATGACAGCATGATAGAGATCTGTGAGGGAATCAGTATCCGTTTTACAGATATCGGACATCTGCTTGGTTCAGCCAGTATTGAAGTGTGGCTCACAGAAGGTGAAGAAACCAGAAAAATCGTCTTTTCCGGGGATATCGGCAATGTGGACCAGCCGCTTATAAAAGACCCGATTCCAACCAAGGACGCAGATTATGTAGTCATGGAATCTACCTATGGAGACAGGTTCCATGATCAGGACAGACTGGATTATGTGGCAGAGTTATCTGCAGTGATTCGTGAGACCTTTGCAAAAGGCGGTAATGTAGTCATTCCTTCTTTCGCGGTAGGCAGAACACAGGAAATGCTGTATTTCCTCAGAAAGATCAAGGCTGATAATCTGGTTCCTGAATTTCCTAAATTTGAAGTATACGTGGATAGTCCCCTTGCCGTGGAAGCAACGGGAATTTTCCAGAAGAATATATACAGCTGCTTTGATGAAGAAGCGATGGAGCTGGTCAGAAATGGCATCAATCCTCTGGCTTTTCCGGGATTAAGGCTGGCAATCACCAGTGATGAATCCAAGCAGATCAACTTCGATGAGAAGCCCAAGGTCATTATTTCCGCCAGTGGTATGTGTGAGGCAGGACGTATCAGACATCACCTGAAGCATAATCTGTGGAGACCTGAATGTACGATTCTGTTTGTAGGTTATCAGGCTGTTGGTACACTTGGCAGGGCATTGATTGAAGGTGCCACGGATGTGAAGCTGTTCGGTGAAAGCGTGGATGTACGTGCACAGATCAGGCAGCTGGCAGGATTGAGTGGCCATGCGGATAAGAATGGACTGATCGCCTGGCTGGAGGCTTTTGAGAATAAGCCAAAGAGAGTGTTCATTGTGCATGGAGAGGACAGCGTATGTAATCTTTTCACAGAATGTCTTAAGATAGAACATGGGCAAAAGGCATATGCACCGTATTCAGGCACAAGATTTGATTTAATAACAGATGCTATCGAATATGAGGCTGCTCCGGTTCCGGTGAAGAAACGTACCAATGTGGTATCTGATGTATTTACAAGACTGCTGGCAGCAGGACAGAGACTCATTGCAGTGATTCATAAGAACGAGGGAAGTGCCAATAAAGATCTGGCGAAGTTCGCAGATCAGATCAATGCACTGTGTGATAAATGGGACAGGTAAATGAGATAGATAAATGAGATAGGTGGAAAGGTATAATAATCAGTATGAATATAATAGCAGCAGTAGATACAAATTGGGCAATCGGTAACAGGGGAGGGCTTCTGGTGAGCATTCCAAGGGATCAGAAGATGTTTCGTGAGATGACAATGGGCAAAGTCATTGTATATGGAAGAAAGACCCTGAATACATTCCCACAGGAACAGCCTCTGACAGGACGGACCAACATTATCCTTTCAAGGGATATCAGCCTTGAGATCAGGGGAGCACAGGTCGTTCATTCCATAGAAGAATTGCTGGAAGTGCTGGAGAGCTATGACAGCAGGGACGTGTATATTGTAGGGGGCGAGAGCGTATATGGGCAGATGCTTCCTTATTGTGACACAGCGCATATTACAAAGATTGATTACAACTATCAGTCGGATGCTTATTTCCCCAATCTGGATATGGACCCTGAATGGCATATTACGGCAGACAGCGATGAATTGACCTACTTTGATCTGGAGTATACTTTCACAAAATATGAAAGAATCTGATACTATAACCTACATTCATACCCTTTATGAATACAGGTTAAAAAACATCAAAAAAGTTATGAAAAAGACTGTTGTATACAGCCTTTTTGGTTGACTTTTTTTATCATGAGGATAATAATGGATGGTAACAAAAGATTGAGGTTTGATCACTACGAAGGGAGATCGTGTTATGGAAAAGAAGAATATTGACTGGGCAGCTCTTGGTTTTGGCTATCACCAGACAGACAAGAGATATGTATCATATTATAAGGATGGAGCATGGGATGAAGGTGCTCTGACAGAAGATGCGAATATTACATTGAATGAGTGTGCTGGTGTATTCCAGTATGCACAGACATGTTTTGAAGGATTAAAGGCATATACAACAGAGGATGGACGTATTGTTGTGTTCCGTCCTGACTTAAATGAAGCACGTATGCATGACAGCTGCAAGAGACTGGAGATGCCTACACTTCCTGAAGGACGTTTTGTAGAGGCTGTAAAGGCAGTTGTTAAGGCTAATGAAGCTTATGTACCTCCTTATGGTTCAGGCGCTACTTTATATGTTCGTCCTTACATGTTTGGTTCTAATCCAGTTATCGGAGTTAAGCCTGCTGATGAATATCAGTTCAGAATCCTGACAACACCTGTTGGACCATATTTCAAGGGCGGCGCTAAGCCTATCACTATCTGCGTCAGTGATTTTGACCGTGCAGCACCTCATGGTACAGGTCATATCAAGGCTGGTCTGAACTATGCAATGAGCCTTCATGCAATCGTAACAGCACATGCAAATGGATTTGACGAGAATATGTACCTTGATCCTGCAACAAGAAGCAAGGTTGAAGAGACAGGTGGTGCTAACTTCCTGTTCGTTACTAAGGATAATAAGGTTGTAACACCTAAGTCAGACAGTATCCTTCCTTCTATTACACGTCGTTCCTTAATGGTAGTTGCCAAGGAATACTTAGGACTTGAAGTAGAAGAGAGAGAAGTTTACTTTGATGAAGTAAAAGACTTCGCAGAATGTGGTCTGTGTGGTACAGCAGCAGTTATCTCTCCTGTTGGCAAGATCGTAGACCATGGCAAAGAAATCTGCTTCCCAAGTGGAATGAACGAGATGGGACCTGTTACCAAGAAGCTGTATGATACATTGACAGGAATCCAGATGGGTCATATCAAGGCTCCTGAAGGATGGGTTGTAGAAATTAAATAAGCTTCTATAAAAAGCTTGATCGGGCGGTCATTGACCGCTCGATTTTTTGTTGCGTTATGTCAACAAATATTCTATACTAAAGATGAGTGTTTATACGGAAACGATGTAAAGAGGAAGGGCAGTGGAAACATGCAGGAGAAGAAGGGGCAGATGACAGATGGGATTTGGAAATGTGAGGATCGTTATCTGAAATTCTCTTGTCAGAGCCTTGAATTGAGTGTGAGGCCCAGGGAACGTGCAGAGGGCAGCTTTCAGATCTCGACAGGAAATGATGAGGCAAAAGGGGAAATTTATTCATCAGATACCAGAATGCAGAGTCTTACGACGGATTTTAGCGGGCGTGAGGCTGTAATTGAGTACTGCTTTTTAACAGGTAATCTGGAGCCGGGCAGTCAGGTGCACGGAGAATTTACGATTATCAGCAGTGAAGGAGAATATACACTTCCCTATCAGATCAATGTGCAGAAGCCTCAGCTTGAGAGCTCAATGGGAAGTATACGCAACCTTTTTCATTTTGCTAATCTGGCAAAAGCCAATTGGGCAGAAGCGGTAGAGCTGTTCTATTCACCGGAATTTATTACGATTTTCCATAAAAATGATAAGGATCTTGAGACTATATATCTTGGATTATCCCGTAATCCCGGCAATGAGGAGAATGTTGAAGAATTTCTGATTGAGACCAATAAGAAAACAGCCATAGAGTATCATACAGATATGGAAGGCTTCATGCTTGAAAACGTGATGGATTCACAGATTCGGACACTTGCCATTACACGGTCCGGCTGGGGGTATCTCAAGTTACAGGTAAGAGCAGAGGGCAGCTTCCTGACTCTGGAGCATGATACAATCATGGATGCGGATTTTGAGGATGATCTGTATCGTTTGAATTTTACAATAGATGCGACCAAACTGCGCCATGGAATAAACAAGGGCAGACTGATTATTGAGGATACCTGTCATAAGATGAGTATACCTATTCAGGTCATGATGCAGGAGGGGGGACTTAGGGCAGAGCAGAAGAGGCAGGAGAAGAGAGCTGTCATTGCGCTCATGAAGAATTACATAGAACTGAAATTCCATAAGATTACGAGGAATATATGGGTAGAGCGTGCAGCTGAGGCGATAGGACAGCTTCAGGATCTGAATCCGGATGATCTTATGACACAATTGTATCAGGTACAGATTCTGACAACCAGGGAACGATATAATGAAGCTAGGTACTGGCTGGACAAGCTGGAGCCGGATGCTTTTGGCAAAGAAAGCGACATGCTTGTCAAGTGTTACTATCTGTATCTGGAGACACTGCTCAACAAGGATGAGAGTTATTTACAGGCGGTAACGGATGAAATTGAGCAGATATACAGACGGGATGAGACCCAGTGGTATCTTGCCTGGTTTCTGTTATATCTGGATCAGGAATATATCAGAAATCCGGAAGCCAGATGGAATCTTCTGGAGAAACAGTTCAAATTAGGCTGTTCCAGTCCGATTCTGTTCTGCGAGGCAGTACTTCTTTTCCAGAGCCATCCATCTTTTATTCTGGAATTGGGACAATTTGAACAGAACGTAATATGGTATGCTGCCAGGTATCAGATGCTGGATGCGAATATGATTGAGCAGGTGCAGTATCTGTGCGCCAGACTGAAGACATATTCCAATCTTTTATTCAGAACATTATGTGAGGTATACAGAACCAATCAGTCACCACAGACGATCACGGCAATCTGCAGACTTCTGATTCTGGGTGAGAAGCAGGGAACACAGTATTTTCAATGGTATGCACTCGGAGTAGCCAATGAGGTAAGAGTGACCAGACTGTATGAATATTATATGATGTCGCTGGATATCAGAGATAAGACGATCATACTGCCTAAAATGGTATTGATGTATTTTGCCTATCAGAGCAATCTGGATTATGAGCATAATGCGTATCTGTATGCCTATGTAGTGCGTAACCGGGACAAAGATCCGGATCTGGAGAGGAATTACCGGATTGCCATGGAGAGATTCGTGGTAGATCAGATCAGACTTGGCCATATGAATGAAGATCTGGCGTTCCTATATGAGAATATACTTGCGCCACAGATGCTCCGGGATGACACTGCATATGCATTTGCCCCGCTGTTGTTCATGCACAGGATTACGGTGGATAATCCCAAGATTACATCTGTAGTAGTAGTGTATGAGAGGATTAACGGTGAGAACAGTTATCCGGTGATGGACTGTACATGTCTTATTCCTATCTATGGTTCAGAATACCGGCTTTTTCTACAGGACGCAGAAGGCAGCCGTTTTACCAGGAGAATTGCCTATACCAACAGGCAGCTGATGCAGACAGACAGGCTGCTAAGCTTCGTAGGACCATCCATAGAGGGCAGACTGAGCTTTGACATGTATCTGTGCGAACAGGATGCGAACTATGTGACAATTACTCAGGACAACGTGTTCCGGTTCAAGCATCTTGCAGAATCAGAACAGGTCATAGAGAGCTTCAAGAAGGAGATCCGTGTTAAACTGCTGCGTTTTTACTATGAAAATGACATGATTGGTGAGCTGGATACTTATCTGGATGAAATAGAGGCTGATACCATGGAATCAGATGAAAGAGCAGAGTTCATACGATTCCTGATATCCAGAGGGATGTTTGATAAGGCATATCAGTGGGTGAAGCGGTATGGCATGAGCGGTGTGAACATGAAATCCATAGCCAGACTGATCAGTAAACGTATTGTAGCCAGCAAATTTACCAGAGAAGATTTCCTCATCAATGTTTCCTATTATATTTATAAGAATATGAAATATGATGAGAACATTCTACAGTATCTGATGATGTATTATGAAGGACAGACCACGCATCTTCGTAACATCTGGAAATCAGCAGTAGAATTGGAATTACCGGTTGATGATATCATGCATCGCATTCTTGGGCAAATGCGTTTTACCCATGTGATTGTTCCTGAGAAGGATGAGATACTGCTATCCTACGCAGTCAGTCCGGAGCATGATGATACACTGGTTCAGGAACTCCTTGATGACGCGGCGTATGCATATTTTGTACAGGATGCGATTACAGACAGCCGTATATTTGATCAGATCTATATCAGATACCGTAAGAGTGGAGAGGCACAGACACCGGTGAAGCTGGCATTGCTTAAATTCTGGTCAGAGAATCCGGAGAAAAAGGCACAAGTCGCCAGAGATATCATGTCTGTATTCGTAGGTGAATTTCTGAGAAAAGGCATTTATTTTCCGTTCTTCAAGGAACTGTCAGATCAGGTTGTATTGCTGCATTATTACAGGAATAAATACTTCGTGGAGTACAGAACCAGACCGGACAGCAAGGTGCGGATACATTACTTCGTAGATTCAGAGAAGGAGACCAATCCTGTCTATGAAGTAGAAGAAATGAAGGATATGTATGAAGGCATTCATGTGAAGGATTTCTGCCTTTTCCATGGCGAGGTGCTGCAATATTATGTGACAGAGACGCTGGATGGCAATGAGCAGATCACACAGAGCGGTACACTGACCAGAAGACCGGAGGATCACGTGCAGGGAAGATTTGGAATGTTGAATGATATCATGGTGTCAATGAGTCTTCATGATGAGATTACCGCACAGAAGGTAATGGAAGAATATATGGAAGAGGATTACAGCGTAAGAGAGCTGTTCCGTGTTTTATAAAAAGGATATGAAGTCGGTATGTTTTTGGATAAAGCATTAGATGAAATTGGCAGGAAAAATAAAATAGTAATAGGGCTTGATCTTACAAATGATTATGTGCAGATCAGTTATTGCAGGCTGGATCAGAGCATGCCGGATACAGTGAGCCTGGTCATGGGCGAGGAACAGTACAATATTCCAGCAGTACTATGTCGGAAGCATCAGCAGGAAGGTCAGGAGGAATTCTGGGTCATCGGCAAGGATGCATTGCAGACGGCAAAAGATGGCAAAGGCGATCTGGTAGAAGACCTGCTTTTACTGGTCAGGAATAACACCTCTGCGCAGGTCGGAGACAAAGAATATACTCCCAGGGAGCTGATGGAGATCTTCTTTAAAAAGCTGCTTGGATTTACCGCAGCTTACACCGGTGGAATGGAACTTGCAGCAATCGCAATGACATTGAAGAGTATAGAACCGGATACCTGCAATCTTCTCAGAGAGGCAGGAAGCAGTGCAGCGGGAAGTCAGTGCGAGATTTTCTTTATGTCTCATCAGGATTGTTTCTTCCAATATATACTGCATCAGCCGGAAGAGATGTGGACACAGAATGTCCTGCTCTATGATTACCAGAAGGATGGAATACACAGTTACGAATTGCAGATGAACCGTAATTCCAGACCGGTTGTCTGTCTGATTGAGGAAGAGAACTTTCCACAGATGAAAATGACAGATGTGTCACAAATGTCTGATGCACAGAAACAGGCATTTTTCACACAGCTGGATAATGCATTCCTTGAGATTGTCAGGAACCACTGTGAAGGTAAATTCGTATCTTCTGCATTTTTGCTGGGAGACCATTTTACAAGAGACTGGTGTAAGGATTCACTACGGTATCTGTGCAAAGGCAGACGAGTATTTCAGGGAAACAATCTGTTCAGCAAGGGCGCATGTTATGGCGCAAGAGAGAAAGTATTACCTTCTACCTTGAGCACAACTTATGTCTACCTCTCAGATGAGTGCCTGCATGCCAATATCGGTATGAACTGCAACCGGGGTAAAGAGGAAACATATCAGCCGTTATTGAATGCAGGAACGAACTGGTATGATGCCAGAAGGTCCATAGATCTGATTCTTGCAAAAGACAATACACTGGAGCTTACAATTACACCAGTAGACGGCGGACAGGCGAAAATTGCCAGAATTACGCTGGAAGGACTTCATGTAAGAGGAAACAAAACGAACCGGATAGGACTCTCAATATGCATGAAAAATGCAGAAACAGCGGAAATAGAGATTGCTGATAAGGGGTTTGGTGAATTCTATCCTTCAAGTGGCAGAACATGGAAAGAGAGCTTCGTATTATAATGAATAATGTGTATTTATGTACCGGAAATTATGCAAAAAAACCATTTTATGTAAATTTTTCTGACATTTCACTGTATTCCATGGAAGAATTGTGTTATTATTTTATAGACAGGATATATCTTCTGGATTATGACATCATGAACCAGCAGCTGGTAGACTGGATTCGCAGTGAGTGTGGGATGAACAGTCTGGCAGATGAATTGGATATATACATTAGAAAGCATGTATCCGTAGCTGCCTTTGTTACGACAATTCTGGAGAGTACAGGTCTTTATGATGACAATACCATTAAGCAGGTGGGAAGAATCCTGAAGGAACAGGCAGAGCTTTCTCCTTATGAAAGGCTCAGGAAGAGAGCAGAATATCTGTACCAGACAGGAAGATTTCGTCAGGCAATGGAGATCTATATGGAGCTGAAGGAGCATACGCCTGTTGAAAATACAGAGCAAAGAGCAGATCTGTATTATAATATAGCATCCTTATATGCAATGGACTATGCCTATGAGCAGGCAGCAGAGTACTATTATGAAGCATATAAGCTCAAACCGCAGGTGCAGATACGCCGTATGTACATTCTGGCGAATCGTAAGGCAATGACGGATTTTGATTATGGTGTATTTATGCGTGAGAATACGGACTGGCAGGCAGATTTTGCCGCAGTAGATACCATGCTTGCAGATACGCACCAGAAATGGCTGGAATCTAAGGAGATGCAGAGACTGAATGATCTTTTGGAGGAAAGGATCAATGGTCAGTTGGAACAGTATCATCAGCAGACAGGGGAATTAATTGCTGCACTGAAACAGGATTACCGAAGACAGATCGTGTAGCAGGGATGAAGGATTAAGAGTGTAAGGGAAGGGGAAAAGCAAATGGGATTACTAAGGAATATTGCCGATAAGCTGAAAGGAAAGAAACAGGAAGCAATAGAGATCGAATACAATCCACAGGAAGAACCGGAAGGACTCAGACGTGATGATGTGGATATGCACGATAAGAAGCAGAGAGAGCGCTATGTGAAGGCATGTCTGGAACAAATGGCGGAAGCTTCCAAGGAACTGGAGACGCTTGGCAGTGAGTACAATCTGGTAACTTCTTATCTGACAGATATGGAAGAGATTGATGCACTTCCACCAGAGATCAGAGAGCAGCTTGGCAATATGGCGAAGAAGATCGTAGACATAGAAGACAACCAGAAACAGCAGCAGAATAAGAAAAAGATCATGTCGGATGAAGAATATAACCATATGGACAGACTGGCAGACTGCATGCCGGAAGGCTGTGACAAGCTGAAGGAAGCAGAGGATTATCAGATTCTGATCAAGAAAGATCTGAACAGACTGGATGGCGAGAAGCATGCATATATATACAGACGAAATGAACTTCTGAACGGACAGAAGAATATGAAGGGAATCGTAGGAATCTGTGTAGGCTCCATGCTTTTTCTGGTAGTATTACTGGCAATCCTTTCATCAGTCTGGAAGCTGGATGTACAGATTGGTTATCTGATCGCAGTGTTGATTGCAGCCTGTGTCATGACCTTTGCATATGTGAAATTCGGAGAAGCCAACAGAGAACTGGTCAAAGTAGACAAAGCGATCAATAAGCTGGTATTGCTGCAGAATACAGTAAAGATCCGATATGTGAACAATACCAATCTTCTCGAATATCTGTATGTGAAATATGATGTGGACAGTTCCGCAGATTTAAGGAAGCTTTGGGGAAAATACGAAGAAGAGAAGAGACAGCGAGAAGAAGAACAGCAGAGACAGAATGATATGGATTTCTACCAGGCATCACTGGTAAGACTTCTGCGTAAATGCAAGGTACACGACCCTAATATATGGATACATCAGGCAACAGCCCTGTATGATAATAAAGAAATGGTAGAGATCAGACATGGTCTTATCATACGTAGACAGAAACTTAGAAAACAGATGGAATATAACGCCAGAGTAGCTCAGGATGCACAGGATGAAGTAAAGGATATGGTATCCAAATTCCCTGAATATGCAAAGAAAATTCTTGACCTTGTCAATGATTATGAAAGGGCACTGGCATAAATACGAAAGCAGCCGTTCCGATTTGGAGGGGCTGCTTTTAAATTTGCCCCCAAATACATTGACTAATGGAAAGTTCCTGTATTATAATTCAGAGGTATTGTGGTGTATCATGGTGATAACACTATAGAACTATCATGCACAGGGACGAAGTCTCTCTTTTTAAACACGAGGAGGAAAAGAAATGCAGGAATTTACGCCTATTAAAGAAGGTAAAGTACGAGAGGTATATGATAACGGAGATAGCCTTATCATTGTTGCGACTGATAGAATTTCAGCCTTTGACCACATCTTAAAGAACAAGATTACCAAGAAGGGTGCCATTCTTACCCAGATGTCTAAATTCTGGTTCGATTATACCAAGGATGTATTACCAAATCACATGATTTCAGTTGACGTAAAGGATATGCCTGAATTCTTCCAGAATGAGAAATATGATGGAAACAGCATGATGTGTAAGAAGCTTGAAATGCTTCCAATCGAATGCATCGTGCGTGGATATATTACAGGAAGCGGCTGGGCAAGCTACAAGGAGAATGGTACGGTATGTGGTATCAAACTGCCGGATGGCTTACAGGAATCCCAGAAGCTGCCTGAACCGATCTATACACCAAGTACCAAGGCTGATCTTGGAGACCATGATGAGAATATCTCTTTTGAACAGAGTGTTGAAGTATTGGAGAAGATCTATCCTGGAAAAGGTGAAGAGTATGCTGCCAAAATCAAGGAAGCAACCATTGCTTTATATAAGAAATGTGCAGAATACGCATTGAGCAAGGGCATTATCATCGCAGATACCAAGTTTGAGTTCGGTCTTGATGAGAACGGCAATGTGGTTCTGGGTGACGAGATGCTTACACCTGACAGCTCCAGATTCTGGCCATTAGAGGGCTACGAAGCAGGTAAGGGACAGCCTTCCTTTGATAAGCAGTATGTAAGAGACTGGCTTAAGGCAAACCCTGATAATGATTATCTTCTTCCTGATGAAGTAGTAGAGAAAACTGTTGCCAAGTACAAGGAAGCCTTTGCTTTATTGACAGGCAGGGAATTCAAATAAGTACATGCATCAGAAAGGTAAGTATCAATGGATAACGAGAAAGTATTAGTTTCTTCTACGTGGGACGATGAGCTTCACGAAGAATGTGGTGTATTCGGCATCTACGATTTCGATGGAAAAGACGTTGCTTCCACAATATATTATGGTCTGTTCGCATTACAGCACAGAGGACAGGAGAGCTGTGGTATTGCCGTTAGCGAGACCAATGGTCCTAAGGGAAAGGTAACTTCCTATAAAGGAATGGGACTTGTCAACGAGGTGTTTGCACCGGAGAATCTGGAATCCCTGCACGGAGATATTGGTGTAGGCCATACCAGATATTCAACAGCAGGCGCTTCTACCCGTGAGAATGCGCAGCCTCTGGTACTGAATTATGTAAAGGGTACTCTGGCACTGGCGCACAATGGTAATCTGATCAATGCAGCAGAGCTTCGCAGAGATCTGGAATATACAGGTGCTATTTTCCAGACGACCATTGATTCAGAGGTTATTGCATACCATATTGCAAGAGAACGTCTCAATTCCAAGACGGCAGAAGAGGCAGTAAATCGTGCCTGTCTTAAAATAAAAGGTGCCTATGCATTGGTTGTCATGAGTCCCCGTAAGCTTATGGGAGCAAGGGACCCTTATGGATTCAAGCCTCTTTGTATTGGTAAACGTGACAATGCGTACATCTTGGCATCCGAGACCTGCGCATTGGATACCATCGGTGCAGAGTATGTACGTGATGTCCTTCCGGGAGAGACCGTTACGATTACCCCTGAGAATGGCATTGTATCAGATATGTCAAGGGCTTTGCCTAAGGAAAAGGAAGCCAGATGTATCTTTGAATATATTTATTTTGCAAGACCTGACAGCCATATTGACGGTATCAGCGTATATGCATCCAGAATCAAGGCAGGACGTTTCCTTGCCATGGATTCACCTGTAGATGCGGATCTGGTCGTAGGTGTACCTGAATCCGGTAATGCAGCAGCTTTGGGATATTCCTTACAGTCAGGGATCCCCTATGGAACGGCTTTTGTCAAGAACAGCTATGTGGGCAGAACCTTCATTAAGCCTAAGCAGAGCAGCCGTGAATCCAGCGTTCGTGTGAAGCTGAACGTATTGAAAGAGGCAGTAGATGGCAAGAGAATTATCATGATTGATGACTCTATCGTACGTGGTACGACATCAGACCGTATCGTGAAAATGCTCAGAGATGCCGGCGCTAAGGAAGTACATGTCAGAATCAGTTCCCCGCCATTCTTATGGCCATGCTATTTTGGTACAGATGTTCCGGCAAGAGAACAACTGATTGCTTATAACCGCAGCATAGAGGATATTCGCAAGATTATCGGTGCAGATTCCCTGGGATATCTGGAGATCAACCGCCTGAGAGAAATGGTGGACGGACTCAATATCTGTGAAGGATGCTTTACAGGTAATTATCCACTGGAACCACCCCAGGAAGATATCAGAGGCGAATACGATAAGTAAAAAAGAAATGAGGATTTATATATGAGTACAGACAGATATACAAGTCCGTTGTCTGAGCGATATGCCAGCAAGGAAATGCAGTACATTTTTTCACAGGATATGAAATTCACTACATGGAGAAAGCTCTGGATCGCACTGGCTGAGACAGAAATGGAGCTGGGACTTTCCGAGAATGGCAAGCCTGTCATCACACAGGAACAGATCGATGAACTCAAGGCTCATGTCAATGACATCAATTATGATGTGGCAAAAGAACGTGAGAAACAGGTTCGTCATGATGTTATGAGCCATGTATATGCATATGGACAGCAGTGTCCCAAGGCAGCAGGAATCATCCATCTGGGTGCTACCTCCTGTTATGTTGGCGATAATACAGACATTATCGTGATGCATGAAGCATTAAAGCTTGTACATAAGAAGCTTGTAAATGTAATCGCTGAACTTGCAGCTTTTGCAGATAAATATAAGAACCTTCCAACACTTGCATTTACTCATTTCCAGCCTGCACAGCCTACAACAGTAGGTAAGCGTGCAACACTCTGGACACAGGAGTTCTTAATGGATCTGGAAGATCTTGAGTATGTAATGAACAGTCTGAAGCTTCTGGGATCTAAGGGAACAACAGGAACACAGGCAAGCTTCCTGGAACTGTTTGACGGAGATCAGGAGACAATTGACAAGATCGACCCAATGATCGCTGAGAAGATGGGATTTAAGGCATGTTATCCGGTATCCGGACAGACTTATTCAAGAAAAGTAGACACAAGAGTACTGAATGTACTGGCAGGAATCGCTGCAAGTGCTCACAAATTCTCTAATGATATCCGTCTGCTCCAGCATTTGAAAGAAATCGAAGAACCATTTGAGAAGACACAGATCGGATCTTCAGCAATGGCTTATAAGAGAAACCCGATGAGAAGTGAGAGAATTGCTTCCCTTTCAAGATATGTGATGATCGATGCACTTAATCCGGCAATTACATCTGCAACACAGTGGTTTGAGAGAACACTTGATGATTCCGCTAACAAGCGTCTGAGTGTTCCGGAAGGATTCCTTGCAATCGACGGAATACTTGATCTTTGTCTGAACGTTGTAGACGGACTGGTTGTATACCCGAAAGTAATCGAGAAGCGTCTGATGTCCGAACTTCCATTCATGGCAACAGAGAATATTATGATGGATGCTGTTAAAGCCGGTGGAGACCGTCAGGAGCTGCACGAAAGAATCCGTGAGCTTTCTATGGAAGCAGGAAGAAATGTAAAAGAGAAGGGACTTGACAATAACCTTCTTGAACTGATCGCAGCAGATCCGGCATTCAACCTGACTTTAGAGGATCTTCAGAAGACAATGAAACCGGAGAAATATGTTGGACGTGCAAGTGAGCAGGTAGATGCTTATCTTAAAAATGTGATCCGTCCACTGCTTGAAAAGAATAAAGAGATCCTTGGCGTGAAGGCTGAAATTAACGTATAGAATCCTTGGAATCTATCAGGACAAAGCGGAAAAATCAAAGGGATGTTGCATTTGGTTGCAGCATCCTTTTTCTTTTGATAAACTAAAATTATTTCGTGTATTAAAATGTGGGGGAAAGAGAAAGGAATAAGAGAACATGGATATAGGACTGAATTGGAATGAATGGCATCAGGAAGCGGCGAGAAAACCATATGCCAGAGTGGGAGTGACTTTATTAAGTGGTGCGCTGATTCTGATGCCTGCACAGGAAATTGTTTCATTATATTTGGAAAAGAATCTGATTTCCGAAATAGAGGTCTGTGCGACAACAGAGGATATAAATGTGTCAGGAAATGATCTGCCGGAAAAAGTAACAATAGAAGCTATCCAGACAGATGTTAACCAGGCGGATGTTATCCAGGTAGCAGCTGTTCCGGCAGAAATTTTAGTGGAAGAACCTATGGTAGAAGAAATTGCGGTGGAAGAACCAGTAGTAGAAGAGATTGTGGCAGAAAAACCAGGCGTGAAAAGAGATACAACTATAAATGTTGCAAGTGAACCGGTAATTACAAATCCTGATTCAATGGAAAATGTAAAAAATGAAAATGAGGATGAAGAAGGGTCGATAGCAGTGGGAAATACAGATACCGGATATCTTATTAATGCGGAAGGTATGATCTGTGGACTTTCAGGAGACAAAGAAGTGATAAAGGATGTAGTATTGTACTTTCCTGAAGAAGGATGTTCCGGAATTGCGAGAGGAGCACTGTCGGGTCTTGGTTCTGCTGTAGAAGAGATTGAAATTCCTGCTAATATAACAAATATTCAGCCAGGAGCGTTTGTAGGGCTGAGTGATCTGGGATGGATAGAAGCAGATGCAGCAAATCCAGCCTATGTTACGGTAGATGGTGTACTTTACACGGCAGATGGCACAGTTCTTCTTGGATTTCCGGCAGCGTGGACAGGAACCTTTCAGGTGCCGGAAAGTGTGAAAAGTTTTGCGGAAAGTGCATTTGATGGAACAAATCTGGAATGTATTGATGCAAGATCCTGTACACTTGAACAGGCGGGAAGTATTCCTGAAACGGTGAAACTTTTGGAGTAAAAGAAAAACATTGATTTTGTTTGTTGAAGAATTTGGGGACTTGCGCTATAATATGACGAGATTGAACAATAACAAACAGGAATTGGAGAAGATAGAATGAGTAAGAAAGTAAGAACAAGATTTGCACCAAGCCCGACAGGAAGAATGCATGTGGGTAACTTAAGAACAGCACTATACGCGTATCTGATCGCAAAGCATGAAGGGGGAGATTTCCTCCTTCGTGTAGAGGATACAGACCAGGAACGTTTTGTGGAAGGTGCACTTGATATCATTTACAGAACAATGGAGAAAACAGGTCTCATCCATGATGAGGGACCGGATAAAGATGGCGGATATGGACCGTATGTACAGAGTGAGCGTAATGCATCAGGACTTTATCTTAAATATGCAAAGCAGCTTGTAGAGCAGGGAGATGCTTATTACTGTTTCTGTGACAAAGAGCGTCTGGAGTCTTTAAAGACACAGGTTTCCGAAGGTGGAGTAGAGATTTCTGTTTATGATAAGCACTGCTTAAGTCTGAGCAAGGAAGAAGTAGAGGCGAATCTGGCAGCAGGTAAGCCATGGGTTATCCGTCTGAATGTACCGAATGAAGGTGAGACAACATTCCATGATGAGATCTACGGAGATATCACAGTTCCGAATGCAGAGCTTGACGATATGATCCTGATCAAATCTGATGGATTCCCGACATATAATTTTGCAAACGTAATTGACGATCATCTGATGGAGATTTCACATGTTGTTCGTGGAAATGAGTACTTATCTTCAGCACCGAAGTATAACCGCCTTTATGAGGCGTTTGGCTGGGAAGTACCGGTTTATGTACACTGTCCACTGATCACAGATGAGAATCATAAGAAATTGAGCAAGAGATGTGGACATTCTTCTTATGAAGATCTGATCGAGCAGGGATATGTTTCAGAGGCAGTTGTGAATTATGTTGCACTGCTCGGATGGTGCCCGACAGACAACAGAGAGATCTTCTCACTGGAAGAGCTTGTTGAGGCATTTGATTATCATCATATGAGTAAATCTCCGGCTGTGTTTGATACAGTGAAATTAAAATGGATGAACGGAGAATATCTCAAGGCAATGGATTTTGATAAGTTCTATGTACTTGCAGAGCCTTATCTGAAAGAGGCAGTAACAAAGGACTATGATCTGAAGAAGATTGCAACACTTGTGAAGACAAGAATTGAGATTCTTCCGGAGATCAAAGAGCAGGTTGATTTCTTTGAAGAACTTCCAGATTACGATATTGCTCTGTATACACACAAGAAGATGAAAACAGATCCTGAGAAGTCACTCGCACTTCTGAACGAGGTTCTTCCGGTTCTCGAGGCGCAGGAGGACTTTAGTAATGATGCATTGTTTGAGACATTGAAAGCATTTGCAACAGAAAAAGGATACAAAGTAGGTTATGTAATGTGGCCGCTTCGTACAGCAGTTTCAGGAAAGCAGAACACTCCGGGTGGAGCAACAGAACTGATGGAAGTACTCGGAAAAGAGGAGTCTCTTAGAAGAATCCGTCTTGGAATCGAGAAACTTCAGTAAGGACAGCGAAAAGAGGTAGAATGGGATTTAATGAAGCACAGACGCAGGCGATCCAGCACACAGACGGCCCATGTCTTGTACTGGCAGGTCCGGGATCGGGGAAGACGCTTACGATTGTAAACAGAGTAAAATACCTTATAGAGAAACAGAGAGTAAGACCAGAAGAAATTCTGGTCGTTACTTTTACAAGATTTGCAGCGGCGGAGATGAAATCCCGCCTCTGTTTGGTTATGGGCAAAAGAGATCTTCCGGTTACAGTGGGTACATTTCATGGAATCTATTATGGAATCCTGAAATGGGCTTACCGGATGAATCAGGAAAATATTCTTTCGGAGACAGAAAAATATCAGATTTTACGTGGCGTGATTAACAAGGAAAGAATGGAGATCTTTGATGAAGAAGATTTTATTCAGGATATTGCGGCAGAAATTGGAAAAGTGAAGAATAATCGGATTCCGCTGGAAGAATTTGTATCAGAAAAGTGTAGTGCGGATGCTTTTCGCAATATTTACCGTAATTATGAACAGTATAGAAAAGAACTGAAAAAGATTGATTTTGATGATATGCTGGTACTTTGTTATGAATTGTTCCGGTCAAGACCAGATGTACTTGCACAGTGGCAGAAGAAATTCAGATACGTTTTGATTGATGAATTTCAGGATATTAATCGAATTCAGTATGATGTGATCCGAATGCTGGCACAGCCGGAAAATAATTTGTTCGTAGTAGGGGATGACGATCAGGCAATCTACGGATTTCGTGGAGCTGATTCAGAATTGATGCTTGGATTTGGAAAAGATTTCCCTAATGCAAAGCAAATTCTGTTGGGAATGAATTACCGTTCGACAGCAAATATCGTACAGAATTCTTTAAAACTGATTGAAAATAATGTGGAGAGATACAGTAAAAAACTGGAAGCAAACCGTGAAGGTGGTTCCTGTCTTCATATTCAGGAAGTGAAAGATCCGGTGGAAGAGGCAGAATATGTTCTTGAAGAGATACAGAAATGTAAGGAGAATGGCATAAAAGAAGAGGAGATTGCGATTCTGTTCAGGGTTCATACAGATGCGAGAGCAGTGGTAGAAGCAATGGTGGAGCGGAAGATCCCGTTTCAGATGAAAGAACATCTTCCAAATATATATGAACACTTTATCGCAAAGGACATCATGGCATATTTCCGACTGGCAACAGGAGCCCGGCACAGACAAGATTTTTTACAGATAATGAACCGACCAAAGCGATATCTTGGAAGAGACAGTGTAGCAGGAACGAAGGTTTCTTTTGAAGACATGCGGAAGTTCTATTGTGATAAAGACTGGATGATCGACCGGATTGATCAGTTTGAGTGGGATGTTAAGATGCTTATGAAGATGGCTCCATATGCGGCAATCCAGTATATCAGAAAAAGGATTGGTTATGACGATTTTCTGAAAGAGTATGCATTTACACATCAGATAAACAGATCTGATCTGAATGAAGTACTGGCAGAGATCGAAGAGGCGGCGAAAGCATTTTCAAGTGTTGAAGAATGGTTTGCACATGTAGAAGAATATACGGAGACTTTGAAAGTGAAGGAAAAGGAAAGAAACAGACCACGTCCGGGTGTCCGGCTGATGACGATACATGCTTCTAAAGGACTGGAATTCAAGCAGGTATTTCTGATTGCGGCGAATGAAGGAAGGATTCCGTATCAGAAGGCAAAGACAGACAAGGAGATCGAAGAAGAGAGAAGATTATTCTATGTGGCAATGACAAGGGCAAAAGATTTTCTGAAGATCTGTTATGTGAAAATAAAAAACGGGAAAGAAGTTACTCCTTCCCGTTTTGTAGACGAACTATTGAAAAGCTGACCGGATGTCAGTCACTTTGCTGATATCCTCAAGACTTAATCCTCCAGGTCATCTAATGCATCAAGATCGATATCGCCGAAATCCTGTGTATCCAGCCATTCGTTGAATATAGCGGAAACACGGTCGAACTCTTCATCTTCTTCGATGTTCTCAAGTCCAGGTTCTTCCTCTTCTCCGTTATCAATGAAACGATACAGATAGATCTGACCGTCTGTGTTATCACCGTTTTCGTCCAGTGGAAGAAGTGCGATATACTCCTTTTCATCTGCTTTAAAAATATTGAGAACAGCGCATTCAAGTTCCTCATTATTCTCCAGTGTCAAAGTGACTGTGAGGGATTCGTTTTCGTTCATAATCTTCTCCTTTGAATCTGTGTTGTATTTCATTCCGTATTGACCAGCCAGGTGCTCAAAACGAGAATGATCAGCTATCTTGATGGTAACAAAAAGGGGAGAAAAAAGCAAGATAAGATTGACTTTCGGGTTAAACAAGGTAGAATAAAAGTGTTACTGATAGAAGTGAAAGGATAATAGACAATATGAAGAAAAGATGGATACTGTGTACAGTGGCAGTTTTGTGTATAGCGGCAGCACTGCTAGGATGTGGGAAGAAAAATGTTGGAACACCGGAAGATAATGCAGTAGTAGAAGAGGATGATAAGAAAAATGATAATACAGGGGAAGGTGGCAGACTGTTTGGATTTAGTGGGATTGATATGTCGAATCCTTTTTATGACACATTGAAAAATTCTGTCCAGACAGCATTAGAGGCTCAAGGTGACCGTCTGATGGTTCGTGATCCGGCATCAGATGCTGATTTGCAGAATGAACAGATTCGGGAGTTGATCAACGAAGGGGTACAGGCAGTATTTCTTTGTCCGGTAGATTGGGAGAAAATCACTCCCGCACTTGAAGCCTTAAAAGAGGCAGATATTCCGGTGATCAATCTTGATACAGAAGTAAAAGAGACAAGCCTTGTATCTGCATTTGTAGGGTCAGATAATGAGAATGCGGGATATGTGTGCGGGCAGGATCTTCTGGTCCAGAAACCAGATGGCGGCAAAATTGTGATTGTGGAAAGCCCTGGGGTGAACTCAGTGAATGAGAGAATTACCGGATTTGAAGAGGCTATAACAAACAGTGGGTTTGAAGTGGTAAAGAGAATTGAAGCATTGGGAGACAGCAGCAATGTGAAGGACGAGATGACACAGGCTCTGAGCGAAAACAGCGAGATTGATGCTGTAATGTGTGGCAGTGATCCGATGGCAGAACAGGTAATGGCAGCGATCACAGAAGCGCAGAGAACAAATATCTGTGTGTACAGTGTGGATGGTTCCCCGGCGACAAAAACAGCACTGATGAATGGCACTGGAGGAATGACCGGGATTGGAGCACAGTCCCCAATCAATATGGGAAAGACAGCAGTAAAGGTGGCGACAGCATTACTGGCAGACAAGGATTACGAGAAGGAAAATTATGAGGAAACTTTCTTTATAAATCGTGATAATGTTGAAAT
>ENA-OUQW01000831-OUQW01000831.1-human-gut-metagenome-genome-assembly--contig:-NODE-831-length-36904-cov-17.012592_pt1 | contig 36904 bp, 31 predicted proteins | sample MGYA00248464_ERZ548849 | MGnify/ENA primary metagenome ERZ548849 (study PRJEB26491, sample SAMN04978193) | human gut metagenome | host: Homo sapiens | study: EMG produced TPA metagenomics assembly of... | reverse complement strand
TGTCATCTTCAGCGGCTCTCCCTCTCGAAAGCGGTTGCAAAGGTACAGACTTTTTCCTTTCATGCAACTTTTACCACCCACTTTTTTGCAGGATTTTTTCAGGTTCTTATCTAACTCGCTGACTTACTTTATGCTATAAAGCATAATTTTTATTGTCATACGAAAACGGATGTGAAATCTCCTACATTATATAATTCGTGCGGGCGCGTACGTGTGCGCGCGCAAGGAAAAAGGGACTGTTCTAACGGAAATGAAGGGATTTCCCGGCACACATTCAGCCTTCAAAAAAACGCAAGGGCATTTGATTTAAAACGCAAGGGCGTTTCAATTCAAACGCAAGGACGCTTTAGTTCAAACGCAAGTGCGTTTGGGATGGAACGCAAGGGCGTTTTTTCAGGCATGAAAAATATCAGTTTTTAGGGCCATTTTCAGGGGAATTTAAGCCCCCCTTCCGCAACTCTAATTTCTTTTTCTTCCACTTTCTCCTTTATTGCAAAAGAAAAGAGTATATTTGCCTGATACATGAAAAATCATTAATCAAAAATTGCGACCATGAACATAGAACCTCACAACTTGATAGACCCGCTACGCGAGAAGCTCCCGCACCTAATTCGCCACGAAAAGCTGTACCGGATGATTCATCGCCAGCTGATGAAAAAATGGTTTCAATATTTTGTGCTGTTCTTTATCATCGGTTCCATCTGTTCCATCATATACAGCTCTTTCGAGGAATCAGCTCCCTACCATAATATCCTGTATGCATTCAACTACCTGGCCTCCTTTATATTCACCATCGAATATGGATTACGCATCGTGGCTGCTCCCGTGCAGTATGCCAGTTGCAACCATGCCTGGAAAGCACGTCTGCGCTACCTGTTCTCCTTTTATGGTCTTATCGACTTCGTGGCAATTATCCCGTTCATGGTGATTTATGTGTACAAGGAAACCCCGCACGTACATCTTGTAGTGCTGGCCTACGTACTGATTTTCTTCAAGCTGATACGCTATTCACGTTCCTTCCAGATGATTGGCACCGTACTCCGGACCGTCAGAGAAGAGCTTGTTACGGCCTATACCGCCTGTGGCATCATGTTAGGTTTCTCTGGCATTCTGATGTACTACATCGAACGCTACGCACAACCGCAAGCCTTTGAAAATATCGGCGACGGATTCTGGTGGGCAATCGTAGCCTTCACCACCGTGGGTTACGGCGACATTTACCCGATTACTCCGTTGGGACGGTTGTTGAGCAGCATCATCAGCCTGATTGGCATCGCCATGATTGCCATTCCTACAGGTATCATCAGCTCGGCCTTCATGAGCATGCTGATAGAAAAAAAGCAAAAAGAAAAAAACAATTCATCAATGTAATTTATGGAACAAGAAATCCAACTTAATGCACACAACAAGCAGGAGTATCCTCCTATGCACACCTGCGAACACATCATCAACCGCACCATGGTCAATCTTTTCGGATGCGGACGGGCTGTATCTGCCCATATTGAACGGAAGAAAAGCAAACTCGATTTTGCGCTTTCACAAGTACCTTCGGAAGACGATATTGCACGCATTGAAACGACAGTCAACGAAGTAATCGCACGCCACCTTCCTGTCACCACGGAATTCATCACACAGGAAGAAGCTACCGGACGCTTTGACATGAAACGACTGCCCGAAGGAGCTTCTGAGACAGTTCGTGTGGTACACGTAGGCGACTACGACGAGTGCCTGTGCATCGGGCAGCATGTAGAGAATACATCAGAAATCGGCATCTTCAAGATCATCAGTCACGACTTTAACGACGGTATCTTCCGGATGCGTTTCAAACTGGTTTAATACACGTACATTATGGGAAAGAAAAAGAGAAGTTCATCCACCGGCTCCCTGAAAAGCTTCATACTCCTGTTGCTGATTTTGGGCGGCGGTGCCTATTTCTATCAGAACCAACAGAATCTGCCGGAAGCTAAGGAACTGACAAAGGAGCTTTCGCACACATTGGAAAAGGCACAGAAGGAAGTGGCACAACGCCTGCCGGAAAAGCCGCAGGACGAGGCAGAGTCACAACCCTCGGCTAGCCGCATCAGCAGCAAACTGGAAATTCCCGTCATGCTGACCAAACGGGAAGAAATCAAGTTGCAGCGGACGGGATATACCGTTTCATACAATAATTTCTACAAAACCCCCAACTGGGTAGCCTGGGAACTGACACGGCAGGAAACCAAAGGAAGTGAAGAGCGAAAGAACCGCTTCGCACCCGACCCGGATTTGCCCGAACCCCGTGTGGAGCATGCCGATTATACGCACTCCGGATACGACCGGGGACACATGGCTCCGGCGGCCGACATGAAATGGAGCAAAAAGGCCATGGAAGAATCATTCTACATGAGCAACATCTGTCCGCAGAATCAGAAACTGAACCGGGACGACTGGGGAGATTTGGAAGAATTATGCCGTAGCTGGGCCCGGAAATATGGCACGGTACACATTGCCTGCGGACCTATCTATGACAAGAAACAACCCAAGCGCATCGGAGAGCATCAGGTAGCCGTGCCCGACCGTTTCTTCAAGGTGGTGCTGATTTACAACCGGAAAAGCCCCATCGCCATGGGCTTTCTGTTCGACAACAAGGCACACCATCAGGCACTGGACAAATACATGGTATCGGTTGACTCCGTGGAAAAAGTAACGGGGATGGATTTCTTCTCCAAGCTCCCCGACAACGTGGAAAACCGAATAGAGGCCGATATTCCGGCACTGCCTTCAGGAAGGTGAAAGCAGGCCGGAACTTCGGTTCACTCCTGTTGTTCCTCGTTTTTGTATTCTTCAATACAAAAACGATTTATCGTGCAATGCAAAGAATCAAAGTTCGTGCGGTAAGCTATGACCTTTATTGCCATCCCGTCATTGGCTTCTAACAGATATTCATGGGTACCGCTTGCATTCATCCGGTACCACATGCCATTCTGCCCGTAAAGTATCCGCAAGGTATTTTCCGACGTATACTCCCAACTGATACGATAAAACCCCGTCTCTCCTTTATGAAAGGAGAAAGTACACGAGTTTTCATCATACTCCAAATAATCCAATGAGGTGATTTCATCTTTATAAAAGTTCAAGACAGCAGCCTCACCAAGGGTATCATATTCGAGCCGGATGTAATTCTCCGGCTCACATTTATATTTGAACGTTTCTCCTAAATGAATCTTGGGAAGCGGAGTATATGCACCCACCTCTTCTTTATTGCATGCCAGCATGCATGCGAGTCCTCCCACGCATGCAGCAATTATCATCATCTTCTTCATATCAACCTATATGTTAATTGTTTCCCCCTCCCAATGCATGATAAAGGGTAATGACACTTTTTACCTCAGCATTCCGGTCGGACACGAGCGACAGCCGCGCTGCCAGTAATGACTGACGGGCAGTCAGCACTTCCAGGTAATTCGTCGTACCGTGTTCCATCAGCAGCTCCGTATCACGCAACGCATCTTTCAGATGCTCCACCTGCTCACGGTCGAGCACCGTTTTCTGACGGGCCGTCTGCCACTGGCTCAAGGCATTGTTCACCTCTGCACCGGCATCCAACAAGGTCTGCTGGAACTGCAGCAGAGCTTCTTCCTGCTGTGCCTTGCTGATTTTCAGATTTGCCATAAGCTGTCCCCGCTGAAAAAGAGGTTGCACCAGAGAGCCTACCGCCTGAAGCAGCCAGGCACTCGGATTGGTCACAAGGGCTCCCCCACTGTTAGTCCATCCGGCCGAACCACTCAATGTCACACTCGGATAAAAACTGGAACGTGCCTGATTGGTGGCATAAAAAGCCTGTTTAAGTACGGCCTCAGCCTGCCACACATCCGGACGGTTGGCCAACAAATTCAGGGGCACTCCCACCGACAAACTTTCCGGGAAATCCACTTCACCGAGCGTGCCGCGCGCAATAGGCTGCGGAGTCCAGAAAAGCAGGGCACACAGCGTGTTTTCCGTTTCCGTCACCTGTTGCTTCAAATCCAGCAAAGAAGCTTCGGCGTCCAATCGGGAAGCTTCTGCCTGGTTCACGGTCGCACGGTCGGCCTGTCCGGCTCGCATCAGGGCCTTCAAACTACGTATATACTCTTTCCAGCTTTCTACCGTTTCCGTAGTTACGGCTACCTGCTCATCAAGCATCAGCAACGTGTAATAACTCTCGGCCACCGTGGCAATGAGCTGTGTCTGTACCACCTGGCGATACGCCTCACTCTGCTCCAATGCTGCACGTTCTCCCCGTTTGGCATTGGTCAGTTTTCCAAAAAAATCCAGTTCCCAACTGGCAGAAGCTCCCAACGAATAAGTCTTGGTGGGTTTACTGCCGTCAAAACTGCTCAAAGCGCCTTCCGGGTCCAACTGGGCAGAAGGCAGGTAAGCCTGCTTGGCAGCTGACAGCGAAGCCCGTGCCTCTTCCACTTTCAAACGGGCCACATTCAAATCCGTATTCGCCTCCAGCACACGTGTAATCAGTTTTCGCAAGGATGCATCCGTAAACAGTTCCTCCCATTTCAGGTCGGCCAGTGAGGAGGTGGTATCCACCTCCTCCGGAAGAGCGCCGAACAATCCGTCGGTATTCGTTTCCGGCTGCCGGTATTTTGTGTAGATGCCACATCCGGTCAGCATACTGGCCATGCACGCGGCAACTACTATATGACTTATATTTTTCTCCATATCGAATGTTTCTTTAGTTGATATAAAATTCCCCCACAAGGGATTATTCCGCTGCATCGGTCTGACGGCGGGGCATCACACGTTCTTCAATTGCCTGGAACACCGTGAACAGCACCGGTACCACAAACAGCAGGGCCACTGTACCGACAAGCATACCCCCTACCGTACCGACTCCCAACGAGCGGTTTCCGTTGGCTCCTGCTCCGGTAGCCACAATCAGCGGGAACAATCCGATAATCATCGTCAGGGCGGTCATCAGAATCGGACGAAAACGAACTCCGGCAGCAGCTACGGCAGCCTGGGCAATACTCATTCCCTGCCGACGACGAGCCGAAGCATATTCAGTCAGCAAGATGGCGGTTTTCGAAAGCAATCCAATCAGCATAATCAAACCGGTCTGCATATAGATGTTGTTTTCCAGCCCAAAACATTTGGCAAACAAGAAGCTTCCCATCAAGCCGAAAGGTACTGCCAGGATGACCACCATCGGGATGAAGATACTTTCATAGAGCGAACAGAGAATCAAATAGATAAATACGATACAGATAATAAAAATAATCACCGTATTTCCCGTACTGCTTGATTCTTCTCGGGTAATACCGCTGAACTCATAACCGTATCCGGTAGGCAGCGTCTGTGAAGCCACTTCCTCAATGGCTGCAATGGCATCTCCCGAACTATATCCGTCGGCCGGCATACCGTTGACCGGTATAGAGGTATACATATTGAAACGTGTCAAGGTTTCGGCTCCGTACACCTTGGTCAGCGTAATGAACTGTCCCACGGGCGCCATTTCCCCGCTTTCGGTCCGTACAAACATGTTGTTGAGCGACTCTTTATCCAGACGGTAATCCTTCCGGGCCTGAATCATCACACGGTACAGCTTGGAAAAACGGTTCAAGTTGGACGAGTAATTACCGCCGATATAACCGGAAAGTACACTCAGCACATCGGACGTAGTCACCCCAGCCCGCTGACATTTCACCGCATCTACCTCAACCATATACTGCGGGAACTTGGTATCGAAAGTAGTGTAAGCCATCGAAATTTCCGGACGCCGGTTCAGGGCTGCAATAAAGTCCTGCGTATATTTCTGCAAATTCTCCACACTGCCTCCGGCACGGTCTTGCACGTACATTTCGAAACCGCTACCCATTCCGTATCCCATGATGGTAGGCTGCGCAAAAGCAAAGAGCTTGGCCGATTTAATGTCGGCTGTATGCTGGTAAATTGCTGCAATGATGGCATTGATGTGGTCCTGTGCCTCCTGACGTTCATCCCAGTGTTTCAATTTGATAATCAGCATACCTCCCGAAGCAGCCTGCCCGCCCATCATGCTGTAACCTGTCACATTGGAATAAATCTTTATCTGAGGAATCTCACGGATACGCTCGTCTATCATTTCCATTGTCTTACGCGTCTGAGCCAGACTGCTTCCCGGAGGGGTCGTGACATTCACGAATATGGTTCCCATATCCTCATCCGGCACCAGTCCGGTCTTAGTGGTCCGCATAAAAAATACCAGCAAGGCACAGACTGCCGCCAAAGATACCCAGGCCATCCATTTACGACGGAGGAAGAACGACACCCCATTCTTATACTTCAACACCAGCCTATTGAAAGAAGCCTCAAATGCATGGTGAAAACGGGAAGAAAAACTCAACTTGCCACCGGTCGACTTATCCATGTGAGGAGTCATGATGAGAGCGCACAAAGCCGGACTGAGGGTTAAGGCATTAATTGCAGAAATACCCACTGCCACCGCCATGGTCAAACCAAACTGGGTATAGAACACCCCACTGGTTCCTCCCATGAACGAGGTCGGGATAAACACGGCCATAAATACCAGTGAGGTGGTCACAATAGCTGCAGAAATACCATCCATGGCAGCCACCGTAGCTTTATAAGGTGAACGGTAGCCTTCGTCAAACTTGGCCTGCACGGCCTCCACCACACAATGGCATCATCCACCACCGTACCGATTACCAGCACCAGTGCAAAAAGGGTCAGCAGGTTCAGACTGAATCCGGCCACATACAAGAAAGCAAACGTACCCACCAGCGACACGATAATGGAAACCGAAGGAATGATGGTGGAACGCACGCTCTGCAAGAAGAAATAAACCACCAGCACCACCAAAATAATAGCCTCAATCAGGGTTTTCACCACCTCGTGCACCGATGCATCCAAGAAGTCCTTCGTACTCATCAGGTCGGCCATTACAAGCCCCTTCGGCAAGTCTTTTGAGATTTCCTCCATCAGCTTGTCCACTTCCTTCACAATCTCGTTGGCATTCGATCCGGCCGTCTGCGAAATCATACACGTCGCACCGGGGTGACCCACAATTTCACTGTTATAGGCATAGCTCTGCGAACCTAATTCCACATCGGCCACATCCTTCAGGCGGAGCACTTCGCCCGTAGGAAGAGACTTGAGCACCATGTTGCCGAATTCTTCCGCAGTTTCATATCTACCCCGGTATTTCAATGTGTACTGAAATGTATTTTCAGAATCCTCACCCAGTGTACCTGTCGCCGCCTCCACGTTCTGGTCATCCAGCAAGGCAATCACATCGGCAGGTACCAGCTGATACTGAGCCATCTTCTGAGGATTCATCCAGATACGCATGGCATAATCCCCACCCATGACATTCACATTACCCACTCCCGAGATACGGGACAGACGAGGTTCTACATTAATCTTAAAATAGTTGTTGATAAAATTCTGGTCGTAGCTGTCGTCGGGACTGTACAACGATATAATCTTGACCATACTGTTCTGTCGTTTTTCTACGGTCACACCCACCTTGGTCACTTCTGCGGGCAACAGTCCTTCCGCCTCCGACACACGATTCTTCGTGTTGACAGTCGCCATATCCGGATCCGTTCCCTGTGCAAAATATACGGTAATGGAAGCCGAACCCGTATTGGTGGCGGTAGAAGTCATATACGTCATGTTTTCCACACCGTTAATGGCTTCTTCCAACGGAGCGATGACACTCTTCAGTACTGTTTCCGCATTGGCACCCGTATAGGTGGTAGACACCATAATGGTAGGAGGCGCGATGTCAGGATACTGCTCCATGGGAAGGTTGCTCAAACCGATTACTCCCAATATCAGGATGAGCACAGAAATAGCACACGACAGGATGGGCCTGTCGATAAAAGTCTTCAGTTTCATAACGTCCCCTCCTATTTTTCAGTATGTAACGAAAGAATCTGGGTATTCTCCTGAATCAGTCCGGCACCCTCGGCCACAATTACTTCCCCTTCCTGCAAGCCACTCTCTACAATGTATTCCTGCCCGTTGTTCAGCGGGAAAACAGTAACCTGTGCCGACTCGGCCTTTCCACTCTCATTCACCTTATACACATACACCTTGTCCTGAATCTCAAAAGTAGCTTCCTGCGGAACAACCAGCGCGTTCTCCTTGGTATAGGGCAATACGAGCGTAGCCGTACTTCCGTTTCGCAACATTCCTTCCGGATTCAGGAACACGGCACGCAGACTGACAGCCCCTGTTCCGGTGTCAATGGTTCCACTGATGGCATCTATCACCCCTTCGTGTGCATATTTCACTCCGTCGCTCAACTGCAAGGATACTTTGGGCATACCAGCCAGCGCCTTGTCCACACTGCCATACTGACGGAGCAGTGACAGCATCTGATTTTCGGTCATGGAAAAATATACATAGACTTCCTCATCGTCCGAGACGGTAAGTAAAGGCGTGGTAATGGAAGAATTGACCAATGCCCCCACACGATAGGAAGACATACCTGCCACTCCATCCACCGGACTCCGGACTACCGTATAGGAAAGGTCATTGCGGGCATTGGTTTCATTGGCCTTCGCTTGTGCCAGACTAGCCTCAGCCTCCAACAAAGAATTTTGTGCCGTCTGACGGTCGAAATCCGAAACCACACGCTCCTTATACAGCTCTTCCTTGCTGTCGGACGTCAGTCGGGCCGTAGCCACGGCAGCTTCCGCACTTTTCACATTCGCCAATGCCGTCTGCAAAGCTGCTTTATACGGAACCTGGTCAATCACGAACAACACCTGTCCCTTGTGCACCTTAGCTCCTTCTTTCACACAAATCTCGGTAATCGTACCGCTCACCTGCGGACGAATTTCTACACTCTGTCTTCCCTTTACTACAGCCGAATAGCTGTTAGTGAGAAGGCGATTTTCTTTTTTCACAGTCATGGTCTTGTACCCACTTTCCTGTGAGGTAGGTGCAGGCTGCGTACAGGCTGTCAGCATCCCCAACAACGCACAAAAACATGCATCAACAGATACAAAATTTTTTTCATCTTATTCTCTTTTTTTAGTTGATTTGACTCTTTCTGTTGTAATAGCCGATGCAAATTTAGAAGGCGAGGAAGACTACTTACTTGTTCCATTCCTAAGAACATTTGTCTGAAACCTTGCTTTAGCATTTATTCTGTTTATGATTTCTAAAACATACAAAAAGGTTTTCAGGCTACGATTTATGTCTGTATTTTAGATGCGCAAATACAACAACGAGATACAAGATGAAAGAATATGCGTTTACAAAATGGCTGGTTCCGACGCTGCAAGCAGACGGAACAGAGCGAGATATAGTGTATAATGAGCAAATGGGCATCTTCACCGTACGGGGAGAAAATCAATTCCAGAAAGGAAGTATCGACACACAGCATACGGTGTCTTTGCTCGTATTAAAAGGAGAAATCAGCATCCAGACCAATGACAAGCGGACCGTCATTCCTGCTCCTTCTTACATCGAGTTTATCGAACCTCACCAATGGAGCGACCTGAAAACAAACCGTGATTTCGAAAGATGTCTGCTCATTACCCGAAGGGAGATTTTTTTGCAGGCAGCCGAATGCATCCGTTCCAAGGTGGCAGCCTATGTATACAGACACGTATTGGAGCCGTTTATTCCATTGAAGAAACAGGATCTTCTCCGGATACAATCACATATAGACATGTTGCGCCACACCCTTCAGCAAAAAGAGAATCATTTCCTGCTTGAAATGCTGGAAAACACGCTTCGTTCCCTCATCCTGGAAGTGTGGAATATTATCCTCCGCATGTATAAACAAGAAAACGAGTTCGAGCATTCTTTCCGCTGGAAAGATACCCTCCCTCGTTTTCTATATCTGATGCATACCAATTGCCGTTATCATCACACCGTAAAATGGTATGCCGACCAACTCTACGTATCCCCCGATGCGTTATCGGCCAAGTTAAAGAAACTCTATGGCAAGACAGCCAACCAGCTCATCAGCGAAAGCCTGATAGAAGAAGCAAAAGTCTGTCTGCTCAATCCGGCCAACAGCGTGCAGGACGTGGCCGAAAAGCTCTGTTTCTCTGACCAGGCTTCTTTCAGCAAGTTTTTCAAACGCTACTGCGGAATGTCGCCCGGCCAGTTTAAGAAACAAGCCTAAACCTTATTTAAAGGTTCACCTCCGTTACCACCTGTCCGTCGAAGAGATTAATGACACGGTCGGCAAAGCCGGCATCATGCTGTGAGTGGGTCACCATCACAATGGTGGTGCCTTCCTTATGCAGCTCGGTAAGTAATTCCATCACCTCACGTCCGTTCTTGGAGTCCAGGTTACCGGTAGGCTCATCGGCCAGAATCAGCTTCGGCCCTGATACTACGGCACGGGCAATAGCCACACGTTGCTGTTGCCCGCCCGACAGCTGCTGCGGGAAGTGCTTGGCACGATGTGTAATCCCCATCCGCTCCATGGCAGCCTCCACTTTCCGCTTACGTTCTGCCGAAGGTACGCCCAAATACAGCAAGGGCAGTTCGATGTTCTCAAATACGTTCAACTCGTCAATCAGGTTGAAGCTCTGGAACACGAAACCAATCACTCCCTTACGCAAGGAAGTACGTTGCGATTCAGTATAGCCCCCCACTTCTGTTCCGTTCAAGAAATACTTGCCTCCCGTGGGATTGTCCAGCAGTCCCAAGATATTCAGCAAGGTAGATTTTCCACAACCTGAAGGACCCATGATAGCCACGAACTCTCCTTCCTTCACTTCGATACTTACATTATTCAATGCCCAAGTTTCCACTTCATCTGTGCGGAATACTTTCTGTAAATTTTCTGTCTTAATCATACTTCAAAATTTTATTTTAATGATATTACTCTTGTTTTATACATTCTACCGGATTTACCCGACTCAATATCCAACCCTGCAGGCAGACAATGACCGCCGAGATGCCCCACACCACCAACAACGGCCATACAAAGATACCGGCCGAAAGCGGGGCACGGTACGCAAACTGCTCCAGCCAATGCAGCATGAACCACCAGCCGACAGGCATAGCCACGACATACGCCACTACAGCATAGATACAGAACGGTTTGTTAAGCAGCCAGATAATCTGTCCCCGTGTTGCTCCATGCACCTTGCGGATACTAATTTCGCGTATCCGCTGACGGGTGGCATACCAGGCGATACCAAACAATCCGAAACCTGTCAGCAACAACCCAATCACGGCATAGAAAGTCAGGATATGCGACAAAGAAAGCACTTTCCCGTTACGTGCCATAAAATCCCGGTGCATATCTGCATAACCGAAAGGTTGGTTGGGGTTCATTTCATTCCATACGGCTTCTATCTGCCGCAAGGTCTCTTCACGGTTTTCCGGACGAAGACGCAGTTGCAAATAAAATCCTTTCTGCAAGTCACTTGCCGACAACAATGTGATGACAAGAGGTGTTACCGCTTCTTCCAGCGAATTGACGGAAAAGTCGCGCACCACACCTGCGATTACAGCCAGACTGTCTTTCGTTTCCGTATCGAACTCGCGCAAGGCATGCCCCACGACCTCCGTACCCGCAGGCACTAACAAGCGGACAAAACTCTCGTTCACCAGTACCGGAGATGCCTGACGCTCCAACAGACGGGAAGGAGATTCTCCACTCAACTGTTCAATGCGCAAGGTGCGCAACAAGGTGGAGTCGCCTTCCAATGTCAGCAGATTGGTACGCACTTCCTTCCCACCGGGACGCTGCACGTTCAACTGACGTATCCAGGCATTAAGCACCGAAGCCTTGGAAAGTGTCATGGATTCAATCCCTTTCACCCGTTTCTCCAGTTCCGCCTTAAAGGGAGCCAACGGAGCACCAAAGGCATCCCCTATCTCAATGCAGCCTTCGTAACGCGAAGCCCGCTGGCGGGTCAGTTCCATCTGGTTGCGTGCTGTCAACGTAGCCAGTAACAATCCGATAGAAATCACGAACTGCACCGTTACCAGTACAGCCACAAAGCGCTGTTTGCGTCGGCCACTGTAAAGGGTACGGTACTCCGTAAACGACAAGCGTGACAGGCGACAACTGATGTACCACGCCGGTATTACCGACATCAACAGAATGAATAACAGCAACCACGGCAACATCTGACTACTGAAGAAGAACGTCATGGTCAACCGCGAACCCAGCAGATCATTAAACAGTGACAGACAGTCGTTGACCAGCAGAATGGACAAGCCGAATGCCAGCACTACCGTCAGAAAAGCATCCCCAAAAAGTTGCAGACGGATATTGCGCAAGGTAGCCCCCATCAATTTCTCCACATGAATCATACGAAGCTGTTGCAGCAAGCGGCTCAAACTCATGTTAGTATAGTTGCAGCAAGCAATGATTAGTATCAGCACGGCTGCCAGCAGACTGATATAGAGAGTCTGCACGGGTGTCTGACTGACGAAATCGAGCATCTGCTGAGAGGAATCATCAGGAGTAGTGAAACAAATGGCGTCCAGCGGATCCAGGTAATATTTCGTCTGACCAGGCATCAGTGTAGGTACCTTGTCCTCATTCAGTTTATCGGCCAGGTGACCCGCATCCGTACCCGGAGTCAGCTTCAACAGCGTAAGTCCACCCCAGAAGAAATCAGGGTCGTGTGCTATCAGCATGTCAAACTGCAAAAGCGATTGTTCACGCTTCTTAAGCACTGCCGCCACTTCGTACGTACGGACCTCTCCAAAGCGGAAATGTGCCTCCACCTGCTTTCCTACCGCTTGTTTCCCCCCGAAAAGGCGACGGGCACAAGCCTCACTCAACGCCACCTTCCCCGGCTGACAGAGTACCTGACTCAAACTACCTTCTTCCGTACAGTAATCAAAAAAGTTCGTCAGGGTCGTATCGGCCGACAACATCTTAAAATCACCTTCCACCTTCTGATCGTTCACCTTGCAGTAAAGCAAATCCAGTTTCCCTAACCGAAGAAAGTCCTCTACCTCGGCATAGCTTTGCTTCAGCTGCGGAGGAATCTCTGCACCGGCAAAAGCCACTCGTTTCCCCTCCGTCATCGGGTCATCCTGCCGCAGAAAAAACATGCGGTCACGGTCCGGATTACGTCCTTCCAGCCCATGCTCGTGCACGAAGTATGTCATCAGCAGGTTGGTGCAAGCCAATCCCAATGCCAGACTGGCTACTGAAACAAGGAAAAACACCTTGTTACGCCACCAGCTTCGCAAAATCATTTTCAATACTACATTCAGTATCATAACACATCGTTTTTTAGTTCATTTCTTATTCTGTCAGACGGATGCCTTCGATATAGTATCCCCCTTCCACGTGCTCGCCTTCCGAAAAGTCAAACCAGCGGGTATCTTTCTTTATTCACTTTTCATTACTTCACTCGGGTTGATGCGGGAAGCCTTGTTCACCTGCCAGAGCAACGTAGCCACGGAAATCACTGCCACTATCAGGAAGGCTGCCAGGAACAGACCGACCGTCACCGGAGCCTTCACCACCAAATCAGCGGTATAATAATGGATGGCCAGCCAAGCCAGCGGCACTGCCACCACGGCTGCCAGCAACAGCATCCCCAAGTAACGGCGGAGCAACAGCACATACAGGTCTTTCAGCATGGCACCGTTCACCTTGCGGATGGCAATCTCGCGGTAACGCTGGCGGATGTCGAACAAGGAAATACCCAACAGGCCCAGACAGGAAATGACAATGGCAATAAAGGCAAAAGCCGAGTAAATGGTAGCTACCTGCTGATCAGATTTATACAACTTCTGCACATCGTCCTTCAACAACGAATACTGAAAGTTTTCCGTGCCATATACTTCCCTTTCCAGCTTACGCAGATAATTTATCACCTTAGAAAGTTTGCCCGGCTGACATGCTATCTGATACACGTCTCCCCGCATAGTAGGAGAAACCATGAACAGCATGGGACGTACCCCTTTGGAGATATGTCCGCTATAATAATCCTCTATCACTCCCACAATGGGACGGGCCTGCAAATCCGGAACAAATTCTTTCATACGGAGATCCAACACGGTAGCTCCCTCTAAAGAGGTGTATCCCAAAGCTCGCAAAGCCGCCCGATTCACCACAAACCCATCTTCTTCAACGGGCAGTTTCCCTTCCACAAGCTTCAAATTGAACAAGGTAAAGAATTCGGGAGTGGCAAAATTCTGATTCAATGAAACGGTTTCTCCTTTCGCATTCTGAAACTCTGCCGTATAGTCGAAATCCAAAATGGAATACAAACCAGCTGTCCAACATGAAATGTCTGGACATTTACTCAACGCCTCATCAATCTGCGCAACCCGCTGCTTCCGGGCTTGTATCGATTCATCGGTATAAGAGGCATAGTCAGTCGACTCATACACTAAGTTGGCATGAATCACATTTTCCACCTGAAATCCCGGTGGAGTATTCAACAGCAAGTTGAGATGACGATGGAAGAACAGGGCAAGGACAACCAGTACAATGGTTACCGTATATTGCACGAACAGGAATCCCTGACGCAAGCGTATTGACTTCCGGTCATTCCCCGAACGAACCAGCGACATGCCCAACGGGGATTTCCAGCACCGAACTACCGTACATAATGATATGAGCAACGGCAACCACACCAAAAGAGACAATGATACCCATACATCAAACGTCCCTACGGTAAACACCGTGTCAAACAAACGGTTGACAAAAGGTTGAGCAAGCTCCACCACCGTCCAGGCCAGCAACAACGACAAAACCGACAGCACCAGATTTTCCCAGTACACTAACATGAAGAGAGGACGGAAGCCTGCTCCCCATACCCGATGAAGCAGATAAATCCGCAATCGCTTGCCCAACAGCACCACATACAAATTGATGTAATTAAGCAGGCCGATAAAGAATATAAAGATGCACATGGCCGACAAGACATACAACTGAGCCCGGTTGCCCGACACACACATCGTAGGAGAAGTGCGGTACAACAAGCGTGACTCCCAATATACATTCTTCAGTGACAGGAGGGAGAAAGTGTACATGCTGCCATCTTCCACCTGCGTAGGACGCAAAATCTTGCCTGCCTCATTTAATTTCTGAATATCCGCTCCTGGCACAAAACGGACAAACTCCATGGGCATTCTTTCCCAAAGTGCTCCCGGCATTTCAGAAAGAATGGCATCAACCTGCAGGATAGACTTGTTTTCCGGAGTAGCGAAGATTCCGGATACCGTCACTGATTTCCCAGTAGACAAAACAAAGGTCTCTCCAATGGGATTCTGCTTACCAAACAACTTATGTGCCAGGTGCTCACTCAGCAAGGCCATCCCTGGCTTTGAAAGGGAATACTCTCCTTGTAACAGCTGATAACGGAACAGTTTCAAAAAGGTCGTATCGGCCACTATCATATTTACCTGCAAACGATTGTCCTTGTAACGTATCATGTCATGATCCAGCAGTGTGACCCGTGAACGTTGCATGACCAGTGACGGGTCTACAGCCAGCGTATCACCATTCAATGTGGAAGAAACCAATGCGTCGTTCTCGCCAATCTGACAACGAGACACATACACATTTTCCCGGTCCACACAATGGGTATCGACCGTCAGCTCCCGATGGATGTATCGAAGCAAAATGATGCAGCAGGCCAGACTGAATGCCAGCCCCAACAGATTAATCAGTGTGTACGTCCGTGCACGGAGCAGGAAACGTAATGCATAGCGTAGTGTGTTCATATAAATTTGTTTTTTTATTATTCACTTTTTATTACTTCACTCGGGTTGATGCGGGAAGCTTTGTTCACTTGCCAAAGCAACGTAGCCACGGAAATGACCGCTACTATCAGGAAGGCTGCCAGGAACAGCCCTACCGTCACCGGGGCCTTCACCACCAAATCGGCAGTATAATAATGGATGGCCAACCAAGCCAGCGGCACTGCCACCACAGCTGCCAGCAACAGCATCCCCACGTAACGGCGGAGTAACAGCACATACAGGTCTTTCAGCATGGCACCGTTCACTTTGCGGATGGCAATCTCCCGGTAACGCTGGCGGATATCGAACAGGGAAATGCCGAACAGCCCCAGACAAGATACGACAATGGCGATAAAGGCAAACGAAGTGTAAAGCATTGCCATCCGACGGTCTGCCGCATATATCTGTTTCACCTGATCGGAAAACAACGTATATTCAAATTCCTCTGTGCCATATATTTCACGTTCCACTTTTTTCAAGTAATCCATCACCGCAGCCAGACGTCCCGGACGGTATGACAACGTATACAGGTCACCGGAAGAGCCACGTCGCACCACAAATACCATCGGATGCACACCCGCACTGATATGTCCGTCATAATAATCGTCGATAACCGCTACAATAGGATGCGCTTCCGGGTTTTGAGCCCTCACTTTGTCATCTTCATACATCAATGTAGCTCCTTGACAGGAATCATATCCCAACGCCTTCAGTGCCGCACGGTTCACCACATAATACTCTCTGTCCCAATCTTCTTCCTCTTCCATTGAGGGAAGCGTTCCCTCTACAAAACGCAGTTCATAAAGCCGGAAGAAAGAAGGATTGGCATACCACATATACAAAAAAGCCGTACGCCCGTTGTTTCCTATGAACTTCATTCCAAAATCACTGGAGGTCAGCGCAGATTGATCCGCTACCCAATACTCAATATCAGGGCAAGCTTTCATCTTGGCACCCAGTTGTTTCACTCGCTGCACACGTGCCTGTATGTCTTCCGGATTCTGATAGGAGGAATAATCCTTTGATTCGTGAGCCAGATGCGCCACCAGAATATTCTCCGTACGATACCCCGGGTCTGTATGCAGCAAAGTATCGAGCTGACGGTTAAAATAAAATGCCAGTACCACCAATATCAAGGTAAGTACATATTGCAACAGCAACAGTCCCATCCTCGCCCGTACCGACTGCCCGGCCGTACTCACCAGACGAATGCCGACAGAAGGCAAGATACGCGTGAAACGGAAATACGGATAAAGCGAGGCCATCAACGGCAGGAATACAAGTAACGCCAAGGACAAATACCCATCGAAAGCTGTATAGGAGAAATCAAACCCGAAACAGCGGGACACGGGCACCCGGGTCAGTTCAATGCATACCCACGCAAGCAGCACAGCCAAAGCGGAAAGCAGAAAGTTCTCGGCAAAAATCTGTGCAAAGACAGCTCCTCTTCCTGCTCCAAACACCCGGCGTATACCGTATTCGTGCGTGCGTTTGAGCATAAAAATCATGTAAAGGTTAATGAAGTTCAGCAATCCGGTAACCAGCAGCAACGCACAGATACCCATGAATATCTGCAACTGTCCCCAGTCTCCCCATACATAAATAGATGCTTTATCCCTTATTTCCAACTTGGAAAAGTAACATTCTTTCAAAGGTACGAAACGAAAGGTGTACACCCGTGTATCCGACGGATAGTGCGGATTCAGACGGCGTGGATGTTTCCCTACTTGATTAAGTTTATTCATATTTGCTCCAGGCACAAAACGATATAAATCCAGCGGCATCTTCTCCCAACTATTGGAAGAGGTATTTGCCAGAAGCATATCGAAATTCAGCCAGGTCTTGTTGACAGGAGAGCCAATCACTCCTTTCACCACATATTCTTGTCCGTTGGAATAAGTGATTGTCTTTCCGACAGGGTTGTCCGAACCAAAAACCTCCCGTGCATACGATTGGGTCAGTACTACTGAAGAAGGATCGGTCAGGTTCTTTTCTCCCTGTATCAGCGGATAAGAGAACAATTGAAAAAACGTACTGTCCGTAGCAAGGGCGTCGCAACGGTAACGGTGTCCCTCACTGACCAGAAAATCATTCTCCAACGGAACAAAACTACATTTCGTTTCTATCAGTTCTGGAGCAATCAGTACACTGTCATTCCGATAAGCTGCATAAGAGCCCCAATATACACCTCCAGACACACTCACTTGCACGGCATACACTTTTTCCCGGTCCACACAATGGGTATCGACCGTCAGTTCCCGATGGATGTATCGGAGCAAAATAATACAGCAGGCCAGACTGAAAGCCAGCCCCAACAGATTAATCAGGGTGTACGTCCGTGCACGAAGCAGGAAACGTAAAGCGTAGCGTAGTGTGTTCATATAAATTTGTTTTTCTTTTCCACTAATTATATAACTCTCTGTAATTCTTAATTTTAACCATTCTCAGTACTTCCTTTGCAGTACTCCAGTACTTCCCTGAAAGTACTACAGTACTTCTTAGGCAGTACTCCGGTACTTTCGGGGAAGTACTGGAATCAGGTGAAAGCATCCGGTTCATTCACTTAAACACCAGCTCTTCAGCGTCGCCAAAGTTATCATATCCTGTGGTAATCACCCAATCGCCGGGCTGCAAACCTTCGGTTATTTCGTATTGCAGGGGGTTCTGACGCCCGATGACCACCGGAACCCTTCTCGCCCGGGTCTTGTCGGCATTGAGTTTGTAAATCCATTGCCCGCCGGTCTGCGAATAGAAATTACCGCGCGGAATTACCAAGGCTTGTTCCGGTTGCCCTAACTCAATCTGTACCCGGAAGCTTTTTCCCAGACGGACGTTTTCGGGCATTTCTCCCGTAAAGACTAAGTCCACATCAAAGGTGCGGTCTTTCACCTCCGGCACCACCTTGCTGACTTTCAAGGCATAGCGTTTTCCCTGATAAGTTACGGATGCCGGCAGACCTACCGTCACCCGGTCTACGTAGTATTCGCTCAGGGAAGCATGCACCTTGAACTGCGACATCACTTTCACTTCCGCCAGGTTCTCTCCGGCTGCCACCTGCTGGCCTAATGTGACCTTCACAAAACTGAGCTGCCCATCGGTCGGTGCACGTACCACCAGCTCTTCCATCCGCAGCAAAGAACGCTCCAGCTTCTTCTGTTCCCGTTCCCGGTCGTTTCGCAACAGCTCTCTGCGAATGACCGTCATGGCTGAATCGCTTTGCAGACTCTGCATCTTCAGCTGGGTAGAGGCCGTTTTATAGCGGTACTCATCTTCCGATACTTCCAGCTGCGCCTTGCTGCGGATGCCCATGCGGTATTCTTCCTGCTCCAGTGCAAAGCTTTTCCGTATCTTGTTCAACTCGTAAGCAGCCTCCAATGTCTGTTGTTTCAGAGTCAGACTTTTCTGTTCCATCTCAAGGGCCTTCTCCTGATAAGAGATGCGTTGCTTCTCCCATTCATCCCGCTGGTCGTCTATCTCGCGCAACAGGTCCGGATTGGTCAGCAGCAAGATGGTATCTCCCTGCTGTAAAAGGCTTCCTTCCTCGGCTACGATGCGGGCTACATTACCCGACTCGCGGGCATTGACCATCAAAGTCAGAATGGGATGCACCACTCCTTCCACATCCACGTATTCACGGAAAGGGGCCTGCTTCACCTCGGCCAGTTGCACAGAGTCCGCATCAATGCGTAAACGCTGGGGGCCGGAAGCCAGTACAATCACATAAATCAGTCCGGCCAGCAAGAGTACGCCGCCCGCCAGATAAAGACGATAGCGAACGTACCAGGGTTTCTTTTTCAATTGTATATCCATAATCGGTTTGTGTTATATTTCAGGTAAAGTTTCAGTCAGCGGACAGTTCCGGTAAAAATCATATTGCGTCAGGCTGCGGAGTCCGTAATACAGCATCCAGTAGGTTTTCAGGGCCTCAATATAATTGCGCCGGGAGGTATCTTTCTCCGTGGTGGCCGCATTCAAATCGAGCACCGACGATTTGCCCATCAGGTAAAGTCGGAGTGCCACTTCATACCGTCGGCGGGCTGTTTCGTCGGTACGGAAGGCTACTTCCACCTGCCGTGCCTGAAGATTAAACTGCCGTACCATCTGCCGCACGTTCAGTTCAAAATCATTCATGCCCTGTTCTACCTGGGTATTGACCAGCTCGATGTTCGATTTGGCCACACGCACCTTTCCCTTGCCTCTCCCCCAGTCCAGTATCGGAATCACTACGGACAGGCTCACGTATTGCTGGTCAAGCGGGTCACGATAGGAATCCCGAAGACGGGCAGCGGTCTGCGAAAGTCCGAACTGGAGGTACAAATCCGCCTTTAGTCCCCGACTGGCACGAGCGGAGGCCAACTGGCTACGACTCTCCAACTGCATCCGTCGGTAGGTTTCGATTTCCGGACTGTGAAAATGGGCCTGTTCCAGTGCCTTGTCCAAAGGCACTTCAAAATCCGGCACACTGTCATGCGGAACCACCTCTATCTCTTCTTCCTCCCGGATACCTAAGAAAGAACGGAAGGTAAGCATGGCATCTTCCACACTGATACGGGCTTTCATCAGGTTGGTTTCCTCGGTCAGCTTGTTCACTTCCAGCTGCAACATCTCATTTTCCGTAATGCTGCCGATGCGATACCGTCCGCGAGCATAGCGATATAAGGTGTCGGCGGAAGCATAGTTGGCTCGGGCAATCTCCAAGTCGGACTGGGCAGATGCCAGTGCAAAAAACAACTCGCATGTTTTCGAAGCAATCAGCTCCAGCGTCTCACTATATGTTTTCTTAGCCTCCTGAAAACGGACGGGCTCAATGCGGCGGTTCCACTTCAAGGAGTTATAGCCAAAAAGCGACTGACGGTAACCTACCGTGAAAGGCTGGGTGTTATAAGCCGTGCTTTTCTCGCCCAGTTCATCCATACGCTGGGCAGCCGTCTGCATGAACAAGTTACCTCCCGTGAACCAGACGTTCTGGCTGACGGAAAGCGTCAGGTCGGTAGCCAGCTGGTTCTGGCGGAGAAACAGTTCCGTACCGTCGGGCTGGGTTACCTTATTAATCTGTCGGTTCAGATAAGGCGATGCAGACAAACTTACCTCAGGCAGGTAGTCTGCCCGAAACGAACGGTAACTCCAGTAAGCTGCCCGGTAGGTATGCCGGGCAGCTTCTGCCTCTGGAGAGCTGGCCTGCGCCAACTGAATAGCCTCTTGCAGTGTCAGCTTCTCTCCCCACACAACTTGCCCGCAGAAAAGCAGGCAACTCATAAGCCACAGTATCTTGTTTTCCATCTTCATACGCATAGTTATCTGCTTTTTTATATCCAAAAGCTGTGCCATTCGGATAACGCACTGATTATGTAGAAGATAGAAAAATCAAGCAAATTCACACCGTGTGCGAATCCGCACAAAAAGCGTGCGAAAATGCACATACAGCACATGCAAAAAAACATTATCTTTGCGAAAGACACCCTGATATTGTATGGAAGAAAAAGGAAAAATACTCATCATTGACGATAACGAAGACGTGCTCTTCGCCTTGAACCTGCTGTTAGAGCCTTATATGGAGCAGATTCGAGTAACCACACAGCCTACACGGATTGAACATTTCATGACCACCTTCCATCCCGACGTGATTCTGCTCGACATGAATTTCCAGCGGGATGCCATCAGTGGGCAGGAAGGATTTGACTACCTGAAGCAGATTCTCCGTATCGACCCGCAAGCGGTAGTGGTGTTCATGACGGCCTACGCGGATACGGGAAAAGCGGTGCAGGCCATTAAAGCCGGGGCAACTGATTTTATTTCCAAACCATGGGAGAAGGAAAAGCTGTTGGCTACATTGTCGGCAGCCGTCAAACTCAGCCGCTCACGCCAGGAAGTAGGACGGTTGCAGAATGAGGTACAGGCTCTTAAGGGAGATGAGCGCATTCCGGAACTGATTGGCAACTCCCCCGCCATGCAGAAGGTAAAAGAAACCATTTACAAGCTTTCCGATACGGATGCCAACTTGCTCATACTGGGAGAAAACGGTACCGGGAAGGACCTGGCCGCACGCATGCTGCGCTTCTTCTCTCCCCGTCGGGAGCAGGTCTTTATTCCCATCGACTTGGGAAGTATTCCGGAACAGTTGTTCGAAAGTGAGCTCTTCGGGTACGAAAAAGGTGCTTTCACGGATGCCCGAAAAGCCAAGCCGGGCAGAATGGAAACAGCTTCAGGGGGTACGTTGTTTCTGGATGAGATTGGTAACCTGTCCCTGCCCATGCAGGCCAAGTTGCTGACGGCCATCGAAAAGCAGTGCATCACCCGACTGGGGGCAGTCAATCCGATACACATCGATGTCCGGCTGATTTGTGCCACCAATGCCAACCTGCATCAGTTAGTGGCAGAAGGAAAATTCCGTCAGGATTTGTTGTACCGCATCAATACCGTGGAACTTCACATCCCTCCTTTACGGGAACGTGGAGAGGATATTCTGCTGTTAGCTACACATTTTCTGAATCAGTACAACCGGAAATACCGCAAGGAAATCAAGGGACTGACGCGTGAAGCCAAAAACAAGCTGCTGAAATACGAATGGCCGGGCAATGTGCGTGAATTGCAGCACACCGTAGAGCGGGCTGTCATCCTGAGCGAAAACGGACTCTTGAAACCGGATGACTTCTTGTTTCCACAAGGGAATGCCGCCGCTCATCAGCCTGCACTGACGGAGGAACTCAACTTAGAGAAACTGGAAAAGAATGCCATCGAACGGGCCTTGAAAGTGAGCGCAGGAAACATGAGCAAGGCCGCCGAACTATTAGGAATTACACGTTTTGCACTTTATCGGAAACTGGAAAAATGGGGCTTATGAAAACGTATGGATACTACCTGATATTGCACATCTTGGGACTGACGGGTCTGATTGCCGCAGGTGTTTTAGCCATGCTGCATGGACTGTGGTTCTGTACCATCATTTGCGGACTATTGCTCATTGGCATCTGTTACAGCCTGTACCGCATACAAATCCGGCAGACTGAAACCATGTACAGGCTCGTGGAATGCATGAAACAGAATGACCTGGGACAGCGGGTTTGCGCACCTTTCGCCGACCCGCAGATGCAGAAGTTAGCTGAGGACCTTTCACAGGCCCTGAAGAACCTGCGCACCCGTATAGTAGATGAGGAGGTGAAGCATCAATACTATGAAATGCTGCTGAACAAGGTAGATACGGCCGTACTCGTCACCGACCGAAGCAACCGGATGGAATGGATGAACAAGGCAGCCCGCGAACTATTGGGACACTGCCCCCATCTACCCGAAGAAATCAGCACGGCCATTCAGGAAAACCAGCAGGTAGCGCACCTGCAAAAAGGAAACGCCACTTTCGACCTCTCCCTGTCCGTCACTCACATCCAGCTGCAAGGACGAACCTGCCGGCTGATTAGCTTGAAAAACATCCACGGCGCATTGGAGTACAAAGAAATGGAAGCCTGGCAAAAGCTGATACGGGTACTGACGCATGAAATCATGAATTCTATCACCCCGATTATTTCCCTGGCAGATACATTGAATGAACGAAGCCAGGAGCATCCTGACGATGCACGTACGCATACCTACATACAGCAAGGGCTACAGGTCATCTACCGCCGGGGGAAAGGCTTGCTGGAGTTCGTAGAAAATTACCGGAAACTGACCCGTATCTCGGCCCCGATGAAAACGGAAATCCCACTGGAACAGTTCCTTTCCGACCTGCAACGACTTTACCCGGAACTGGAAGTGCAGTATAAATGCCCGTCTTCCCAGCTCACCTGGTATGCCGACCGCACACAGGTGGAGCAGGTATTTATTAACCTGCTGAAGAATGCCCGTGAAGCATGTGCCCATCGCTCCCATCCGGACATCCGCATCCAGGTAGAAGCCCATGCCCAGGAACTCATTTTCGAAATCAGCGACAACGGAGAAGGTATGCTGCCGGAAGTGACGGAACGTATCTTCGTGCCTTTCTTCACCACTAAGAACAACGGTTCCGGTATCGGCCTTACCCTCTGTAAACAGATTATCAGCCTGCACGGCGGACAAATCAGCGTACAAAGCACAGCGGGGAAAGGAAGCTGTTTCCGCCTCTCTTTCCCCGCCGTATAAGTATATAGTTCAATTACTTATTTCATAACCCATTGCAAGCAGACCGGTTTATCGGTATGGATGGTCTTGCCTGTATCTTGCAAAAGACCGGTTTCCGCATCACGCGCAAACACCTGAATCTCATTGGTATCCCGACAAGCTACTAACAAATACTTACCGTTCGGTGTAATCGTGAAATTACGCGGATGAATGCCCGTCAACTGATACCCTACCTTAGTCAGTGTACCATCGGAAGGAGAAACCTTGAAAATAGCTACGCCATCTGCTTGCAGACGGTTGGAAGCATACAGGAATTTTCCATCGGGCGACAGATGAATATCCGCACTACCTTTCGCGCCCACCGTGTCTGCCTTGATGACTTGTTGCTGTGTCAGGGTCTTTCCATCGTACGTCCACACCACTACTTCGCCAGACAATTCCGTCAACAGATACGCATGTTTTCCCTGCTTGTCAAAACAAGCATGACGCGGACCTGAACCTGGAGCCAGCTCAATATCAAATGCAGCCGCTTCATCCAATAAATCCGTTCCTTTCGTTCCTGGAGTTTGTTTTACTGGAAAAGCATGAATACGGTCCAGTCCCAAATCGTTTGCCAAAAGCAACTTCCCATCGGGAGTGAAATACACGCAATGCAAGTGAGGCTGCTCCTGCCGTTCCTTATCGGCTCCTTTTCCCTGGAAGGAAATGACATGCCCCTCTCCTAACTTTCCATCCGCCAGACGAGGGAAAACCGTAATATTTGCTCCCATATAATTGGCAGTCAACACGAACTTACCATCCGGACTCACCGTAATATAACACGGTGAAGCTCCACCCGTAGACTGGCTGTTCAGCAACGTCAGCCCCGCAGTCAACGTATCCAATGCCAACGCATTAGCCGTAAACCCTTTTTCCGTCTCTCCCACGGCATACACATGCGTACCGTCTTCCGTCGGCACTAAAAACGACGGATTCTCAATCCCCGACAACGTACTGGCCAGCACAGCCTCTCCCGTCTCCTGATTGAAGCGATACGTCTTTATCCCTTCCTGATCGGCACTTGCATAACTGCCCACCAGCATCAACAAAGTATCCGGTTCTTGTGACACACTCATTTTCTGCTCACCTTTTCCAGCACAAGCCCCCAACAAAAGAGAGCCGGCACACAACGACATTAAAATGTGCTTCCTCATAGTTCTATATTATCCAAGTAAACAATGTTCCAAAAGTAAACTCATAAAAAAACGAAGAACCTTGACTCGCTAAACCCAAGATTCTTCGCTTTTTATGAAAAAGAAGAAGCCGTACCCGAGGCGTGACGAAACTCCGAATGACAGGTTTTGAGTGCTCCCCTCCTTTGTAATCCACCGGCATAAATGCTACCCGAAGGCGTGGCCCGCCATTGGAAGTAGAAGCTTGTCTCGGTATTTCTTTAGATTTGATGAGTTTCCCGATTCTGCAAGTACGGCTTCAATTTTTCTATGACAAATATACGACAAATATTTGAATATACAAAAATAATGCACAAAAAAAGGATGCCATTTTAGGGGCATCCTTTATACATTGTCTCCGTCTCCGGTGAGATTAAGCAGCTTTAGCTTTAGCAACCACAGCCTTGAATGCTTCAGGGTGGTTCATAGCTAAGTCAGCCAACACCTTACGGTTGATTTCAATACCTGCTTTGTGCAATGCACCCATCAACTTAGAGTAAGACATACCTTCCAGACGAGCAGCTGCGTTGATACGCTGGATCCACAATGCGCGGAAGTTACGTTTTTTGTTCTTACGGTCACGGTATGCATAAGTCAGACCTTTTTCCCAAGTATTCTTAGCAACGGTCCAAACGTTCTTTCTTGCACCAAAATAACCTCTGGTTAAACCTAAAATTTTCTTTCTTCTTGCTCTAGAAGCAACGTGATTTACTGATCTTGGCATAGTTTTAATTCTTTTTTGAATGATAGCGCCGATATATTCTCAATCGGACTTGAGGCTAATGCATTCGGTTAATAATTTAAAATGATACGTTTTTACGCTTTTGTTAAGATTACTTCATGCAAAGAAGTTCTTTTACCTGAGCTAAGTTAGCATTGTCAACTAAGCCCATGTGGCAAAGGTTTCTTTTCTGCTTTTTAGTCTTCTTAGTCAAAATGTGACTGTGAAAAGCGTGCTTTCTTTTGATTTTACCTGTTCCGGTAAGAGCGAATCTTTTTTTAGCACCGGAGTTAGTCTTGATCTTTGGCATCTTGTTAAAATTTTAATTATTATTATTCACATGGTAACGCACTATACCGGCGCGTTACGCACTTTCTTTTCTTTATTCTTTGGTTTCAACCACCTTCGCAGGTTCTGGTTTTGCAGCCTTTTTCGGAGCTCCCGGTTTTTTTGGAGACAATGATATAGTCATTCTCTTTCCTTCGAGCAACGGCATCTGCTCTACCTTTGCATAGTCTTCCAAGTCGTTGGCGAAACGGAGCAAGAGCACTTCTCCCTGTTCCTTGAACAAAATGGAACGTCCTTTAAAGAACACGTATGCTTTTACCTTATCTCCATCCTGCAAGAAACCGATGGCATGTTTCAGTTTGAAGTTGTAATCGTGTTCGTCGGTCTGAGGTCCGAAACGGATTTCCTTCACGTTTACCTTCACCTGTTTAGCTTTCTGTTCCTTTGCGCGTTTTTTCAGCTGATAGAGGAATTTAGAATAATCTATAATTCGACAAACTGGAGGAACTGCGTTAGGTGAAATTTCGACCAAGTCGGCTTCGTGTTCTTCCGCAAGTTTCAAAGCCTGCGCAATCGGATATACCGCCGATTCAATATCATCTCCCACAATACGTACTTCTTTGGCGCGAATCTGTTCGTTGATTCGGTGTTGCCCTTTTAACGTGTCATTTTTCATTAAAAATAGTGTCTTCCTGTTTGTTTTTTGAATTTATAAATTATTTATTTCAAAGTCCGTTTGCCGCAGAATTTTGATTCTGTCAGCAAACGGCTGCAAATTTACCATTTATTTATCATATTATGAACTTCTTCTGCAATATTTTTTGCAAATTCTTCGATTTTCATGGTTCCTTTGTCTCCTTCACCCTGCTTACGTACGGCAACTTCACCATTTTCGGCTTCTTTTTCGCCCACAATCAGCATGTAAGGGATACGTTTCATTTCGTTGTCGCGAATCTTACGGCCAATCTTTTCGTTACGGTCATCTACCAATGCACGTACGTCATACTTTTTCAATTCCATGCGTACCTCATCGGCATAGTCATTGAATTTTTCAGAGATAGGCAAGATAGCCACCTGATCCGGAGTCAGCCACAACGGGAACTTACCAGCAGTGTGTTCAATCAGCACAGCCACGAAACGTTCCATTGAACCAAACGGAGCACGGTGAATCATTACAGGACGATGTTTCTGGTTATCTGAGCCCATGTATTCCAACTGGAAGCGTTCCGGCAAGTTGTAGTCCACCTGAATGGTACCCAGCTGCCAGCGACGACCGATAGCATCCTTCACCATGAAGTCCAGTTTCGGACCGTAGAATGCAGCTTCACCGTATTCCACTTTCGCCTTCAATCCCTTTTCTTCGCAAGCTTCCACGATAGCCTGTTCTGCCTTTTCCCAGTTTTCATCGCTACCGATGTATTTTTCACGGTTTTCCTTGTCACGCAGAGAAATCTGAGCTTCAAAGTTTTCCAGACCCATAGAAGTGAATACGATAGAGATGATGTCCATCACACGGAGGAATTCATCTTTCACCTGATCAGGACGGCAGAAGATGTGCGCATCATCCTGTGTAAAGCTACGTACACGAGTCAATCCGTGCAACTCACCACTCTGCTCGTAACGACATACCGTACCGAATTCAGCAATACGCAACGGCAGGTCACGATAAGAACGCGGAGAGTTCTTGTAAATCATACAGTGATGCGGACAGTTCATCGGTTTCAAGAAGTATTCTTCGCCTTCTTCCGGAGTATGGATAGGCTGGAATGCATCTTTACCATATTTTGCATAGTGACCTGAAGTCACATACAACAGTTTGTTACCGATAGGCGGACACATTACTTCCTGATAGTCATAACGTGCCTGGATACGACGGAGGAAGTCCTGCAGACGGATACGCAAGGCAGTACCTTTCGGCAACCACATCGGAAGTCCCTTACCGACTGTATCCGAAAACATGAACAAATCCATTTCCTTACCAATCTTACGGTGGTCACGTTTCTTGGCTTCTTCCAGCATTACCAGATATTCATCCAGCATCTTCTTTTTCGGGAAAGTGATACCATAGATACGTGTCATCTGTTTGCGGTCTTCCTGACCTCTCCAGTAAGCACCAGCTACAGACAGCAGCTTGATAGCCTTAATAGGAGCAGTAGACAACAAGTGCGGACCACGGCAAAGGTCGGTAAACGCACCCTGAGTATATATACTGATGTGACCGTCTTCCAGTTCAGAAATCAACTCACACTTGTAAGTTTCACCTCTGTCACCGAACATTTTCAAAGCATCTTCCTTTGAAATGCTCTGGCGAACCAATTCTTCCTTCTTGGCAGCCAGTTCAGCCATTTTCTTTTCAATGGCAGGCAGGTCACCTTCCTTAATCACAGCCTCACCCGGATCTACATCATAATAGAATCCGTTTTCGATAGCCGGACCGATACCGAACTGAATGCCCGGATACAATTCCTGCAATGCCTCAGCCAGCAAGTGTGCACTTGTATGCCAGAAGGCATGCTTTCCTTGTTCGTCTTCCCATTTATAAAGAACGAAGTTTGCATCTTCGTTGATAGGACGATTCAAATCCACAGTTTCACCGTTCACCCCACAAGCCAATACATCCTGTGCCAGACGGGAACTGATGCTTTCTGCAATCTGCAGACCAGTAACTCCTTCGTTATACTCGCGAACGGAGCCGTCAGGAAAAGTTATCTTAACCATAGTCTTTTTGTATTAATCTATTATTGAGACGCAAAAATATAAACTTTTTAGTTAAAGAAAAATATTGCATCCAATTATTTCTCCTCTATTGTCGTAAATCGCTTGATAATATTGTAGGCCGAGAATATTCCCAGTTCACCTGCCTTACTCAAATCCTGAATACCCTGACGGTTATTGCCCAAGAAGATATTCGTCAGTCCGCGATTGTAATAGGCATCCGCAAAACGGGGATCCTGCTCAATGGCCTTGTTGTAATCTACCAACGCAGCCCGATAGTCCTTCATCACCGCCAGGATATTACCACGGTTATAATATGCATACACAAAGTCAGGAGCCAGTTCAATCACACGGTCCAAATCTTCGCGCACCTTATTATAGTCATACGAACGCACCTGCAGGTTCTGTTCCTCTACCGTTTCCACTTCAAACTTCCGGTCGCGCTTACGGTATTCCAACTGTTTGTAGTAAATCAGTGCACGACTGAAATAAGCCGGGAAGAACGTAGAGTCACAGCGGATAGCCTCATCCATATCCTTCAACGCATTGTCAAAGTCCTGCACCAGATAGAAGTCAAGTGCCCGGGCATAATAATGCAGCACATTACCCGGCTCCTTCACAATGGCAGCCGTCTCTTCATCAATAGAAGCGAAATGCTGCTTCACCTGCTCTTCCGACAACGAAGCCTCGTTGTTCGTAATCAGCAGACGATGCGGAAGCACCCTGCGTGCATTCAGGTCGTCGATACCTTTATAATAATTGACCTGACGCTTCACCTCTTCCGGACGCTCGTAGTAATTCAGGGCAAACATCGGCTGCGGCAAAATCGTCACATTCTTGTCCTGCACCCTTCCACGGTAATCCGTCTTGTAACGGTCGTCTTCCGAATCATTGTCGGCCACCACAATCTTGCGGTAGTTTTCCACGTTCTTATCCGATTTCTTACGCGTCTTGTCGTTCGAAGCCGTCTGCTTTTTCGTACCGTTCTGCGCTTCAATCTGCGCTTTCAGCACCTTAAATTCGTCGGCATCCGCCCCTTTCAGGTCGCCCACCTTTCTTCTGGCCTGCGCACGATACTGATATCCGGCCAAGAAGTTGGGATATTCTTCCAGCACCGCCGAATAGTCCTCGATGGCCCCGGGATAATCACCCGTACGGTCGCGCAGCAAGCCCCGGTTGAAACGGGCCATCAGGTTGTCCGGCTCCATCTTAAGCACAAAGTCGAAATCCTCAATCGCGCGGTTGTCATCCCCCACCTGTGCACGCAGCAAACCACGGTTATAGTGTCCGATAAAATTATTCCGGTCCACATCCAGTGCCAGGTCATAATCCGACATCGCCCCTCTCAGGTTATTCTGATGGTATCTTGCCAACGCACGGTTGATATATACGCCCGCATTACGCACCGACAGACGAATCGCCTCCGTCAAGTCCGTTTCCGCATCCTTATACTTTCCGCGTTGCAAGAACAGCATACCGCGCGACGACCACGTATCCGGATTATAGCGGTCCATCTCAATAGCCTTGTCCGCATCCGTCATGGCCTGCAGCGTATCCTTCTGTTTCAGCGACACCTCCGTACGCATCAGGTACGCATCCGTATAGCGCGGAGAGATACGAATCAGCGTATCCAAATCCGCACGTGCCTGCGCATATTCCTCCTCGTGCATCCGGCACAAAGCCAGGTTATGCCACAGACTGATATTCTCCGGATCCATCTTCAGGGCCTTGCGGTAATCCTGAATAGCCCCCTGATAATTCTGCTGGCGGATACGGGAAATACCGCGAATCTGATACGCATTCACCACAAAAGGATTGCGTTCCAGCGCCTGCGAACAGTCGGCTTCCGCTCCCTGATAATCATCCAGGTTCATCTTGGCCAGTCCACGGTAAAAATACGGTTCAGCCAGATACGGTTTCGCCCCGATTACCTGATTGAAATACTGGATAGAGAGGACATAATCCTCAAAATAAAGTGCATTTTTCCCGATGGTCATAACCCTGTCCGTATTAATCTGCGACAGGGCAACCACCGGGAAAAACATACCTATATATAATATGTATAGGATTCTTTTGATCATTTCACCGTTTTCACTTTATAAGAGCAACGAGCTTTCCCATTCACCATACCGTTCAGTTTGCCACGAATCATCTGTTTGCGCAAAGCCGACAAATGATCGATAAACATGGTACCATCCAGGTGGTCGAATTCATGCTGCATCACACGGGCCAGATAGCCTTCCACCCACTCATCGTGCGGCTGCATGTTTTCATCCAGGTAAGTCACGTGAATCTTGTCCGGACGCTTTACACTTTCATGGATACCCGGCAAACTCAGACAGCCTTCTTCCATTGAAACCAGTTCACCGCCTGTTTCCAAAATATGCGGATTGATATACGTACGCTTGAAGTCCTTGAACTCCGGCATGTCATCCGACAGCACGTCCAGGTTCACCACTACCACACGGATAGGAAGCCCGATCTGAGGAGCAGCCAGTCCCACGCCGTCGGCACGGTCCATCGTTTCAAACATATTTGTAATCAGCTCTTTCAAGCCCGGATAATCTGGTGTAATATCTTGAGCCTCCTGACGCAATACAGGCTGCCCGTATACATAAATAGGTAAAATCATATTATTCAAAAATTTATTAAGTTACATTCTTCTCGATTCCAAATAAGATTGCAGAATAATCGTGGCACTGATTTCGTCCACCAGCGCCTTGTCCTGACGCGCCTTCTTCTTCAGTCCGCCGTCAAGCATCGCCTGATGTGCCAGCACAGAAGTAAACCGTTCGTCCACCAGTTCCACCGGCATGTCCGGCAACTTCTTCTTCAGCTGCGCCACAAACGGCTTGATATATTTCATGTTTTCGGAGTCCTCATTGTTCATCTGCCTGGGATGCCCCACCACGATGCGCTCCACCTTTTCCTGCGCCACATACTTCAGTAAAAAATCCATCAGCTCATGTGTCGGCACGGTAGTCAGTCCGTTCGCTATAATCTGCATCGGATCGGTCACTGCAATTCCGGTGCGTTTTCTGCCATAATCTATTGCCAAAATTCTGCTCATACGGCGACAAAAGTACAAATTTATTCCTTACTTATTTACATATAAAACTTAAAAAAAGCATACCATAAGGCTTTCAAAGCTCCAAATGACAGGTTTCGGCCTCAAATAAAATCAAAGGCCACATCGGATTTAGGAAAAATATGCGTACCTTTGCGCGCATAGATTACATTTTACATCACACACAATATGCAGGAAAAAATTATTATTCTTGACTTCGGTTCACAAACCACGCAGCTTATCGGCCGCCGTGTGCGCGAGCTGAACATGTATTGCGAAATTGTTCCTTACAACAAGTTTCCACACGATGACCCGTCGGTTATCGGCGTAATCTTGTCGGGAAGTCCTTTCTCAGTGTATGATGAGAAGGCTTTCAAAGTTGATTTAACCAACATCCGCGGAAAATATCCTATCCTGGGTATCTGCTATGGTGCACAATTCATGTCGTACACCAACGGAGGAAAGGTAGAGCCGGCCAACACCCGCGAATACGGACGTGCACACCTGGCTACTTTCGACCACCAGAACCCGCTGCTGAAAGGCATCCGTGAACACTCTCAGGTATGGATGAGCCACGGTGACACCATCACTGCCATCCCCGACAACTTTGAAATCATCGCTTCTACCGACAAAGTAGCCATCGCCGCTTACCAGGCAAAAAACGAAAAGCTCTGGGGCGTACAGTTCCATCCGGAAGTGTTCCACAGCGAAGACGGAACTTTGCTGCTGAAGAACTTCGTAGTAGACATCTGTGGCGGAAAGCAGGACTGGAGTGCCGCTTCTTTCATTGAAACCACAGTAGCCGAACTGAAGCAACAGCTTGGCGACGACAAGGTAGTATTAGGACTGAGCGGTGGCGTTGACTCATCAGTAGCAGCCGTATTGCTGAACAAAGCCATCGGAAAGAACCTGACCTGTATCTTCGTAGACCACGGAATGCTTCGCAAGAACGAATTCAAGAACGTATTGCACGACTATGAATGCCTTGGTCTGAACGTGATCGGCGTAGACGCCAGCGAAAAGTTCTTCTCAGAACTGGCAGGTGTAACCGAACCCGAACGCAAACGTAAGATTATCGGTAAAGGATTTATCGACGTATTCGATGAAGAAGCACATAAGATTCAGGATGTGAAATGGCTGGCACAGGGTACTATCTATCCTGACTGCATCGAGTCATTATCTATCACCGGTACCGTTATCAAGAGTCACCACAACGTAGGTGGTCTGCCGGAAAAGATGAACCTGAAACTTTGCGAACCTTTGCGTCTGTTGTTCAAAGATGAAGTACGCCGCGTAGGTCGCGAGCTGGGTATGCCTGAGCACCTGATTACCCGTCATCCGTTCCCGGGTCCGGGCTTGGCTGTACGTATCTTGGGCGACATCACTCGTGAAAAAGTACGTATCCTGCAGGATGCTGACGACCTCTTTATCCAGGGCTTGCGCGACTGGAAGGTGAAAGATGAAAACGGTAACGAAACTTCCCTGTACCATCAGGTATGGCAGGCCGGCGTAATCCTGTTGCCGGTACAGAGCGTAGGAGTTATGGGCGACGAACGTACCTACGAACGTGCCGTAGCACTGCGTGCGGTAACAAGTACCGATGCCATGACAGCCGACTGGGCTCACCTGCCCTACGAATTCATGGCCAAGGTTTCGAATGACATTATCAACAAAGTAAAAGGCGTGAACCGCGTTTGCTATGATATCTCGTCAAAACCGCCAGCCACCATCGAGTGGGAATGATTAAAACCCTATTTATAGCCTTTCTTTAAGGCATTTAGAGTAGCCTCAACTTTAAAAAGTTGGGGCTATTTCTTTGATTCATAGCCTCCAGTACATTCAGGTGGCTTTTTTAGCATTTTTGTTAACTACTATGAATTGACACCAGTTTTTGACACCAGTGCCCCAATCATGATTGCCACCCTATCTACTTATGCACAGTTGGAACGAGAGAATATAAAATTCCGTCTTAATAGTGGCAGGGCACAATATATTGCCAAAGGTGGTAAACTGGGAAGGAAAGTCGGAAGTACCAAAACAAAAGAGCAAAAGAAAGAAGAATACAAAGAAGTTATAGCCTTACTTAAAAAAGGTTATTCAATACGTAATATAGCTCAACTATGTAATATAGGTATTAGTACAGTTCAAAGGTTAAAGAAAGATTTTGACATTCTATGAGTTATTTAATATTGCAAGGAATGCAAACAACGCAAACATCAATAAATAAAGAATAAACTCAAAACCAAAGATAATTATTCCTAATACAAAGAAAACCATAAATGCAACTATAATTTGTCTTTTATGGCTTTTGAAAAATTTTATATCTTCATCATTACATTCATAAATATCTCTATTTGTTTTTCTTCTCCTTGGTGTAGTATCAGAAATGACTGAAAAAGGTGCAGAAATTAAAGACGATATAATCTTACTCCCTTTTTTAGTATGAGATTTCTTGAACATGCTACTTCTTAGCCTACGATTATTACCATTATACCCCATAAAAATTAATTTTAAAGTTCACTGGTCAAATATACGAAAAATATTCAGCCTTTGCAATATAATATTGATTGACACCAGTTTTTGACACCAGTAGAAGTAGCAACAATAAAAAAGCATAGTTAAAGTTCTTATAATAAACATAATACATTTAACTATAGGAACAATAAAATAATCGAGTGGGAATAAGAAACACACTCATCCTTTAGTATAGCAAAGAGGTTGTCTCAAAATTTGAGACAACCTCTTTCTTTTTAGTTCAAAGCCAATCTCTTTTTCCGGATAAACAACCAGTAAGCCGTAAGCACCAGCAATCCGGTAACCACCCACGACACCGGATACACCATCATCAGCACATCGTATCCTCTCCACACCGGCGATACCCCATACACCCAGACAATACGCAACAGGCAGGTTCCAAACACCGTGAGCACGGCCGGAGTCAGCGATTTTCCCATTCCGCGCAACGACGAACCGGCAATCTCATAACTGCTGGCAATAAACTGACAGGCCAGCACAATGTGCATACGGATAGCCCCGAAATGATGCACCATCGGTACATCCGAAAAGAAACCCAGGAAGAAATCATCCTGCCAGGCAAAAAGCCAGTTGAAGGCTGCACAGAAAGCCAGACTTGAGCCCATGCAAATCCAGAACACCCGATGCACCCGGTCCATTCTTCCGGCCCCATAGTTCTGGGCAATAAAGCTGATGGCTGCCCCGTTGAATCCCTGAATAATGAAATAACAATAATACTCAAAGTTGAGCGCAGCCGACGAACCGGCAATCGCATCGGCTCCGTAGCTGTTGATAGACGACTGCACCACCACATTCGAAATGGAGAAAATCATACCCTGCACTCCAGCCGGCACTCCGATGCGCAGCATACGGCTCAACTCTACCCCATGAATCTTCATCTTGTCGAAATGCAACCGAAAAGGTTCTTTTTCCTTGCGCAGCAAACGAATGATTAAGGTAGCACTGACCGCATTGGCTATGCCCGTAGCTACAGCCACTCCTGCCACTCCCATGCCGAAGCCTATCACGAACAGCAGGTTCAGCAAAGTATTGACCACACCGGCCATGACCAGAATATACAACGGACGCCGCGTATCGCCCATGCTTCGCAAAATGGCAGCGCCGAAATTAAATGCCATGATAAAAGGCATTCCCAGGAAATAAATACGCAGGTAAGTCACCGCCTCATCTAGCACATCCGGCGGAGTGCCCATACATGTCAGAATCGGCCGGGCAGCCACCTGTCCCAATACCAGCAAAAAGAATCCGCTGAGAAGCGCCACCAACTGCACCGTACTGATGGCATTGCGTATGCTCCTGTCGTCCTGCTGCCCGATGTGGTTCGAGATAATGGCACAGGCTCCCATGGAAACACCCATAAACAGGTTTATCAATAACCCGATGACCGGCGCATTACTTCCCACGGCTGCCAGGGCCCTGCTTCCTACGAAGTGGCCCACTACTGCCACGTCCACCGAATTAAAAAGTTCCTGTAACAAACTGCTGGCTGCCAGCGGAAGGGCAAACAGCAAAATTTTCTTGAACAACGGCCCGTTCAGCATATCTATCTCATTACTTTGGGCACGTTTTTTAGTCACACTGTTATCCATCTTTTTTACCTTCTTCAAAATGCGCGGCAAAGTTACGGTAAAATTGAATAAGATGGATACAGGTAAACTTCTGTTTATCCATTATTAATCACCCAGCCACCTATAATTACCCTCATTCGTAGTTATTCTTATTAATCAGGTTTACCACTACCTTCACCATGACATCTTTTTCCTCGACCAGATTAAGCGCATCTTCTGATGTCAGTGCCTCCTGTGCCTTGACTGTACGGCCCAAAACCGTTACCAATTGCTTCAATTCAGTATAACGCTGTTCGGTCAAAACCTTATTGACGACATAGCCTTTCACCAGATATTCTTTCAGCACCTTATTGGCCCATATACGAAACTGAGTACCTCGTTGGCTTTTTACACGATAACCCACGGAAATGATGACATCCAAAGAATAAAAGGCAACAGGTTGTTTCACTCCATCAACACGCAAAAAATGCGTGTTGTTCTCTTTTTCCAGTTCACCTTCGGAAAAGACATTATTGATATGTTTTCTTATAGTCTTTTCATCTCTATCAAATAGATTGGCCATCTGGTTAGCTGAAAGCCATACAGTCTCGTCTTCTAATTTAACGTCAATGGATGTTTGTCCATCAGCGGTACGATAAATTACTATTTTATCATTCAATTCCATAACCCAATTTCCTAAACCGATTCAACAACTCTGTCATGCTTTCTTCTTCCTGTTTCAGTAAATTTGTAACTGCTTTGCCATGTTCTTTATTCTTCTTTTCTTTTATTCATCAGTTAAATTTACCTTAATAATATGCAGCTATCTCTATCCATATTCTCTAAAAGATTGATTAGCATGCAATAATTACAAATTTAATGATTAAGCATGAGAAAAGCCAATGTTAAATTTAAAATATTAACAGCCTCCAGACCTTACCATCTAAACATACCTCCACACTTTCCCAACCCCTTAATCCCCAAACTGCAAACGAACTTCAGAGAAAACGCATCAAAATTTCTTTAACAGCATTTAGCTTTTTGATATTTATAT
>ENA-OUQW01000792-OUQW01000792.1-human-gut-metagenome-genome-assembly--contig:-NODE-792-length-38243-cov-5.202472_pt1 | contig 38243 bp, 28 predicted proteins | sample MGYA00248464_ERZ548849 | MGnify/ENA primary metagenome ERZ548849 (study PRJEB26491, sample SAMN04978193) | human gut metagenome | host: Homo sapiens | study: EMG produced TPA metagenomics assembly of... | reverse complement strand
TTTCTGTATAGGTATCGGGCTGTTTCAAAATGGCTTGAACGGCATCTTCGCTCATGTGCTCCACTATGGTTTCCGGCTGCTTTGCCCTTTTTACCTTTTGGATTTCCTCTAAATGGGCAATTACGGTGATGTCCTCCTGCGCCGCATATTTGAAGAAAGCGCGGATGCAATGCAGCCGGTGGTTCCTTGTGGAGATACTGCAATTACGCTCTGTTTCCAGATAGCTTAAAAATTCGGATACTGTGTTGCGATCCATCATTTCAAAAGTGATTTCGTTGAGCGCAACGGAATTCCGCTCCTTTACGAAATCAAACAGCAGTTCCAGAGACTTTCGGTAAGAACGTATCGTGTTCTGGCTGCATTTCTGTTCTTCTGGTAGAAAGACCAGAAAGAAGCTGCGGACAAGGGTAAATTCTAGGAAATCCAGTATTTACGCGGATATGCGGAAGTATGGAAACCTACGGAAAAGTACAGGTAACTTACACGTAACTAGCGTGTAACTTACACACGTAACTTGCAAAAATATAAGAGGGCAGCAGGCGTATAAAAACACCTGTAGCTCTCTTTTTAATTGCTGCATATTTGCGGCAATTTAGTATACTATCTTTTCTATCTCGTCGGCGAGCTCTTGCATACTTCTATGTGTGTATACCTTTTCTGTAACGTCCAATATCTCGTGCCCTACAATCAGCTTAAGTATATATTCATTCACATTTGCAGACTTGGCAGCGCTTATAAAAGTATGGCGCGTGTCGTGCGGCTTGTGCGACATATTAAAGCGTTTGTTTATTTTCTTGAAGCGCCCGCGGTATTTATCGTATGTTAGGTGTGTGCCCTGCTGCCCGTTCTCATCATTAAACAGATAATCGCTACCCATAGCGACAGCTTTATTATAATTGGCTACGACCAGCTCATATATAGCGGAGTGTATCGGCACAACTCTATTACGCCCTGCGTCAGTCTTAAGACCGCCAAACATAGTACGAGCCTCTAAGTCTATGTCGGCAATCTTTAATATTGCCAGCTCTTGCGGACGCCAGCCGCTATAAATTCCTATAAGCACCATATCGACAAAAGGAAAGTTCACATTTTCCCAGAGCGTTTGTATTTCCTCGTGACTAAACGGAACACGTACAATTTTAGGCTTGCCACGCTTTACGCTCTCACATAATGCCGCGTAGTCCTTTTCTACAATGTCGTATTTAAGGCAGTACTTATACATTAAGTTATACATACTTTTCATACGCTGCTTAGTACTATCGCCTACCTTGGCGTCGTGTATGGCGCCCTCTAAGTGGTTCGGGCGTATGTCACGCATACGCATATTGTGTAGTGGTTTAGAGTGATTAAAGGCAGCAACCCAAGAACGGCAAGAGCTGGGCGTAACCTTTACAAAGTGCTCTTTACTCCAACGCTCGTACACCTCGGCAAAGGTTATAGTATTCGTTTCTATGTCGTACGGGTTTTGGTTGTAATTCATAAGAGCAGTTAAAGCCTCTTGCCTAGTCGGATAATATCCGATAGTTAAATATCTCTGCTTAGTCCTGCCTGTTTTCTCGTCAATTTCCCAACCTTTAGTTTTTCGTGCTATCCAAGGGTTACGGCGCTTACCGCCTTGCTTATATACGCTACCCATTCCATTAGCAAGTTTCATATAGCATAACCTCACTTTCTTATATGTCGGCTTATTTTCTAAAAAAGGGTATAAAAAATAAGCCTATCGGAAACCCTAGGCTTATGCTATAATAGTACTTGCGGGGTACATAACAAGCGAGCAGCCTTTAAGGTTCGTTAGTTGTGTGTCTATGTAGCTGCTCCTGCGCCAACAGGGGCGGCTATTTTTGTGTATTGAATTTTACAGATATTACCATAAGACATATGCACAGCCGTCCAGTATAATAGATACTAAAAGAGAGGCTTACATAATGACATACAACTTATGGCAGATACGAACAGCCAAGGGCTACAGCCTGCGGGAGTTGGAAGAGTTAAGCGGGGTAAGCAAGACCACAATAAACAATATTGAGAACGGAAAAGCAAACCCGACTATAGAAACCCTGCGCTTACTTGCAGCAGCCCTAGAAGTAGAGCTATTCGATTTACTAGAATTATAATATTGCAAGTTACCGCTGCCAAGAGCTACGGGGCATACGTCCGACATAATGGACAAAACAGCCGAAAGCCTTACATATCTTACCGACTAGCGTTATAATTGCCACATCACACAAGAAAGAGGGCGAGCTAGTGGATAAGCTACGGCGGCAGATACGCGAACTACTCGACAGCATAAGCGACGAGCACGTACTTAGAATAATATTACAATTCATACGAGGAATTAAAGGCAGCTAGGCGACTAGCTGCTTTTTTCGTCGTCGCCTTTTATCTTATCAACAAATTTTTTAATAAGTTCCCACTCGGCGGGGGATAACTGCCCCAGAGCAATAAACGTATTAAGTATAAACTCGTCGCCGCTGCCAAGAGTTGCCCCGACTATCTGCGCCGCCTTTTCTGCGCGGCTCATTTCCTCGAACATATCGCCAGAGCCAGTACGTAGCCATTCCTCATTAACTCCGAACTCACGGCAGATAGCAGTAACATTTTGATTAGTTACATTTACTACGCCACTCTCTATACGGCTAATGGCAGAACGGGTAACGCCGATACGCCCGCCGAAAGTTTCCATACTTAAACCTAGCGCTTTACGTATCTCTTTAACTCTTTCGTTCATATATTTTTTACTCCTTTCCTAGATTTTCAACATCATCATAACACCATAACGTAACATAAGCAACAAATTTTTATAAAAACTGTTGACAAACGTAACCCACGCAACTATAATACGTAATGTAAGCAACATTACAACATCAAAATAGTACAAGCGGGGTACACGAAAGCGAGGCGAACAATGGCAAGCGTAAGAGACGCAGAGGAAACACTTAACCTACTAAAAGAATTTAGCGACGAGATACTCACAGAAGCAGAAAGAAAGGGGCTTACTCGTTACGAAGTATGGAAATTACCCAAAGTATTAGAGAGCACAATAAGGCGCGAAAATTTCCAGAATGAAAAACCATATAAAAGAAATCCGCAGCCGTAAAGCTGCGGATAAAGAATTACTTTATTGCTTATTTGTTAGAAAGTCGGATTATTTCATTTTCAAGTAAGCGTAAAGTCTTAAAAGTTTCTTTTTTAAGTTTTTCGACGGCAGCAGCAAGCTCTGTGTCCTCTATATCAGAGGTTATAGAGCTTGTGCTTAAGCTAAAGGCTGCGGCGTAATTGCCTAGCTTTAACTCTTTATCACTATCACACATTTTTAACACCACCTTTCATATGGATTATACCACGCGGGGTACACGAAAGCGAGGAACAAAAGAAATGACAAGAACAGATTTATTAAACAAGAAAGTAGACAAGCTAAACAACACAAGCGAGGCGTTAGAGCTTATAAGCCTGCTTAATTACGGCGAATGTATAGCGGCATTGATGAACACAAAGAACATACCAAGCGAGATACACGCCGCACTTATGAAAAGAGCAAAAGAGGCAAACGGCGGCACAACGCTAGAACTTGTAATAGCTGGTATGCAGAACGTAGTAAACGCGTAAATAAGAGCAGGGCGGCAGCAGCCGCCTATATAACGAAAGAGAGGTAACATATGAACACTTACAAAGTAGAGCTTGAAAAAAGCGCCGAAGAGCTGGCAGACGAGATTATTAACGGAGTATGGGGCTGCGGTGCAGAGCGACGCGACAACATTACAAAGCAGTACGGCGCGGCAGCATACAAAGCAGCGCAGACTATCGTAAACGAGCGCATAAGAAAAGAAGAGCATAAACGCCGCAACTGGTTTAAATGTAAACTTTGGCAGCTTATTAAGAAAGCGAGGCGATAATATGGCGTACATAAAAAGGACAACCAGAACAGACGAGACAGTAGAGGTAGAGTATTTTTATACAGCAGGCAAACATAATAGCGCCGCAACAAGAAAACAAGCCGTCGAAAGATTACGGCGGCTTGTAAATACAAATTTTAAAGAGAACAGCATAAAGCTAGAGCTAAGCTACAAGCCCAAAACAGAAACGAGCTTATTAACTGTAAATAAATAATTACTACAGCGTTTCTTAACATCAGAGCTAACAAACGACAAGCCGCCAGAGTTTATTAACTGGACTGCCTGTAATGCACAAGATATAACGCGCGCCTCATTATCTGAAATATCGAAGTTACGACTAATGAGCTTAGCGCCAGCAGACGTACAAAGTTGATAATTATTAGCAGCTTGGAGTTTGCTATCATCAAGACCAAGAGACGGAAGTATAGAGAGTGCAAAGGTAATAGCCTCTATATCCGAATCGCTAAGAGAGTATTTAACAGTTTTCACATTTAACACCACCTTTCTAAAGCGATTATAGCACAGGAAGGCACAGCGACGAAAGAGAGGTAACGAAAGAATGACAGAACAAAAATATTATGACGCCTTAACACAGCAGGAAGTAACAGAGGACTTTATAAAAGCCCAGTACGAGGAATTAACCAGCAAGGGCGATTATTTCCACGACACGTACGAGAATTTTAAGAACAACAATTTTACAAAGATAGATACAGAGGCTATAAGCTGGGAGCAGCAGCCGAAAACAGTAACACTTACTAACGAGCTATGCAGTACGCTACAGTGCTATATCTTAATGACAACGAAACATAGAGAGGACGAGCTTAAGGCGTGGGAAGAGCTGGCACAGGAGACAGACGAGAACGGCGCGCCTAAGTTTAAGAACGCAGCCAGCAACGCCGAGTTTTTAAGAGATATGGAACCACAGCTACAGCAGATATTAGAGGCACTAAACTAACGAAAGAGAGGTACAGTATGGACGAAAAGACGCAGGCAAGAATTAAGAAATTACAGGCGTTAGCAGAGAGAGGCGTAGGCGGCGAAAAAGAAACAGCCGCCCGCAAATTACAGGAGCTGTTAAAAAAGAATGGAATAAGCAGCGTAGAAGAGCTGGCGCGGGACGAGTACATATTTACCCTGTTTAGTTACAATGGAGTGCTAGGCAGAAAGCTATTAAGCCAATGTATATATAAAGTAATGGGCTACGATAGCGACAGGACGCAGTACAAGCCGCCGCATACAAGGCAAAAAATAGGCGTTTACTGCACAAAGGCGCAAAAGCTAGAAATAGAACTAGAATATGAATTTTACGAAAGACTATTCGAGGAGCAGCAAGAGTTATTTTTAAGCGCATTTATACAGAAACAGCGTATTTTCCCGCCAGACGCACCAGTAAACGACGCAGACCCAACGGAGCGAGATATAAAAGTAGCATTTATGGCAGAGGCAATAGAGAGAAAAACAAGGGTAGCTATGATAGAGAGTAGCGAGGGCTAATATATGGCGAGTATGGTAAAAGACAAAGACGGCGTAGTTAAATACTGGGTACGTGCTCACGAAGTTACGTGTAATTATACAGAATATGAGCACGACGTAGAATACGACAGGTACTACAGACTTAGGGAAAGTAGAGAGTACAAGAAGCACGGCAAGGCAGTACGCGAGCGAATTACTAAAAAAGAATACTTAGCAATAAAGAAGATAACGCAGGAATATATAGCACGCTGCAATAAAAGCAGCGCAGGGGAATAGCAGCATATGTATATGACACAAAGCGAGATAATAGACAGATACGTAAGACGCGGCACAAGCATTACTATACTGGCAGAACTAAACGCCGTAAGAGCAGACCAGATTAGAGAAATACTTACAGACGCAGGCGTAGAGCTGCCAGAAGTAAAGAAAGCAAAACAGCAGCGTATAGAGTACTGCTACGACGCGCTGGACGATATAGAGCAGCGCATAAAGGAACACGTACAGGAACACAAGGCAAAAGACCATAAGCAGGAAGTATTAGAGCTGGAATACACAGCAGTAGTAGAGCTTATGCGGCAGTTATCGGACGAAAGAAAGGCAGGCGGCAGAAAATGAACAAAATGCATACAATACAGGACGTTAAGCAGCGCATACACGAGCTTATACAGAAAGAAATAGCAAAGTGCAACAAAGAAATAGAAGAGTTTGAGTACAAAATAAGAGACAACGCAATAGCATACGGCGGGGGCGGCTGGTGCACACAGTTTGAGAAAGCCAAGAAACGCCGAGAGGACTTTATAGAAGAGCTGCAAGGCTTAGAACGCGCACAGGGTACAGCGGTAATACTCGACGAAATAAGCATATACTCGTATTCCTGCCCGACCTGCCAAATTAAAGTAATGCTTAATGGCGGCTACGGCGAGACTGTAACGTGTCCAGTATGCGAGAGAAGAATATACAGAGCAAACGACAGCGAAGTAATGAAAGTAGCGCGCGGCAGCAGGCAGGCTAAAGTAAATAACCACTATATACAGCTTGACAGCTACGGACGATTTAAGGATTAAGAAGAAAGAGAGGTAAAACAGTATGCAGCAGACATTAGAGAGAACGAAAGAGCAGCAGAGTTTAGAAAATTTCAGCGAGCTTATGCAGGAAGTAGCAAAGCTGCCAGAGGACAAGCGTAATATTGTTGCGATTTACTCGCAGGGTGTGCTTGCTATGGCACAGGCGCAGCAGAACACAGCGAGGTAACAGGATATGCAGGCAGTAAAGATTAAACCAGCAGAGGCAGCCGCTATTATGGGCTGTAGCCCGCAATTTGTCCGCATAGGACTACAGCAGGGTAAGTTAGACATAGGCGACGCTATTAAAATGTCGTCAATATGGACATACAACATAAGCGCGGCTGCGCTTGCCAGACGGCAGGGCGTAACAGTAGAAGAGTTAGAGAAAAAAATAAGGGAGCTGCGGAAATGAACAGGCGACAAAGAAAGAAGAAAGACGCAAAAGGCTTAATACTTATATTTAGCTGCGAAATGGTATGCAAACAAGAAACATACGCGAATTTAGAGCAAACGATACAGGCGCAGCTAAATAAGGGCAACGTAATAGTATTGCCGCCGTATCTGCGATTAGAGGGAATAGCAGGCGGCAGCAGGGCTAAAAGAATAAAGATAATGAACTCCGGAAGTTTTTCCTGTTCTCCCGGAGGTTGTTTATAGAAAGGGCCGTTGCTTTAATCTTTCACACCACAAGTTTCGGTGACGATCTGCCCGTCGAAAAGATTGATTACCCGATGAGCATAGGAGGCATCGTGCTGGGAGTGAGTCACCATTATGATGGTCGTACCTTCCTGATTCAATTCGGTCAGTAGGTTCATCACTTCCGTACCGTTACGTGAATCCAGGTTACCCGTCGGTTCGTCGGCCAGGATTAATTTGGGACTTGCTACTACGGCACGGGCAATGGCTACACGTTGTTGCTGTCCGCCGGATAATTGCTGCGGAAAGTGCTTGGCCCGGTGGCTGATGTTCATCCGGTCGAGAATATGGGATACAATCTCTTTCTTTTCACTGGCTTTCTTCTTCAGATAGATCAAAGGCAGTTCGACATTTTCATATACATTCAGTTCGTCGATCAGATTGAAACTCTGGAACACGAAACCGATATTTCCTTTACGCACCTGCGTACGTTCTTTTTCTTTCAAGTGTCCGACTTCCCTGTCCGCCAGGTAATAGTTGCCCGATGTCGGGTTGTCCAACAGGCCCAGGATATTCAGCAAGGTGGACTTGCCACAGCCGGAAGGGCCCATGATTGCCACAAACTCACCATCCTTCACTTCCATCGACACGCCGTTCAACGCGATCGTTTCCACCTCTTCCGTACGGAAAAACTTACTTAATCCTTCAATTTTAATCATGACTGTATCTGTTTTTTTATTATTGCTTCTTCTTGCCTATCTATAGGCAAACAGCGTGCCAAAGCACATAAACCATTTATTTACAACCCTATAATAATTTCAATATTTTCCGCGAGTGTCTAATTTTTGGACAGTGGTGTAAAGATATTAGACACTCGCCGGGAAAACGAGATCCCGGATTATTCCGATTTCAAGCTATCGACCGGATCTTCGTTCGCGACATCCCAGATGCGGTACACGATACATATCAAGACCACCAGGCAGACAAACAATGCCCCTGCCAAGAAGATCCACGCACTAAGAGGTATCTTTTCCACAAACTGCTGCTGCCAGTGTTCCGCGACAAAATAAGATATGCCGCATCCTAATAAAATCGCAGGGAGGGCGATACGAAGGACGTCTTTCAAGAATATCCGTAGAATATCCTTCATCGTAGCCCCGTTCACTTTGCGGATGGCCAATTCCTTGCGGCGTCGGTTCACTTCGTCGTTCGTATAGCCGATCAATCCGATCAGGGAGATTATCAGCGTTATTAATCCCCCGATCATCACTTCGTCGCGGAACTTCCGGGAACTGCTGTACAGGTCGACCATCTGAACGGAATAAACCGTCAGTTTCGGCTCTTGGTCCGGCATCAGCTCTTTCAATCTCTCATTTACTTTTCCGACTGCATCAGGAGTCATCCGGTGGAATTTCACCAACAAATGGGCAGAAGGACGTTGACGGTAGAACAAGACGGAAGGACGTGCATCCATATCGATGAGCGACCCCATGATATAATTCTCATATACCCCGCAAATCGTATAATACTTCGAGCCATACCGATCATGTTCCGATATATAAATGGATTTACCGACTGCACCGTCCGGCCAGTCCACGAATTCTTTCATCTTCTCCACAAAAGCACGGTTCACCATCACTTCGTCCGAAACTGGGATATTCTCGGTGAACGAGCGGCCTTCTATCACCGGTATTTCCATTAAGTCAAGGAATCCGTTGCTCACCCAATACTGGTCTGCAATATTAAAAAGTTCCTTTTCCGACTCCGGTAAAGCGATATTATTGCCCGACATCGACCCAAAAGGCAACGAATAGGAAGTCGACACCGCTTCTACTTCCGGCAGGCGCATCACTTCATCCAGCACCTTATAACGAGTCGTGGAATCGATCGCCGAAATACTGCAATAGGCCAGCCGGTCATACGAATAACCCGGATCACTGTTCACCATATACGCATGTTGTCTGCCGACAATCAATAACAAGGTCACCAGCAAACCCGCTGCAATAAACTGGAGGAAAAGTAGACAGAGTTTCCAGACACGGCGACTTTCACGGAAATTACGGAACGCGGCAGCCACCGGAATACGGGCGAACAAACAGCCCGGAACCAAGCCGGTCACCAGAAACACAATCACGCAAACCCCCAGTAGTACCAAAGCCCCTTTGGATAATAACAACGTTTCGACCGAAACATCCAATAAATCATAAATAATATCCCGACAAAGAAAAATCAAGAAAATACTCACCATGATCGAACAGACCATGTGTACCAGCGTTTCCGACAAAACCATGCTATGGATATTCGTTTCCGAAGCCCCGTACGACTTATGCACGGCTACTTCTTTCGTCCGGTTGACGATCGAAGAAATGGTAATGAGAATATAGTTCATGATAGCCGTGAACAAAAGGGCAAAGGCCAGAATCCCCAACATCATAACCATGTTTTTTACCTCTCCCGCTTTGCTATGCAAGTCGAGCAAGGGCCTAAGCGTATAAGTCAGTTCGTAGCCCGACTTTCTCAAAGCTTCCTGATCGTGGTGCCGGAGCGTCATATCATGAATAGCCGGAGTCAGGCTATCAGGCGTGACTCCCGGTGACAGACGCACATAACCGGCATAACGGTCGTTACCCAACCAGTTGTTCAAACTCTCCGGATCCATGCCGGACATGGCAACCAACATATCGTAACGCAAGCTGGCATTCTGGGGCAGATCCTCGAATACACCTCCGATCGTCACCTCCAAACCGGGATTCTCATCGGGGATGATCGTCAAGCCTTCCACTTTTTCGATACCTCCCATCTTTTCCGCCAACGAACGGGATATCATAGCATACCACGGTTTGGCCAACACCACTTTCGGATTACCGGACAGGATCGGCACAGGGAAGATATCGAACACATTACTGTCGGCCATCATGATATAACGGGCGGAATAACGTTGTTTGTCAGGTGTCGTGAACAGGGTATTATCTCCACCGATATAGGTAAGCCGGGTAGCGTCTTCCACGCCCGGAATCTCACTCCGCATAGCGGGAGCTACAGCACCGCTTACCTGATAATAGTCTTCCTCTTTCCCGTTCATGCTATAATTCTCATAGATCCGGTAAATCCGGTCCGCATCCGGATAGAAGGTATCGTAAGATTGTTCAAAATAGATCTTCGCAATCATGACCAACGCAACAGACAACCCCACACTCAGCGAGATGATCTTCATTACATTATGACGTCCTTTTTTGAACAATGAGCGTATGGCAATATTCAAGTTTCTCATATCTATCGTGTTTATCTGCTTTTCCTACTATCGTTACTCTGATTTCAAACTATCAACCGGATTAGAATTCGAAACGGCCCATGCACGGTACAGGACACAAGCAATGATCAAAACATAGACCATCATCGCTCCGGCCAGGAAGATAAAAAATCCGATGGGCGCCTTTTCCGTAAATTTCTCCAACCATCCCGTACCGGAATAATAAGCGACAGTCATACCGATCACGATAGCGGGAATCGCAATATAGGAAATGTCTTTCGAAATCATCTTCAAGATACTCCATGCCGTCGCCCCGTTCACCTTACGGATCGCAATTTCGCGTCCACGACGGTTCGTTTCGTCACTGGTATATCCCAGCAGACCGATCAATGCAATAATCAAGGTCACGATTCCCCCGATCATAACCGAGTCGCGGAACGTGCGGGAATCCTTATACAGGTCTATCATATCCATATAATAAGCCGTCACTGTAACATTTCGGTCGGGCATTACATCTTCCAGCACCTTTTGTGCCTTTTTTATATTCTCCGGTGACATCTCATGGAATTTGATCAGGATCATCGGTGCATATCTATCATAGAACAGGGCGGTCGGACGTGTATCCGGATTACCGGTACTGCCAATACAAACATCTTCATACACACCGCAGATGGTAAACGGTTCTCCATTCTGGCTATGTTCCGTAATTATAATGTTCTTGCCAATCGCACTCCCGGTCCAACCAGCCACCTGTTCCATCTTTTCGACAAAAGAACGGCTGACCATCACTTTGTTCGAAGCCGAACCGTCAGAACGGAACACCTCTCCTTCAATAACCGGAATCTCCATCAAGGAAAAGAAATCATCTTTCACCCAGTACATATCGGCAATATTAAACAGTTCGCGGTCATCTCCAGGAAGTGAAACATTATTTCCCGACATCCCTGAAATCGGCAGGTCATAGCAGGCAGAAACTTTGTCAACTTCGGGTATCTTGCGCAATTCCTCGATTGCCGTATTACGGACGGATTCTTCCACACCCTGTGTCGAGCAATAAGCCAACTTCTCATAGGCATATCCGGGATCGACATTTACCATATAGTCATACTGCTTATTGATAACCGACAATAATGCCACCAGATAGGCTGTTGCCAAAAACTGTATGAACAGCAGGCAAAGTTTCCAGTATCTGCGGGATTCTTTAAAATTACGGAATGCGGCAGCCACCGGAATACGCAGGAACATATAGGTCGGGATCAAACCGGTAATGAAAAAGATCACGATGCAAACTCCTATCAGTATCACAATAGTCTGTGTCGAGAACAATGCTCCCAACGTTGCCCCTAACAATTCTTCCGTTTTCGTACGGAACAGAACGATCAGAAAAGCGGCAAGCAACAAAGAAATCAGCATATGCAAACACGTCTCCGACATGATCATACCGAACAGGTTCTTATCTGAAGCCCCATAACATTTATGAACAGCCACCTCTTTGGTCCGGTTGATCAACGTGGAAATCACGATAAGCACATAATTCATCGCAGCCGTAAAGATGAGCACAAAAGCCAGAAAGCCCAACAGGGAATTCATGCTCTTCACCTCATCACTGTTACTGTGCATGTCCATCAACGGAACCAGGCTATAAGTCAAATCAATTCCCGCTTTTTTCACCTCTTCCAGATCGCAATGCCGTCCTTGCATCTCACGAATGGCAGTCGTCAGGCTTTCCGGATCAGTGCCGGGATAAAGTTTTACATATCCCAGATAACGGTCATTCCCCAGCCAATTTTCACGACTCCACTTGCTCATACCTTCCAAAGATGCAACAATCTCAAAACGCAAGTGGGAATTTTCAGGTACATCTTCAAACACACCTCCTATCGTATAGGTTTGTCCTGGACTGGATTCAAATTCAAATTCCTTGTTCACTGCCTGTTCTGCACCTCCCAACAGTTTGGCAATGCGATTCGAGATCATCACATATCCCGGACGGGACAAAGTCTCTTTCGGATCACCGATCAGGATAGGACGCGGCAACAGATCGAAAACATTCGTATCGCCCATCACGACATAACGGGCGGAATAACGGTTTCCATCCTGTGTCTTGAACAACTCCTTGTCACCCCCGATATAGGTCAAACGAGTTGCTTTTTCAACCTCCGGTATCTCGACTTGCATAGCTGTAGCCACGCCTCCGCTCACCTGCCCGTAGGACTTATATTCACCATCCCGGATGATGTTTTCGTGCAACCGATAAATACGGTCGCTGTCCGGATAAAACTTATCAAACGAACGTTCAAAACACACTTTCGATATCAGGACAAGTCCCATCGCCAGTCCGACTCCCAGAGATAAAATCTTTATCCCATTACTTCTTCCTTTCTTAAAAAGCGAACGTAATGCTATGTTCAAGTTTTTCATATCGCGTATTTATTATATTCCGTCCATTAAAATTCAAAAAGCGTGCCAAAAGAGTCAATAAACTAAAATACAAATAGATAAAAGCACGATCATTTTTTTAAGTGTCCAATTATTTGACAATGGTGTACAATAATTAGACACTCCTGATGGGTAAAACATCGAAACTAGTTCACGGAAATGCAATTGACGTCCCACAAGGATATTTCATATATTTTGTACTTTTGCAAACATGAAACGGAATATACTCGCTCTTTATCTGATCAAACTATCCAAATGGTTCACATTGGTTATGCCTATCATCGTGCTTTTTTACGAAAAACACGGATTAGGATTGCAGGATGTGTTTATCTTGAAGAGTGTCTATTCGATAGCAGCCGTAGCCTTGGAGATCCCTTCAGGCTATCTGGCTGATGTTTGGGGACGCCGCAAATGTCTGATATTAGGATGTATCCTTTTCTTCTTCGGATATCTATGCTATTCGTTCACCTCGACATTCACGGCTTTTCTTTTCGCTGAAATCTTGTTGGGGACAGGACAAACATTGGTAAATGGTGCAGATTCCGCTCTGTTATACGATACTACCGCCCAATACAAGAAAGAAAATTTATACTTACGATATGAAGGACGGATCACGATGATCGGCAACTTCGCTGAAGCGCTGGCAGGTATCTTTGGTGGTTTATTGGCGACTTATTCCCTTCGTCTTCCTTTTTATGCGCAGGCTGTGATTGCATTTACAGGTATTCCGGCAGCATTCATGCTTAAGGAGGTCAACCGTTCCAATAAAATACAGAATCCGGTAAACGAGATTGTCCGGATCATCAGATATTCACTGGTAACGAACAAGCAACTTTGCTACAATATCATGTATTCAGGTATAATCGGGGCAGCGACTCTCACGATGGCTTGGTTCGTACAACCGGTTTTAATGTATCTGAAAACTCCCGTTTCCTGGTATGGCGTTATTTGGACGGTACTGAATCTGACGGTCGGCTTCGCCGCTCTCTGGTCCGACCGGGTGGACAACTACTTCGGTCCGCGTAAGATGGGAATCCTGATCCTCGTTTTTATAGTCGGCGGATATGTATCCCTGGCTTTCAACCTTACGTACGCCGGCCTTGCCATCTTGTTCGTCTTTTATATCTTCCGCGGTTTTGCCACCCCCATCCTCAAAGGATACATCAACCAAATGACTTTTTCCGACATGAGGGCGACAGTGCTTTCCATCCGCAACTTCATAATCCGCCTGATGTTCGCCGCTATCGCCCCCTTTATCGGTTGGCTGAATGACATGTATTCGCTCCAGGTTGCCCTACTCGTCTCAGCAGGGATCATATTGCTGCCGGGAGGGATATTTCTGGGGCTTCAGTTTAGAAAAGAAACAAGTTAAAAAGGGACATTGCACAAATTGCTGATCTTATCTACATTCTTGATATAGGAATTATGCTCCCACAGGCGTCCGGCACAATATTGATCGAAAGTATCCTGCAATGATTTCTCATCATCAAGGCTATTCACCAGTTCCGGTATCAAGATCTCGGCAAAAACAAAAATGCCTTTTTCCGGTACAAGGACAAGATTGCTCTTGGGTTGTATAGACATTGATTTTTCAAGCATATCGAGTGGGACAATGCGGTAACGCTTTTCACCTTCCTTATCCGAAATCAATAACAGATAATCAGTACTACGAGCCGGAGAAATAAATAGTATATCATCAATCGAACCGGCAAAAGCAAAAAGCATATTCGGTTGTGACATTCCCTTTTTCAGATTGGACAGGCCTACTTCGCCATTCTTAAAAACCGTAACCAGCAAATCTTCCTTGTCTTCCGGGTTATAAGAGAAAATAACACTTCCCCCTTCTCCTCCCCACTTTCCGATCTTGGGACTTATGGAATAGGCTATTTTGCCATTTTTAAACAAGGAGACAAAGACATGGTTGGGCGTGTATCCCAGGTCATGCTTCTTTTGCAAAGGATTGCAACGCAGAGCTGATGTCCGGATTCCTAAATTAATTTGAGTGTTTGCATTTTTAATGCGCAAAGCCTTTTCCTGGACATTTTCTTCGTTTACGGACAAAACCGGAGCAACCGCTTCCACCTCTTGAACCGCTGTCATTTCAGGGACTACAGAACGTTTATCAAAAATATATTCATTCCGTTCTGCACTAAAATACGCAGGAAACTCCGGCATCTTAGGAACAGAATCCAGCTTTTGCCGATGGCGCAACTTGACAAAATCCGCCACGTTGCCAACCGGTTTGATCAGATTGGAACTGGCAGAACGCGTATATACTTCACCTTTCACCTCTACCACTTCATTGATTGGCGCCACTCGAAACGCCAAAACCAGACGTCCGTCTTCATATTCATACAAACGGCAACGTATATACGCCTGATAACGATCCCGATCTTCTTTTTTACCTAATAGCCTGATCACATTTTGATTGACAGAACGAAGGTAAACATCGCTGTCATTATGAGCAAACCTTAACTCCTGGTCCAATCCGGTCAGATATCCCTTATCATTGACTCCGATATAAAGTGTTCCCCCTTCCGTATTCATGAACGATGCAATCACACGAGCCAGGACAAGGCTCTGCTCCTCTGTCGCGTTTTTGTCGGCATGGATAAATGCAGATGTCTTAAATTCTTTTTCTACTCCTTCATGGCCGAAAAATACGGGTATGTACACTCTAGTTTTTTTCTCCCAGACTTTACAACCAAGCAAAACATTAATATTCTCGCAAATCAGTTCCTGCAGGTCATCATCCTTTTCTTTCAGATAGGACATGATATTAAAATAGCGTGCCAACTCAGCTACCGTACGGTTTTTATTTTGCATAAACGATTGCAAATCGGACTGGACGGAAGTCAGGGGACGGGAGTCGAACCAAGTCTGTAATACTCGTATAACCTGTTTGTTATTACGCAAACGCAAGCTGTACCGGTCCATATCTAACGCTTCCATACGATCCGACAATCCCTTAAAAGTTTGCCGGCATTCAACTCCCTCTCTGTTTTTCAATAATTCGGAGTCCAGGGAATTAACCCAATAGATATAGTCGGAACAAAGCCCGTAATAATCAGCCAATTCTTTGTTTCCCACAAAACGGCACAAAAATATCAGGACATTATAAGCATTGAAGCATCCACATATATCTTCGCTGTCGCCTATCAACGAATCTACACAATAAATGAGTTCCTTCAACTGGCTCACCGTTATCCTATCCGACTCGTCATATAAATCGGGAGTTACTGTTTTACTTTCACTTTCAGGCATCTCATCAGTCTGAGCCGACTCATCAAGAGCACTCTCCGGAACTTCAAGATTTAGGCTTTGGAAAGCGACGAAGAAAGGATTGTTTTTTTCTTTCAAACGTTGCAACTCTTCCTTGTCTTTATTGACTTTCAGCACTTCTTTCGTCATGAAGAAAAAGAAACTGCGCAAATTTTCCAATACATTATTATAAAAACCTTTTTCGTCTGGAAATGGGATATGGGACAGCACTTTGATCGTATTTTTCAATTTGTCCGCCGATAAACCTCCATATTCCACCTTATAGAAGTTACCGGCCTTATACTTCTTATGGGGATTAGTCGTTGTTGCCGTCATGCCGGTAGAAAGCAACCACCAGACTTTGCCTTCTGCAATATCGATCACTTTCCCGATTACATTTTTCTTCCTGACGCAATCCGGATACATATATTCATTGAAATCACGTATCAGGGAAAGCTTGACTTCACTTCCTTCCACGCTCTTTACTTTCGCACGGAATATCTCGTTGACAGCAAACATATCCATAAAACCAGGGATGATATAATAGCATGAATTTATGTAAGCGAATGGCAAACAGGCCTTCATTCCCCGGTATGGGGCATCTATAATTTCCATCTTCAGAGACATGTCTTCCTTGTCGATATGCAGGATCCGGACCTTGACCCGTTGATCCGGACGCAGAAAATGGTCTGTCTCCACCTCTTCCTCTTCCATCTCGATCTCCGGTATCTCAATCTCTTTCTCATCTGATCCGGTATCCACAAAAGCCGGAGAAGACATTGGTTGCGACAAAGGATAATCTTCCGCTACCAGATTCCAATATGAACGGAAATCACGGATACTCTTACAAGCATCAAAATTCAAAGATAACCGGCTAAAAGAAGCAACAAACAAACGGTTTTTCAACACAGTAGCCCGGTCTTTACGCCCTTTCCACGAGTTACATTCCAATTCAACCAATGGGCTCAACGTAAATCCATCGTTATCAAGGGTGATCATATTTTTTTCATTTCGACATTGCCTCCACTTTTTACTATCTTCCTGGAAAAGACATGCTTTATCATCTGCCTGTATCATGATGAGACGTTCCAAGATCTTTATCTCATCAAAATGTTGGAGATGCTCCCACTGGATACGGTCACCCAATGTATTCTCGCCAGTGAGCAAAGTATATGACTTATTTTTCAGCAGTTCACTATACGGTGATGGTATACGGGAAAGATAACGGCATATACGGGCAGCAATCAGTGAAAGGTCATCCTCCTTTTGCCGACATTGTCCGCAGATCAAGAAGACAAAAGTATGCAAACGGACCGACTCGGTTATCAGAGGATGAAGCGTGTCCCAATCATCGGAGAACCAATATTCAGATACCTTATCATCCATCTCCTTTGCTTTCCGTTTCAATACGCCGGAAAAATCACTGCATTCCTCTTCTGTCATCAGACCATTGGTAATCAGCCTGCAAACGATATCGATCAGTACCGGAAGATTCTGGGAAAAACCAGTCAAATCGTATAACAGCAGATAATATATTTTTAGGATCTCGTCATGTACATGCCAAATGTTTCCACTCTGTTCCAACTTACGCAAAACAGCCTTCAGATATTCATTCGTCTTTCCTTCCGGCAAGCAACGGCAAACTTTCAGTTTCAAAGAAAGACGATCCATCCTGTCAAACAGTTCGGTTCTTTTTTCATCCGCCCTCCTCTGGTATACTGTTTGCAAATAGTCCGATTCCTCTCCCATCCACCGGCAAAGGTCGAAGGCCTTCTCTAAAGCTTTAGCGGCATCCTTTCCATCCAAGGCCAGGCAATCTCCATGTTTTTCCTGAAAAGCAGCCAATGCCTCGATCCATCCAATCTCCTGATTCCGATACAGGAAACGAGCTTTTTTCAATAATACATCTGAAGCAGGATAATGCGAGACTTTATTCTCCACCAGCAACTTCATATCAACATCACAGGATTGAAATACAAAAGCATATTTTTCCACAATACTATCAGATAAGTTTTTTCCTGTTGTCGACATTTCTTTATCAAGGACAGGTACATCATTCATCATAGTTATAATATTAAAAATAAGATTATTAATTCAACAATTACCCTCTAAAATTATATATATGAGCCCGAAAGTACTCATTTAATTCCAAGCACAAAAAAAATTCCGACTATATTTTAAGAATGACCATAAAAAAGAAGCCTGTCTCTTACTCCCCAAAAACAGACCTCTTTACGAAAAAGTTTCCATACCTTCCATGCACCAGACCATACTCGGCAGCATCCAGCCAACCTTTTTTCACCTCCATTATCATAGCATAGGCAAACATTGCAGAACCGGATGCTTCCGGCCAGCAATCAGTTTTATCCACCAACAGGTTCTACATGCCGCTTTCACTCTGGCAATTTTTCGGGCTCTTCATCATAAGACGATGGCCATCCAAAATGCAGCATGATTGGGATTATCTCTCGGTGTCAATATGAATTGTTAATTATCCATATTCGCCTTCTTCTCGAGCGGACAGATAATTAGTCGTCTAATATATCAATTTGAGAAATCATCAAAAAAGGAAGTGCGTCAAGCGCAGGGACAAGTACATTTTGACACACTTCCTTTTACGGTAATTTATTTGGTATAAATTAATTAGCAGTCTGATTTTCTTTTTCTGTCTGAACCGTCTGTCTCGCTTTCATACGGAAGTCCATATACGATTTCGTATTCAATTTTGGAAAACCATCCTTCTCCAATTGCCTACCAACCTTTTCCAAGGTCTGAATATTCTCTTCCAGAATGGTTCCATCCGGACGAGGGCCAATGTTCAACAATAAATTAGCATTCATATCTGCGCAATATCTCAATAGCTCCATAACCTCTTCAGCCGATTTCTGCCGTTGTCGCGAAGAAGTATGATATGCCCACCCTAAAGCCTGGATCGGGATGTTCAACTCAGCCGGCTTTTCTTTATTGCTCTCCCAAGAAAAATCGGCAGCGTCCTGTACCTTTTTAGGTAATCCGACACTTTTAAAGACAGGAGCCAATGATCCCATTTCTCTTTCTCCGGTTATAAAATCCTCATTACCGTTCGCACCTGTTTTAAACACGACTAATGCATGAGGCTGAATCTGATGAATCATATCATATATTTCCTGAATATTAAAAAGTTCAGAATACTGATACACTCCTCCAACCGTATCAAACCATATACCGGCAATCGGCCCATATTGAGTACACAATTCCATTATTTGCGTTTTTGCATAATTCAGATAATGCTTAAAATCTTCCACATTACGGAATCTGTAAGACTCAGGAACCTCTTTATAGTGGGGACGAGCCGGATCATACATCGTATTTGGCAAAAAGTAGGGATGATGCCAATCTATACCCACCGAATAATAAATAAACAGGCCCTATCCGGCTTTCCGGCAAGTGACAGCCAACTCTTTTACAAAGTCACGCTGGGCAGGATAATCCATACTATTGTAATCCGTCGCTTTAGTATCCCATAGGGTGTAACCATCATGATGTTTTGCAACGAAAGTAATATACTTCATCTTTGCTTTCAATGCCAAATCAACGTAATCCTGTGCATTAAACTTTTCACCTTTAAATTCCCGTGCCTTTTGTTCATATTCCTTAACCGGTATTTGCTCATTGTACATCACCCATTCGCCTTTTCCATATAGCGAAGCAGGCCCCCAATGAACAAATAAACCAAAGCGGGCATCTTTAAACCAAGCCAAAGCGGCTTCTTTGGGAGATTTTTCATACTGCGCCTCATAGCCTTTCAGGAAATAAGGTATTGTTCTCCACGTTTGCTCTTGAGCATAAACAAAGCAAGAATAACAAAAAGCAATTAATAATATCAATATTTTCTTCATTTCCTACTCTTTTATTTATACATCAACCAAGCAGTCGCTTTCGTGTCCGTATCCGATACGAAACGAATCCATCTCGCTTGGAACGATTCAGGAAATTGCTGAACGAACTTTTCTCCCGGCTTTACCGTATAAGATGCATACTCCATCCAGTCACCGTTTCCTGTCGGATCAACTTCTACGGTTATCACGACATTTTTATCAGACCGGTGCGATAAAGAAAGTTCCTTTTTATCGTAAAAAGCAATCAGATAAGGATCAGATGCGACATCTGTTTTTACATCCGTATCCTTCCACGGGCCACCTTGACCGACCGGTTTACCCAAAGTCCACAAGTCATCTATGACACCCACCCAAACAGCAGCTTTTCCATCATCGGAAATGACAACATGCGGATTTTCTTTCCCATCTTCGGGGGTCACACCCGTTAAGACAAGCATACCACGATAAGAGGCATAATCATTGATGCGGTAATTATGTGTCGATACAGGACGAATCTTAGCATAGCCATCCGCATTTTCAGCAGGAAGTTCATAAAATGTACCCATACAGGAGAAAAGATCACGTTCTGTAGCAACTTCACGGCAAATACGCAGCACTCCCTGGTCTGTCAGTTTTTTATATGTTTCATTTCCTAACGGCAAGCGCCAACGGCGACCTAAATCGTCCACCACCAGAACAGAGCTTTCTTCTATCGATATTACTTGTTGTGGAATTGCAAATTTACTACGGATCAAATCGGCTGTCTTGGCATCCTCTTTACGAATCAGTTCCAATTTATCCCCCATTTCATAATAACCGGTTTCCGAAATCTTTCCATCGACCGTCACATTCGCCAACAAACCTAAAGCACGACGATTATCACCCAATCCATACAATAAACCTCCGGTTGTTGTTGTCTTGTCAACCGTAGTCAAACCCTTATAGATCGAATCAGAAGATGTCGAACGGATATCAGGAGAAGTATAATTGAAACTTACTGTTGCCATCGTATTCTTATCGGTTTTCACCCGAATCCACTCTCCTCTTTCTGTCGAAAGAAAAGGAACGGAAGTGGCTTTTCCTGCATTAACAGTGACAGACTTTAAAGTCTTCCATTCATTATTTCCGGCTTCATCTATCTCAAATGTAAAATTCACAGGTTGATTACCTTCATTCTTCACCCAGCCACAACGGTTTGTCCAACCACTGAAAAGAAACGGCTCTGATGCTTCATTTGCTTTTACGCTCTCTTTTGCCCAAACCGCACCTTCGGCTGTTGCCGGTCCTAACTCATCCGGTTTTGTCAAAGAAGTAAACCATAAATTTGAATTGGATTGGCCGGGGCCTTCCATATTTCCTTTCGCTTTCCGTTTATTCAAAAATTCCTTCTGGGCAGAATCGTCACAACCAAAAACCAACTGCCCGTTCCAACGGGTAAAATCACCGATTACCTTCAAGTAAGCGGAACGCGGGCGGATTCCTGCTGAATTATCGGCAGTAAACGTACCCGGAAAATGCCAGAACATCCCGTGCATCGTCATTAAATAATCAGGTTGCGATTCTGTTCCTACATTTCGGATACGCGGCCATTCCGTATTCCAACCATGTGCCCCATCATAGCTGTGGCTTGCTTTAGGCAAACGATAAAACGACCATCCTTTCTTGGCATCACGAACTCCTAACAAAACGGATTTATAATCCCATCCGGTCGCCCACAACGGATCTGTGTCCGGATTGGCATTTCCATAGATTCCACCCGGGCCTGTCACTTCAACAAATTGATTCCGACGGACAACCTTCCAGTCTTTACCATCCCATTCTGCTAAAACACCAGCTTCGACATCAAACTTCCTCAATGCCTCCCGTGTTCCTTCTCCATTATTTGTAAAGAGCATTACTCCCTGGCCTGAATAAAGTCCTTTTCCATGTACACCCGGTAAAACATTATTTGTGTCGTCCTTTATACCTTTCTTACTATTACCATCCTGATATAATTCTTTTACTTCTAATGTATTCACATCCACCTCATAAAAGCCTTCCTCCATAGTCCCATAATATATCTTACCTGCCGGATCTGTCAAATGGCGTGCATTACCGGTATGACGGCCCGGCATCGTCTGCCAGGGAATCACTCGAACACTCCCTGTCTTATCTATTGCATACGGACCTATAAAGAGTTGATTGCTTTCTTTGTGAATCATTCGATTAGCAGGAGTTCCTCCAATACTTTCATCACGTACGATCTGCCGGTAGTCTGATGTCACTTCATACAATTTGTCGGAAGAGCCATTCGGTAAATGCGGCCCATATGTTATTACCCATAAACGATCGGCCCAAGGCACCACCGCCCCGGTTCCACATTCACCTTCATTATTATAATAAGCTAAACGGGGATAGATACCGGATATGGAATCCGGAGTCTTTTTTACATCTCTTTGAGCAGTACAGCTCATCACGGACAATGCTGCAACAAAAGCTACAGAACTTTTTATCTTCATTTTCATCTTTTTCTAATAATATATTGTTAAAATAAAGGCTTCTTCCTACTCTTTTAAACAAAGATCAAAAGAAGCCTTACTAATTTATATACAATTAATATCCAGGATTCTGTTCCAAATTTTCATTAATCAAGACTTCTTTGGTTGGGATCGGCCATAAATACTGCCGGTCGTTCCACATACGCTGCGACATCGGAGCAATCAACCCAGCTTTTTCCATAGCCGAGAAATCAGGAATACCGTCTTCGTCTATTTGGGGAATACCAGGCCAGAACCATAACCCTTTATCTACAACCTTTTCTCTTAACAAATCAACCGGATACAACATACCGTAATTCGGACGTATCAAGGCTTTGCTTGCCAATTTCCATCTGACCAAATCCATATAGCGCAATCCCTCTTTGGCAAATTCAACCCGCCGTTCCGTACGCAAGATTGTACGTAATTTTTGCTGGTCGGTAGTTGTCACTGCCGGATAAGCAGCCGTATTCGTATAATCCACCCCATAGGCTCTTGCACGAACTTGGTTGATTGCATCCAAAACAGACTGATCGATCTGCCCCAATTCAATTTTTGCTTCGGCATACATCAAGAGGACATCTGCATAACGGATAATAATTTTATCCGGATCCACATCCTTGCCATTTTCCAACCATGTTTCATCAATCCCTTTTTTCCATAACAATCCATTAAAAGAAGCAAATTGGGCATTGACACGGGCATCATTGTTTTTCTGCATCTTTCCTGTGTTATAATTCATTACTTGTACGGCATCCGGATGCGGATTATATTCAAAGCCAAGATGCCGGGTACCAAACTCCACTATGGTTGCCGTACAACGCGGATCACGATTTTTGAACGGATTATGCGGATCAAACAAGGGTGATTCATCAATTGGCAGGCCATCGGTACAGGTATAGGCGGCAAGTAAATCCCAAGAAGGAGCAAATGCACCCCAGCCACCAGGATTTCTTGATACTTCATTCATAACCGTCCAGTTTCCTAACGTAACTTTATATTCTATGGAGCGGGGCAAGAGGAAAATTGATTCTTCCGAGTTCTTTGTCGTACTCAGGAAAAGGTCTGAATAGTCTTTGTGCAATTTATAAATACCTAAATCCATGCACTTTTTAGTTGCATCAGCGACAATGTCCCAATCTCCCATATATAAAGCAAAACGAGCTTTCAAGGCCAAAGCCGCTCCCTTTGTGGCACGCTGCGAAGACAAGCCAGAATATTTTTCCGGCAAATTTTCTATTGCTTTATCATAATCCTCATATATCTTTGGTACGATTTCTGATTTCGCAGTCCGTCCAAGCGTAAAAGCTTTGTCTATATCAACGACCTCTGTCACATAAATAACATCTCCGAAATAAGTAACTAACCGGGCATAACAAGAAGCTCTTTGAAAAAAAGCTTCTCCTTCATACTGCTTCAATTTAACCTCTGAAATACCCATATTTACAGCCTTATCCATATTAGCTAATATTGTATTTGCCCGTGCTATGGACTTATACTGATTAGCCCACAATTTTGTCACATCGTCACTCTGTCCGTTAAAAGTTCCTTTTAGTATTTCAGACGGAGTCTCTCTATAAATAAAATTATCGGTTTTGTCTTCATTATCTAATGGCCAAAAGTCATCCCGATAAAAATCCTTGACAGACATTTCTATTTCCGTTTCGCTGGAGTACCAATTCTCGCTAGATGCCTGTGACAATGGATTCAAATCCAATTCATAACATGAATTCACCCCCAAACAGCATCCCAATAATATTACTAATGTACGTTTCATCTTTTCACTCTTTTAAAAATTAATAGAAAAACCAAACAACAAAGATGTTGTGATCGGATAAGAAGAACTTCCCATTTCCGGATCCCATCCGCTCGGATATTTGCTGATACAGAACAAATCATTGGCTGCGACATATACACGTGCCTTCTTAATCGTCACTTTCTCAGTCCAAGCTGTCGGCAATGTATATCCGAATGTCAAATTCTTCAAACGGAAATAACGCCCCTTAAACATCCAATAGTCCGACATAGCATAGTTTTTGGTTGCATTAGCATACGTCAAACGGGGATAAAAGGCCTGTGAATTCTGGGCTTCCGTATTCTTTTCACTCCAATAGTTACCATCAATAATTGCAGGCGTGTTTCCCCAATTTGCAAACAAAGGTTGTACCATCCTATCAGATAAACGTGCATTTTGGCGTCCAACTCCTTGAAAGGCTAAAGAAAAATCAAACCCCTTATAACCTAAGTTTAACGATCCGCCATATTGGAACCTCGGCAGTGAACCACCCAGCAAGACACGGTCATATTCCGGTGAGATCTTACCGTCAGGTACACCATCCGGTCCGGAAATATCTTTATATTTCACATCACCGAGTTGTACATTATTATTCAACTTAGGGCCTTTCAAATCCTCTTCCGTCAACATCAGGCCGTCACTCAGATAACCATACCATTCATTAAATTCACTGCCTTCCATTTTTACTTGGCTGCCTAAAAATTCCGTACCATCCAAATTTCCCATTTTAGAAACAAAATCGAAAAAATTGGCAGAGATGCCATATGTCAGATCACCGATCTGATCATTCCAGGCAAGTTCAAGGTCATATCCGTTGGTATACATCTTACCGCTATTCCGCTGGGGATTGTCAAATCCGACATAATCCGGGATCTCCAAAGCCAACAACATGTCCTTTGTCTGCTTGTTATAATAATCGGCAGTAAAACGCAAACGATTATTAAAGAATGTAGCATCCAGACCGACATCAACGGAACTTGTCGTCTCCCAAGAAATATTTTCTACTGCATATGCCCATTGCGCAGCTGATAATTCGGGTACTATCGCACCATTCTGATAAAACAATACATCACTGAAATTAATAAATGCCTGATACGGATAATAAAGAGGATTACCATCACTATTTGTGATTCGTTCATTACCTAACGTCCCGTAAGAAGCTCTCAATTTCAGGAAAGACAACCAATCTATATCCGCATTTTTCACAAAGACTTCTTCACTCATTACCCAACCGGCAGAAACCGAAGGAAAAACACCCCAACGATAGTCTGAATGGAAACGTGAAGATCCGTCATAACGCACATTCGCCTGCAACAAGTATCGATTATCATAGTTATAAGCGACGCGACCGAACCAAGATTGATAAGCCAACTGCACGGCACTTCCACTATTATCACGAAGATCCAAAGGGCCGATATCCAAATAAGGGAAATTGCTAAGTTCATACTGATCACGTGAAGCCCCTAAGTTTTCACCAAAATAACGATACGTTTCATAACCAGCCATCACATTTAAATCGTGCTTCCCGAATGTTTTCATATAATTTGCAATGCCCTGGATCGTCACATCGTAGCTATCATTTCTTTTTTCAGATAACTTTGTCGTATTATAGCCTTCCATATAACCACCGATCGTGTTCGGATCATCTTCCAAGGAATAAGGAACAGCTTTGCGAAAATCCTTATTTTTTGTGAATGTATAGTTAGGAGCAATCACCCCGGAAATTTTCAATCCCTCTATCGGAGTAATATTAATGGCCGCACGTCCACCTACTTTATTGTACCATTCGTCTTTGGTTCCGCCAGAGTTGACAAGTGCATACGGATTATTACCGTTTTTACCACTGGCATACTCTCCGTTTGCCCAAACAGCAGGATAGATCATCGGAGCCAAACGCATATCCGAAAATGGAGAATAATAGGGCTGATGGTTTTTTGTCCGTTTAAAGTTGAAATCCAGGGTTGCTCCCAAATACTTATTCACCGTAAAATCATTGTTTGCACGAATCATAAATCGTTCATAAAAACGATCTGCATACAACCCATCGACCTTATCGTAAACAAATGACGCATTCGATTTAACGGCTTTCGACCCACCAGCCACACTAATCGTATGTGTCTGCCGAGGAGCTGATCCCTTTAAAATCATACCAACCCAATCTGTCATCGGATATTTATCTGGATCTGTCTGATTATATTTTTCCCAATTATTCACTTCATCTTCAGAATAGGTCTGATTCCATCCACCCGATTTATTATCATTATAACGCAATTCATTGGTCGTTTCCAAGAAACGTTTGACACCCATATATTCCGGTTGTTTTGTCGGAATCTCCAAACCATACTCAAAATTATAGTTAATCGAAAGATCCTTTTCTTTTGCACGCTTCGTCGTAATCAAGATTACACCTGCAGCAGCACGAGAGCCATAAATAGAAGAAGAAGCGGCATCTTTCAATACTGACATACTTTCGACATCATTCGGGTTCACATCATTGATACTTCCCGGTACGCCATCTATAATAACCAATGGACTGGTATCGCCGATAGTCGTGACACCACGCACTTTGATACTACCGGCTGCTGCACCGGGAGCACTATTGTCACGAGTCACCGTCACTCCGGCAACAGCTCCTTGCAAAGCCGTTGACAATTGGGTGGTCTTACGGGAAGCCAAAGCATCGCCTTTGACTGCGGCAACCGCACCGGTCAGGTCTTTCTTCTTCATCGTTCCATAACCAACAACAACAACCTCTTCCAGCATTTCCGAATCTTCTTTCAGGACAATAGAAAAAGAGTTACGATTGTCTACTTTTATTTCCTGTGAAACATAACCTATATAGGTTATCATCAACGTAGCACCAGGTGCTACGTTGAGCGAAAATTTTCCATCAATATCAGAAATTGTACCGTTATTCGTTCCTTTTTCTACGACATTCGCTCCAATAACAGACTCTCCGTTGGCATCTTTTATCACACCGGTCACCTGTTTTGACTGATTTATACCGTCTGTGCCCTCTTTCTTCTTTGATAAAATAACTTGCCGGTCTACAATGCGATAGCTAACATCCGTACCGCCAAACAAGATCTTTAATGTCTCATTAATATTTTTCGAATGGATATTCATATCGACAATTCTGTCCGTATCGACAGATTTGTCTGTAAACAAAAATGAGAATTCCGTATCCTTCTCGATCCTGTCCAAGACTTGTTCGACCGTTACATTTCGGAGTGATAAATTAATGACCGTACTTTGCGAGTACAAATTTTCGGCATGTAGCTGAGCAATCACAATGAATAGTAAAAGTAAGCTTACTCTCATAATATGCATTAATTTAAGTAAATAATATGGGGTATTACCCCTTACTGATCTTGAAAAATTCATAACTTTGTATTTGGATTTAAAACTTTTGTACGATTGGCGTCGTACTTAACTAGTTATTTCTCTTTTTTAGGCAAGTATGAGTTGGCGCTTATACTTGCCTTGTTTCTTTTTATATATTTATATCATAATCATTTCTCCTTTCTTCATTAATTTAACATGTTTATTTTTATTTCAGCCAAACATCTATCCGTTGGCGCGGATAAGTATAATCTTGCTGTTGTTTCATATCTGCGAACGACCAACTTATCGGAGCTGCCATACGTAGATAATCCAATATTTGTGTGATACTTTCCGATGAGAAAGTAGCTCTGAACTTATAGTCTTTCTGGTTTTCCCGATGTAACACGATATCGACGTTATATCTTCTGGATAGTTTTTTCACGACTTCTTCAAGGGTCGCATTACGGAAAACCAATTTACCCTCTTTCCAAGCTGTTTTCTCTTCAATATTGGCTACACTAGTGGTAAAATGTCCATCTTCCTTATCATAACAGACCTGCTCGTTCGGTTTTAACCATATAGTACGGGAAGCAGATATAACATCCACCAGCCCGGCCTCCAATGTCGTTTCCACAACCCGGTCCTCTTTATATGCATTTATATTAAATTTAGTACCATGTGCCTTGACTTTTATACCATTGTCCAAAGAGACATAAAAAGGGTACTCCTTATCTGACTGCACCTCAAAATATCCTTCACCACTCAATTGGACATTTCTCTCCTTTTCCGTAAAACGGGAAGGATACCGAAGCGAACTTCCTGCGTTCAACCAAACTTTTGAACTATCCGGCAGCAAGACTTGGGTAACAATTCCCGGAGCAGATAAAACTTCCAGATAAGAAACGGTATCGGCCTGTTTCAACTGTCGGGTATATAAATAAGATAATACTCCTGTCGATATGATTAAGGGCAACAACAAAATGGCTGCAATTCGCGATATATAGAAAGTTAAAAGGTACTTTCTCCGTCCAGTATCCAGTCTCTTCCTGTTTTTTTGATATGCCGCCTGTACATCGAAAGATTTATATTCACGAATGTCATTCTCAATCGCTTTAGCTATTCGAATCGTTTTCTTTATATCATCTGTATGTTCTGTCATTTTCTATTCTCTTTTACTAAATAGACACACGGGGATGACAAACCCGACAGGCTTTTTATCTTTTTCTTATAAAAATATTTTTATGTCTCTTATATTTCATTACTTTTGCCAACACCAAAAGATATAGAATTCTTCTTTTAAAAATGAAAGACACCAATGTACCCGATATTGATCATCTCCTGTGGAATATTTCCGTAAATGATGACGAAATTGCCTATCGTTCTCTGTTTGAACACTATTATGCAGCTCTTTGTCTGTTTGCCAAACGCTACATAGAGGATCGGGATGTACGGGAAGATATTGTGCAGGATATTTTTTTCAATATTTGGGAGAAAAGAAAATCTATATCAACTAATATTTCCGCCCGAAACTATCTGGTCACCTGTGTAAAAAACTTAAGCTTGAACTATCTGAGAAAACAAGGCTACAAAGAGGACTATCAAAAAAAGATCATTGATAATCCCCCGATCTATTCAAACGGGGAAGAAGACCTGTATATGTTGAATGAATTGGAAACATTGTTAGAGCAAACTTTGGCTAAACTCCCCCCGGAGTATAGAATGGCTTTCGAAATGAGCCGGATGGAACAAAAAAGCATGGACGAAATAGCAGAGATAATGGGAGTTTCCGTTCGTACAGTAGAGCGCTACCGGAACAAAGCACTTGACATCCTGAAAAAAGAATTGAAAGATTATCTTCCGTTCCTGTTATTTCTTAACTGTATCCCATAATTTACAATAACCCCGGATAAACGAAGATCCTGATTAAGAAAAATAACAAATACTACAGGAATCCCTGTCTTTTCAAAAAATCATCCGTCAACTTTCGAACCTTATAATACTCTTCCGTAAGCGGCTTTCTGTATAGAAAGATCGGATGCCCGGCACCTTCAAAGAGATGGAGTTCACAATCCACTCCCTTCTGCAAAAGTTTATCTTGATAGGCCTCGATCGTTTCGACCGATACGATAGGATCTTTCGTGCCAAGCAATATAAGAGTGGAGGGAGTTGCTTCCGACACATGATGGATCGGTGAAATTTTTTCAAAATCCCTTTTTATTTCCGGAAAACCATAACCTCGCGAAACCATGTCTACAACCGGATAATATAACACGGAGAGGTTTGGCCTGTAACCCGCCGGAACAGTCTCATCACTCCCGATCGTTCCGAGTGCGGCAGCCAGATGTCCACCGGCAGAACCACCGGCTACGGCAATCTTGTCCGGATCAAGTTGATAGTCCGAAGCATGGCTACGCAACCAACATATCGCATCTTTGGCATCCTCAAAACTCTCGAACGGAGTAGAATGGTGCAGATATCCGATACGATAATCAACCGATACAGCAACCATTCCTTTTGAAGCATAATAAGCACATTCACGATAAAACTGAATCGGAGTACCTAACTTCCAACCTCCTCCGAAGAAGTATACAATAGCCGGCCTTTTTTCCCCAGCCTGCATATTCCGGGGCTTGAAGATGTGAAGTGCCAGGGAATCTCCATCCTCTAATGTCTTATACCGAACGATTTCAGGAGAGAACACCGTCTCCGATGAAGCCAGTACTTTCTTTAAGGCCTCGAACCAGACAGTCGCCATCTTCTCCGCACCAGCCTTATTCGGATGTACTTTATCGTGTACCGTATAGTCTTGCCAGTTAAATCCCTGAGCCTGATTGACCAAAAAGACCTGTCCGGAGTTTAATCCGGCAACCATTTCCGCAATCTTCTCGTTCAATTCCGGGATATACGAATATTTAGGTAGTTTCCCGCTTGGTATTACCTGGGCAATCAAAATACGGACATTCGGATTGATCGCCTGTATTTTGTTGATAATAGACTTGTAAGAAGCTATCATTCCGGGAATAGGTTTCTCTTCCGCAAAATGGTTATGACCGGCATGGAGCAATACAATATCTGCCGGATAAAGCCGGTAAAGGCTGTCGATCTTCGACTCCAGAAACTCCACATTCTTACCGCTGAAACCACAATGATTAAGCGTCCCGATCCGACATTTACTCTCACGAGGGCCGATAAAATCAAACTGATACCCGGCTGTAAATAATTTTTCCCAAAGTGGATACAAATAGCAAGTGAAGAAATCCGCTCCTTCCGTAATGGAATCACCTAATCCCATCAAGGTAAACCGTTCCTGTTTTTTCTCTTGTCCGGTGGTAGTAACGGAACAGCACAATAAAAAAAATAATATCAGATATAAATAAAGAGCTTTATGTTTCATGGCTTTTTAAACTTGCAATAGTTTTATGGGCATATATTAAAAAGATGTGTGTCAAAATGTGATTATCCCCACGCTTGACGCAGAGACAAGTACATTTTGACACACACCATACTTTTCTGATTATTGGACAACCGGTTTGTCTTTCAACATACCGCCTTCATTATAACGCTGGTTATTCGGTAGCCCTTTCTTATTCACACCTTCTTTCATCAATGTCTTCAAATCTTCCAGATGCGAACGGTAAACACCACGAGGTGTCACATCATATTTCTTACACAATGATGCAGCCATACCTACTACCTCTCCCATCATTCCTGTCGTACGCATCACACGGACCGTTCCCAATGCCACGTGAGTCACACTGATATTACGGCCGGCCATAAACAGGTTGTCCACATTACGCGAATACAGACAACGATACGGAACGGCGTACGGATGGATCAGAATATGCTTTGTCACCGCTTTGAACTCATTGCCTGGAAAATGTTCACTGTTTTTCGGATCCTGCCAATGTAAATCGATACTCCATGTCGTGGCGAAAGAAGCATCTTCATGAGACACGTTTTTCGTGATATCGTCTTCCTTTAAAATATAATCCCCCATCAGACGACGTGATTCACGCTTGCCGGCGACATAAGCAACCCAACCTAATTTTCGGTTCTTATACTGGTCATTTTCCTTCATACGGTTTTTCAGATAACTCCAGTTTGAATAGACAACCAGCATTCCATAATCACGGATACGTTCGAAGTCCTTGATCTGGTCGAAGTTCATACCTGTCTCCCACGTCCATTCTCCCATCATCACCTTTTCACAATTCTTGTCGTTAAACTCCACTCCATAGCTGAACTCCGGGAAAGGGCTCGATTTCTTGTTATCCACAGAATACCACTGGACGGAAGAACCCATTGTCAACTTGTCTGCTTTCTCCGGAGCGATGCTCTCACCATACTCGTCACGACCTTCACGCCCCATACGGTAGTCGGCCCTCGCCAGGTAACCGATCGTCCCGTCTCCCGTACAATCAGAAAACAGAGGAGCCTCGAACTTCAGTTCTTTACCGCTTTCGATGTGTTTGACAATAACCGATGTGATCTTATCACCTTCCTTTGTCACCCCTATCGCACGAAAGTTCAGGAAAAGAGACACATTCTTTTCACCTGCTAGCCAATCCATTTTCTTCTGGTCTTCATAATATTCTGCAGGTTGTGCATTTCCTCCCTTTTCCGGACCAAATTCTTTCTGCAGACCGCCAAGTTCCTTATAAGTTCCTTCTTCGATACGGCCTCCTAAATGGACACGTATCTCCGAACTGTTATTACCACCTACCACAGGACGGTCATTAATCAAAGCTACCCTGCAACCCAGACGGGCGGCCGACACAGCGGCACTCATCCCGGCTATACCGGCTCCCACGACTACAAGATCATATTCGCCGGCAACCGGTGCTTCATCCGGTAATCCCAATGCTTGACGACGGAATGCTTCCAGTTCCTTTACATCCGACGGAGGCATCTTGCCAACTTCCGTGGTAAAGTAGATCGCATCACAACGACCGTCAAATCCCGTCAAATCATGCAGCTTGATTACAGTTTTCAGATTCTTGACAGATACTTTTCCAGCTATCTGCCACATCCAGGCAGAACCCTCCGCTCCCAATGGAGAAGTCATCTTCTTTCCTCCGACAGACAAACTGAATTTACCGGGGCCTTCCCCTTTTTTCCACGGGGAAGTCCAGTTATAGGTCCGAACATATACATAATATTCTCCTTTTTCAGGAAATGTCACTTCGGTCGAAGCATCATCGACAGGTACACCCATCCCGTGCGCTAACAAATAGGGCGATCCCATCAAATCCATAAACTGCTGGTCTACCTTCCAACCACCTTTGTTACTGAAACTTTCAGCCTCAATAAAAAGGTCTGCAGCTCGAACCGATCCAAAACTCAATAAAAATAATAATGATAAAATTACACGAGTCTTCATGATATTAATATTTACAATTTAACAAAAACAAAGAAAAACACAACACTCTCTATATTTTCTATTTTGCAAAAATAGAACTAATTATAAATAAACCAGGCTGTTGCTTTACAATTTTTATTTGCGGTTACACGTACCCATCGAGCAGAAAAGCTCTCAGGAAACTCATAATGCATATATTCACCAGAACCGACAGTCTTGGTTTCATAAATCTTAAACTGCCCATTGCCTACAACGTCTACTTCTATTTTAAAAGAAACAGCTTCATTCGAATCATGCCAAAGATGAAGAGATTTCTGATCAAATCCATACATTAAAAAAGGATCAGACGGGACATGGGCCGTAACTTCATCATCAGACCATACCCCTCCTTCACCAGTTGGTTTACCCCACGACCACAAATCGTCTGTCTTACCGAACCACAATCCAGCTTGAGGTTGACCAGCCAAAGGATTTCCATCAGCAGTACCAAACTTCATCGGCGTCGCCTGATTTCCTCCCATCACCAACATGCCCCTCCAAGAGCAATAGTCTGGGATTACACGCAAATGCGAACAAACCGGACGAATAGCCCACAGCTGATCAGCATATAGATGAAATCCTATTTCATAAAATAACCCATGGCAATCCATCATTGCACGTTCTGTTTCAACTTCGCGAATACGCAGCCACTCCGTACAACTCGTCTCATCGAATGTCTTACTGGATTTTGGCAAACGATACCTCTTCCATTCCTTTGTATTCGGAAAAAATACACTCATTACAGCAGAAGCATTATCCCAGCCTGTAGCCAAAATTGGTGCACCAAAATGAGAAGAGCTCCATACTTCCGTATACGACTTCTCTTCTATTATTTTCCAAACTTTACCATCCCACTCTGCTAAACGGCCTGCACTCCAATCTTTATTATAATCTTTTGTAGAATAACTATTGTTACACACAACAACCTTACCATGCCTTGTAAAACCAGATTTAAAATGAGGTTTCGACCCTTTCGGTTCTTTCAACTCATCATAAAGGTTAAATAATGGTTTTGTATCTAAAGTATTCACATCCACTTCAAAAAATTGACCCTCCATAGCCAGAAAATAAACTTTATTCTTCGGATCTGTCAAATGCGTCATTGTTGCAGCCAAACGATGATCTTTTACCCCATCAATTACTCGTACATTACCATTCATATCAATTATATACGGACCTATGATCAACTGATTCGTAGGACCGTGGAGTAATCTATTCGCATATGTTCCCACCACGCTTTCCGGGCGTTTATGTATTTCCATCTTATCATTGATTTCAAAAAGTCCAGTACCGAAACCAGTCGCGGAAAAATGTGCAACATAAGTAACAACCCATAATCTATTTGCCCAAGGGAATAAAGCTCCCGTCCCAGCTTCAGTTCTCGGAGTTTGATCTGCAACCATAGCTAAATGCGGAAACACACCACTACAGTTTATTTGCTGCTGCGACAAAACTGTATTATTCAGACATCCCCAAACTAACAAGACAGACATTAAAATGTATTTCATGATTCTATAGATTTAAAAATTACAATTCAACAACATCCGGTAATTGATTTATCAGTATCATCACCGGATGTCATTTCTACATTTTATTTATAATCCAACCAAGCAGTTGCTTTTGTATCCGTATCCGATACAAAACGAATCCATCTTGCTTGAAATGCTTCAGGGAGTTGCTGAACGAACCTTTCTCCAGGTTGTACTGCATAAGCGGCATACTCCATCCAATCCCCATTGCCGGTAGGATCAACTTCAACCGTAATGACGACTTTCTTATCAGATTGATGCGACAACGAAAGCTCTTTCTTGTCATAGAATCCAATCAGATACGGATCAGAAGCGACACCCGCTTTTACATTTGTATCCTTCCACGGGCCACCATGACCTACCGGTTTACCCAATGTCCACAAATCATCAATAACACCTACCCAAACAGCAGCTTTTCCATCGTCTGAAACAATAATATGCGGATTCTCTTTTCCCTCTTCAGGTGTCACACCTGTCAAAACAAGCATACCTCGGTAAGAAGCATAATCGTTGATACGGTAATTATGAGTTGATATAGGACGAATTTTTGCATATCCATCCGCATTCTCCGCAGGAAGTTCGTAAAAAGTTCCCATACAAGAGAACATATCGCGTTCCGTTGCCACTTCCCGACAAACACGCAGTACACCTTGGTTAGTCAATTCTTTATACGTTTCATTCCCCAAAGGAAGACGCCAACGCCGGTTCAAATCATCTACAATCAAGACAGAACCCTCTTCTATCGAAACGACTTGTTGAGGTATGGCAAACTTTGATCGAATAAAATCAGTCGTTTTTGTATCTTCCTTACGAACCAGTTCCAATTTATCTCCCATTTCATAATAACCGGTTTCCGATGTTTTTCCATCTACCGTCACATTTGCCAACACTCCCAATGCACGACGGTTGTCACCAAGCCCATACAACAAACCTCCGATTGTCGTATTTTGTTTAACTGTTGTCAAACCTTGGTAAATCGGATCAGAAGAAGTCGAACGGGGATCGGCAGTCGTATAATTGAAACTAACCGTTGCCAATGTATTTTTATCCGTTTTTACACGAATCCATTCTCCTTTTTCGGTAGAAGCAAAAGGGACAGAGACCGACTTTCCTGCATTTACTATGACACTCTTCAAGGTCTTCCATTCATTTTTGCCGGCTTCATCTATTTCAAAAGTAAAGATCACCGGTTGTTTTCCTTCATTTTTGACCCAACCGAAACGATGTGTCCAGCCACTAAAAAGGAACGGTTCAGAGCTCTCACCTGCTTTCACGCTTTCCTTTGCCCAAACAGCACCTTCTGCAGTAGCTGGTCCTAATTCATCCGGTCTTGTCAAAGAAGTAAACCACAGATTAGAGTTCGATTGACCAGGTCCCTCTATACTCCCTTTTGCTTTTCGTTTGTTCAAGAATTCTTTCTGAGCTGAATCATCACAACCGAAAACCAACTGATCGTTCCAACGGGTAAAATCACCAATCACTTTCAAATAAGCGGAGCGAGGACGAATGCCTGCAGAATTATCGGCCGTAAACATTCCTGGGAAATGCCAGAACATACCATGCATCGTCACCAGATAATCAGGTTGAGACTCTGTCCCGACATTCCGAATACGCGGCCATTCTGTATTCCATCCATGCGCACCATCATAGCTATGACTGGCTTTGGGCAAACGATAAAAAGCCCACCCTTTTTCGGCATCGCGTACACCTAAAATAACTGATTTATAATCCCAACCTGTTGCCCAAATCGGGTCTGTTTCCGGATTCGTATTTCCATAAATGCCACCCGGCCCCGTCACTTCGACAAATTGATTGCGACGAACTACTTTCCACTCTTTTCCATTCCATTCAGCTAGGACACCTGCCTCCACATCAAACTTCTTTAATGCTTCTTGTGTCCCTTCTCCATTGTTGGTAAAATACATACAACCCTGTCCAGAATACAACCCTTTGCCATGTACTCCCGGTAATAAAGCATTTATCGGTCCGGCATCCGTATCATTTTTTTTCTGTTGTTTCTTATTGCCATCCTGATACAATTCTTTTACTTCCAACGTATTCACATCCACTTCATAAAATCCTTCTTCCATTGTCCCATAATAAATTTTATTTGACGGATCTGTTAAATGACGGGCATTTCCGGTATGCCGACCAGACATTACGGTATATGAAATAACACGAACTTTTCCTGTTTTATCAATCGCATAAGGGCCTATAAAAAGTTGATTGCTTTCTTTATGAATCATTCTGTTTGCAGGTGTACCTCCAATACTCTCCTTATGCATGATCTGCCGATAATCGGACGTCACTTCATATAATTTATCAGAAGAGCCATTCGGTAAATGAGGCCCATAAGTAACCACCCATAAACGATCCGCCCAAGGTACGACTGCCCCTGTCCCACATTCGCCTTCATTATTATAGTAAGCCAAACGGGGATAAATACCGGAAATCGATTCCGGTATTTTTTTGACATCCTTTTGGGCAGTACATCCTAATACCGAAAATACAGTCAGTAATCCTATTACACTATTCAGTTTCATATTATTTGATTTTTTACAACAAGGGTTCCTCATCCTCTATATAACCATATAAAGCCGAGGAACCCTTAAATGAATATCATATCGAATCTATCCCAAACCGATCACCATTTCGGATTCTGTGACAGATTTTCGTTAATTAATCTATCTGCTGCAGGAACCGGCCACAAATAATCACGACTTTCATCGAATTTACGTTCGGTTGCCACGGTAATATACCCCTTTTCCGCCATTCCACTCAAATCTGCAATACCGTCTTCATCAATCTGTGGAATACCACCTATCGGATAGTTACCATCTTTCCAGTTCTGAATCAACTGCTTGTATTCGGCCGAGACAGAACTTTCATCACCATTCCAAGAGGTATTACCGGACCACGCACGATTCAAGAAATAAATTGGACGATTAAATACCTTCCCTGCAATCTTCCAACGAATTAAATCACTATAACGATGACCTTCCCAAGCCATTTCAATAAAACGCTCGGTACGGATAACCGTACGTAACTGCTGCTGTGATCCTTCCGTTACTCGTGGATACTCAAGACCTGTTCCGTTATAAGCCCTTTCACGCAATTTATTAATCGTAACATCCAGCACTTCTTGGCTACACTGATTCATCTCATTCATCGCTTCAGCATACATCAACAGAACATCACCGTAACGCAACATCGGATAAGTAGTCGGTGCACCAGCTTTACCATTTTCCAAAAATGACTCATCAACATATTTCTTAAATAATAAACCTGTATAGGAAGCATGTTCCGCTCTTGCTTTAGAATCATTATTTCCCACTTGTGCACCGTCAGAAATTCTCTGAACGGTTGTTTTAACAGGAGAAGGAGAATACTCATACCCTAACCATTCATAATCGTTCGGATCATACGTTCCATCCAACACACTCTTGTTATATGCTGTTGCAAACGGAACAATTGTCATTGCCATACGTGGATCTCGGTTCTCGAAAAAGTCTTTCGGATTGTAAAGCGGAGATTCATCAATCGGTTTACCATCAATACAGGGATAAGCACAGACCAATTCATAGGAAGGAGCTTTTTGACCACCCCATCCTCCTGAAAGGCGAGATATGCTATTCAACACATCAGACGCAGCCCAGTAATATTTCTTCAACGTCACATCTCCACGGAAGAAGAAAATCCATTCGTCAGACCAAGAAGCCGTAAACAAATCCTGATAGTTGCTATGCAATTTGTACACATTCAAATCCATACGATGTAAGAGCATCATAAAGTAAATCCCTGTTTTCTC
>ENA-OUQW01000785-OUQW01000785.1-human-gut-metagenome-genome-assembly--contig:-NODE-785-length-38319-cov-15.046467_pt1 | contig 38319 bp, 31 predicted proteins | sample MGYA00248464_ERZ548849 | MGnify/ENA primary metagenome ERZ548849 (study PRJEB26491, sample SAMN04978193) | human gut metagenome | host: Homo sapiens | study: EMG produced TPA metagenomics assembly of... | reverse complement strand
CAATAACGAGGGCGTTTTGTACTACGTTTTTAGGAACGTAGAACTGGACACCCTAATAGTTAAGCTTCGCATGGAGAACATCCGAAACCGAATCACCCCGCATTTCATATATAATGCGCTCAACCATGAAGAATTTGCCACAGCACAGGGGCGTGCCAGTCAGCTTCATGTGCTTGTAGAACTTCTCCGTCAGGGTCAGGAACTGGCCGGACGATTCTGCATAAATCTTTCTGACGAGCTCAATTTCATCGATCTCTATGTTTCTGTGGAGAGCCGTGCCGTCGGTCCTAATTTCATTTACGACAAACGCTTGTCCGATGGCTTGAATCCGTCGTCGGTAATGCTTCCTTCCATGATGGTGCAGATTTTTGTGGAGAATGCCATGAAGCACGGACTCAAGGGATTGTCTCCCGATGTATACAAGAAACTGGTGATCCGAGTTACAGACCGTGATGACGATACCCTTGTCGAAGTTCTCAACAACGGACGCAAGCAGGGCGATCATTCTTCCGACAAGAGAGTTCATGTTGGTTTGCGTGTCGTTTCCCAGACTATTCAGTTGCTCAATGAGCGTAATGTCGGTAAGATGAACTACCGTTTCTATGAATACGGATACGATGAGGAATTTAAAACCTTTATTTATTGTGCTAGTCTTACTATACCTAAGAATTATAGTTTTGAGATAAAGTAATATTTAAGGATCAATATATTGATAGTTTTATCAGAGAACATACAGCTCTGTTTGTATCAGGTTAATCAAAGAAGTAGTAAAGATTAAAAAGAGTGGGTAATATTATGAAAACAAAAGTTGTTATTATAGATGACGATATAAATTCAATTAAGCTGTTGAACATGCATTTGGCCATTCATGAAGATTTCGAAATTGTGGCTTCTGCTACCAACTGCTGTGATGGAAAGAAAGCCATATTGGAAAATAAGCCGGACCTGCTGTTTCTCGATATCGAGTTGCCCGAAATGGACGGCCTGTCATTCTTGAGATCTGTTCGTAATGGTGTGGATTGGTGTATGAGTGTTGTCTTTTTTACATCCTACGACAATTATACCATCGAAGCTTTGCGTCTGGAAGCTTTTGATTATCTTCTCAAGCCTCTGAACCATTCAGACCTTGAATCATGCCTGCAGCGTTATGTCGAGAAGCGCGATGCCGTTCAGGAGCATCCTGATACTTTCTTTCAGGATGCACCGTCTTCAAAAGAGCGTGTACTGCTTATAAATACCATATACAACAAGAAGCTGATACGTGTTGACAACATCGGATATTTCCGTTTTCAGGCAGGACGTAAGGTTTGGGAAGCTTTTCTCGACGACGGTTCTTCCATGCCGTTGCGTCGTACCACGACATCAGACGTTATTGTAGCTCAAAGTCCCGACTTCGTGCAGGTACATAAGATGTATATCGTAAATCTTAATTTCATCAATACTATTGAAGAAACACGCATAGTCATGAACTTCCCTTTCGAAGAGGCAGATGTGAAGATAAGCAAGTCCTATCGCAAGAATCTGCTTGACAGGTTCTACAGCCTCTAGCACACAATGCTGTCTTCGATGTGCAGAGTCTTGCATTTATTGTTAACTTTGCAGACAACAAAAAGACTTACGATTATGAAAAGACCATACGTCATATTGCTGTCGTTGCTTGCAGGAACATCTTTATTGACATCCTGCGGTGAAGACCGCACACACGAATATGAGGAGCTGACGGCAGGAACTCATTGGATTGAGACCGCCATGCGTCAGTATTATCTTTGGAATGACAGCATTTCTTCACTTGGCTGGAAAGATTATTTTGCCGAGCCTTCCGAATTTCTGTCACGTATCAAACCTTCCGAACTTCCGTACGGACAGACAGATGCTTGGTCATATTGCATAGAGAGTGACGACGATGCCGATCCTCATCAGCGTGGCCATTTCAATCATAAGTCCAGTTATGGTATTGATTTTGTATTGCAGTCCGATCCGACAGGAAGCACTAATCGCACTTATGCACGTGTGACGATGGTATATCCCGGTTCGCCTGCTTATGAATGCGGATTGAAGCGCAACGATTTCATTTCTTCTGTCGGAGGAGAGCGCATCAATACTTCCAATGCAACACTTCTCGAAAACGGTAAGGCTACCCAAATAGCTGTCGGACGTATTGGTTACATACTCGAAGAAGCCACAGTCTATTGGGTATCTGAGGATACCGTTGATCTTTCGGCTTCAGAGTATGTCGAAGATGTTCCGTTCATGGTCGATTCCATTTACGATATAGACGGCGTACGTTTTGCATATCTTATGGATAACCGTATGGTTAAAGGTCCTGACGAAACGGAATTTACCGGTACTCCTTATATGGATAGACTGAATGAAATCTTTGCAGATTTCAAGCGTCATTCAGTTGCTGGCCTTGTGCTCGATCTTCGCAATTGTTCATACGGCGACATAGATTGCGCCGCTCAGTTGGCATCCTACATTGTTTCATCTTCATATTATGGCTCTGTTTTTTGCCAAACTTATTGGAATAGTCTCAATGCCGACTCCAATAAATCATATTTGTATGATGGCTCACTGACAGGTGGCAACGGTCTCGGACTTTCAAAAGTGTGTATCATAACAGGCGGATATACTTGTGGAGCGGCCGAGTGGCTCATCCATTCGCTTCGTACCACTCTTGGGGCCTCAAATGTTGTGGTTGTCGGCACTTCCACAATGGGGCAGAACGTCATGACTATGCCTTACGATGGAGGCTACGGCTTCATTCTTTGTCCTGCAGTCGCCTATGTTGCCGATTCTTCTGGTGATTATAACTACGGTGGGGGCATCTCTCCGGATATAGAGATAGATGAACTCGAATATATCTATCTTAATGATTATGGATCTTTGGAAGAAGTTGTACTTAATGCCGCATTGACAGCATTATTGGCCATTTAGCAGAATTCCTTTCATTTTAATATATACGGAAGCTCAAACTTTGTTTAAAGGTTTGGGCTTTTTGTTTTATAAGATTATATTTGCCGATAGTTTGATGAACATAAAAGTGAAAAACATAAGTGGGGACGTTCGTGCGCATTTATTGGTGATTTTCAACAGTTCGGCAATTGATGATTTTGCATCTGCATGAAAAAATCATAGTTGCTTGGCTCTATGATGATTCAATATATATACGTTTAACGACAGTTCTGCGTCTCAATGGGAAATTTCAAGTCTTTATGGAACTGGAGGACATTAATTTTAGTATTATGAAAATCGATTTTCTGAAATCTTCTGCATCAAGATTTGGTGCCTGGAGCATGTGCGTTGCTGTAGCTCTTTTGACAGCAGTGTCTTTTACATCATGTAGCAGTGACGACGACAATGGAGGCGGAAGTAGTGCGGGCGATCAGGATGGTTTGGTCAGCGGTGATTTGCCTTCTCAGGGGTGGCTTGGTTCTGAATTGAATGGAATTGTGACATACAAGCCTACTTACGATCAACCTTCTTATTTTGCCTTCAGTTTCAAGAATGGAGTATGTGACAATGCGGTCTACAACATCGTGTGCGAATCAGAGTCTGAAGCTCGTTATCTGAGCAAAATTTTCAAAAATGGTACATGGGTTTCTGAAGATGACGACTCTGGTGATGATTTGGAAGATCCTGTATATCCTGATGAATCATATGCACAGCTTCCAGAATACACAACATCTTTGTCTTGTCAGAAGGTTGTAGACGTTGCAAAGAAATTTGCAAGAACTACTCGTGGTGTTGACAACTTTGTTCTTAAGTACGATGTTGAATACAATAAGAACGTTATTTATGTCAAGATAAACAACTTTAGAGGCAAGACTGCAGCTCAGATTAAAGTTGCAACAAACTTCTGGGCAAACGGATTTGGTTATGAAGTTCCTACATCTTTCCTTTTTGGTACATGGGATGAGGCAACCGGTAAGTACAAATGTACAGACGTTTACGGTATAGGTGCAACATACGAAGTAGATGTTGACTTCAGCAACGGATACGTTTCAAAGTTTGTAACAACACTTACTTTGCCTTCAGAGTCTTGGGCTATTGCTTTTGAATTGTCCATGGAAGAAAGTCTTGATGACTATATGGAAATGTTCGGAAAGGTTCCAACTATATCGCGCAATGGCAAAAAGGTTTCTGTAGAGGCAATCGTAATTGATCAGGTTTCGCACGATGATATCATGAAGTACCTCTATATTTTGGATTACATGAACAATGTACCTCTTTTGTTTAGTTCAATATATTGATTTATAACATCTTCATAATTTCTAAAAAGGTATAGAGCTTGTTTTTATAGCTCTATACCTTTTTATTTTTGCACAACTTTATTTGTGTTTGTTTCTTAAAATGAATAAAGTACTAGTATTGTCCCTATGATGTCATTATTGACTAAGACAAGGCATTTTATCTTAACGTAAGCATAAATGTCAGTGATAAAATAACGCATCCTACAGTTCTTGATCATTAGATTCCTGGTCCTGGCCAGGAATGACGACATGGTAGTACTAATGATAGTTCTTTTTATTCAGACAGAAGAACAAAAGAACATAAGAATGCAGATGATGCCCGTTTGTCTGTGCTTGCATAAGCAAGCTCCTGCCTTCACATCCAATAGTTTATCATGCCAAAATATTTGTAGTGCAAGCACCGCATTCTTAAAGAACAGAAGAGCTGGGTATACATCCATAAAACAACAGCACAGTACTCTCAACAGCGTCATCCCTGGCCAGGACCAGGTATCTTATCTCAATGTCAGCACAATGCCAGCGATAGTTTAAAACACATCCTGCATCGCATGATCATAGATTCCTGGTCCCGGCCAGGAATGACTGTAGATAGCATTTGCAAATTCATGAACACTCTTTACAAAGCAGTGTATCCACAAACCAAACCACAAATACCCTCTTGCATATCAGAGAAAAACAAAAGCCCACATCGCCATTTACGGCGTGTGGGCTTTTGTCAATTTCTTTGAAGAATAAATCAGCTTCTGCTGACCTCCATTCCTTTGTTCGACAAGCTCATTTCTACGAAGCGCGCTCTGTCGTTAGGCCTATGTTCCTTCAGGATTCTTCTTATCTTCAAGGCCGCTTCCGGATCCTTGGCCATCATATAAAGATACCCTCCGCCACCGGCACCAGGTAACTTATATCCGAGGCACAGATCATCCACAAGATCCGTCAGTTTCTTTACCGCCTCAGGATTTGTTCCTGCATCCAGTTTCTGGTTTTGTGTCCAGGTCTTTCTTACCAATCGTCCTGTTTCCTGGAAATCATTCCTCATTATCGCATCGAACATGTCAGATGCATGAGCTTTCATCTGTTCCAGCATTCTCAGGTGACTGTTTGAGTTCAGGAACATTCCTTTCACAATCTCAGCCAATATTCCCTTCGCAGTTCTTGTTATTCCGGTGTAATAAAGCAGATGGCATTTCCTGTATTCGTCATTGGTGAAGATATAGTCAGGCAACCATCTGACTGCCGGTTCCTGTCGCCATCCAGGTTGTGTCTGCAGTAGCTTCACACCGTGCAGCACACCTCCGTACTGATCCTGCCATCCTCCACCAGTAGTGAGCAATTGTTCCAATATAAGAGTTCTGTTGCCTATTTCCAGCTTGTCCCAGTTCAGACCGCAGAAATCGTTCAGTGCACCCAGTACTGTTGAGGCCAGAATAGAACTTGTACCCAGCCCGGAACCTGCCGGAATCGCTGACAGCAAAGTCACCTCTATGCCTGTGCCGAAATCCATCAGTTGTTTTTCCAGCGACTCATATCTTTCTACGGCAAACTGAGGAATGAATCCTGCCAAAGCCAAAGCCGCCTTCGGTATTGAGAACGGCGATCCAACCACACAGAAGTTTTTCAGTTCATCGTATGTAGATATCACCTCTGTTGCTCCTAGATCAATCGACCTCAATATTATTCTGTACTCCTTAGCCGGTTTCACATACACCTGCAGCGGTGGCTGTCCGTTCAGTTCTATAGCCAGATTCACAACCTTTCCGCCTTCCATCAGGCTATACGGAGGTGTATCGGTCCATCCTCCGGCCAGGTCAATTCTTGCCGGACTTCGTCCCCATACAATCTGGTCCTCATATACGGCCAGCTTCGGCTGTTGTCTGCAGTCCAGAGCGCCAGTCAGTCCTTTCCTCATCAGTCCGAAAGTTCTGTCTTCCCATGTCTTAGCCTCTTTGTCGCCTTCAAGTTCCAGCACTTTGGCTCTGAACATTCCGTCATTTATTCTCTTCATGAGTGGAGAGTTTTCCGGCAATTCCTTAGGCAGTCCGATGTTCCATCTGGCAAAATCCTCAGCGGCTTCAGTAAGGTCCACCTGATAGAACACGCTCTGTTCATGGTTCTCTGCAAGAGCTGTCCAGTTCTCCTTTCTGAACTCATCCCTCTGAGCCCATAGCCTTCTCAGGTCGGCATAAGCAGATATGCCGTCTGCCGATACTTTCCTTGCTTTCGCCCATAAGCTTTTCGCCTCTTCATCACCGTTGTTGGCAATCATCCACTTCAGCACTTTACCCATGTCCTCTATTGAATCCAGTATAGGGAATATCTCTGCCGATTGCAAATCTTCATGTCCTGCAATATCTTCGGCTTTCAGACCTCTTTCCTCAAGCCATTCGCATGCCGGTCTTTCCATGAACATGGTCTTAGGGTCACTGATATCACCCTTGAACTTATCGCTGAAACCGTAAGGTCTGAGTGCATATCCCTTGTCGCCCATAGGCACTACATCCACACACAGTCCTTCTTTCATTTCCAGTTGCCAGTCGTTTCTTGGCACGCCCGTAATGATATTTCTGCTGTTTAGTTTCCATCCGTTGCCTACGAAACTGTTCTCAATCCATATATGCGCATTCTCTGGTGTCAGCTTGATGTCCATCGATGCGTTCTGTACGAACACTGCTGGATGAGCCTTCACCTTGTGGTGCATTATGGCCCTCTGGTCCATCACGCAGTTCTGTACGGCCAGAGTCGAAGAAATCATTTCCCTGCTTGTACCGTAATGATGGAATTCTCCTCCAGGCAAAGGTAGAATCGCCACTTTCAGTGCGTTCAGATCCTTGTCCTCTATTCTCGGTTTCTCGCCCAGTGCCAGTCCGAATTCCGAGTACATGTCGTAGAACTTCATACCTCCGTCCTCATCCTCGGCATGCTTCACCATAAGTTCCACGGCCTTGTCGCTCAGCAGCCAGATACCTATGTCCATCAGGAACAGATGGTCCTGCATCATTGATGCCATCTCCTCCACGGATGGCTTCTGCATCATGAACTCCAGCTTCTCCGGCTCTTTCCTCGACGACACGAACACCCCGTGGTTCTTTGCCAGCTCCGGTTCTGCCCACAGTCCGTAGCACACCACGTCTGCATCAGGTATTGCCTGTAGCGGTTCTTTAGCTCTGATGTACACGTCGCCGCTCGCAATCAGCGTGTTCAGCCCTTTCGGCGCTTTCTCCATGATTTCCTCATACAGCGGAAGCTGCAGCGACAACAGGTTCTGAGTCAGTTTCTGTCCTCTTGCCCATTTGAACACCGGTATAGGTGTCAGAATCTTACCCGATGGAGCGTACGACGGCAGTCGTCGGCTCTGTCCTCCGGCATGCAGCAGAATTCTCTTTTCCTTGCCGAGCCAGCTTGCAAGATCACCGTTGTCCCCTTCATCCTTTCGGCATTTGTCCAAGAGCCAGGCTGTACCTCCTCCCGAACCTAGTTTTTTTCCTACAGGATCCGACGTACAGAACCATTCCTTTCTGTCTGCTTTCATTATATCATGAAAACATTCCACCAGATTAGGCGGTAATGACAATAATTTTTTCATAGTTTTTTTATGTTATATATTAATTGTTCCTTTTATAATCTCTTCCTTATTATCAGTTCCGCATACACCCATTTCGTTTTTCTCAAGCCTCCTCAATCGCCTGTTGGTATATGCCTGCAACAGATAATCTCAACATACATACAATATTCGTAAGATTTCCGTACATCTGCAAACAAAAGCAGTAAATTCAACTCGCACGTATTAAAACACCTCCATATAAACGTATCTTAAAAAAGTGAACACCCACTAAAAGACAGTACAATGTAATTCGTGCATCGTTCTATAACTCCTATTTTAGCTTTATTCATCTTCGTTATATAACGGACTTTTCTTCATTGTATGAATAACCTCAATTTTGGTAGTTTCGTCCAAATCTTGACCATTTATGACAAAATGAATAATTCTCCCAAACAATTCTTTTCCAATATTGCCTGCTGCGACATGCCATATATACGCTTCCATGAGTGGGAGGAAATGGAATCCTGCCCATCCATGCTTGTTCTTAATAAGAAAATGCGCTCCTATCACTAATGATATGCGTTTGTTGCCATCAAAGAAATAATGTCCAGTGCAGAAGGAATAAACCAAATATGTTAGTTTTTCTTCTAATGTTGAGTAGTATAAATCGTTCTGGACAAAGTCAAGAATCTTTTCAATGCCTTCTTTCTCGCGGATTCCTGACATTCCACCTCCACTTTGTTCTATTGTTTCGCGGTAATAACTAAGAATATCTTCCAATGTAAGATATATTGTTTCGTCCATGTAGCTATTTCTTTAGGCGTTCAAGTGTTCTCCTATTTTCATCATTATCTAGCAGTTTTTCTAAGTCTATTGATTCAGAACCAATAAACCTGTCAAATTCTTCAGGAGACAATGCACGTAAATATTCTGCAATGTTGTCGTGATAAATGTCTCGTAGTCCAAAATCCCTTGATGCCATTTTTTGTCTTGCGTCATATAAAAACGGTGTCATAGCGGGGCTTTCAGCTTGTTCAATAATAAGTTCTTCTACTTCACCCAACGAAAGTTTTCTTTTTAGTATAGCTCTTTTGTTATGAATTGCCGCACCAACACCATTTTCAAAAGAACTGATTACTCTAAGTACTTCTGCATACATCGTGGCCCTTGCATTATCCTTTGGCTTTAGTTTCAGCAAATCTCGATATTCTTTTGCATTCTCTCTGAATACAGCTTTGTAAATCATATCAGTAATGGCTGAATATTTATATGTTGGGTGTCCGTCAACATTTTCGTTAATAGAAGATGTAAGATTCTTGCGATAATTGTCTTCTTGAATAGCAGCAGGTAAGTATTCTTTGTCTCGCCAATTGATATACTTTGTTCCCCCTCCTGCTTTTTCGTTGATTGTAGAGATGACAATATCCAAAATAAGACTTCTTATTTTCTTAGCTTTCTCACTTTCTGCAAGCAGCATTCCAATATTAAGAAAGGCACGGAAATTGAATAATCCGAGTTTGGTCGTTTTGGTCGCGAAAGTTTTTTCGTGACCAAATTGTAACTTTATCTCTTTCAATTTATTACCCTTGCATAAAAAATACCCGTTATGTTTTAGTTCTTGTTCATTGGAGGCCAAGTAATTGTCAATAGTCCTTATATCAACTTCGTAAAAATCTGCCACCATTTGTTTGGTAAGATAGTATTCACCTTCAAAATGAAATGCTTCAATTTTCAATGCCTCTTGTATGCGAGGTATAGCAATTTTATTATTTAATATATTTTGACGCTCAATAGCAGATGTTGTGAGATCTTTGGTCATAGTAATCTTGTTTACAAATTCTTAAGTTTACTGTTTGAATAGTTTATATGATTATCTAATCATATTCATATATTGTTGTCATTTAATTTTTACTGCATTGTTTTTCATATGTTATATTATCTGATGTTCATCTACCGACTTGTTTATATCAGTAAAGTATAACTCCAATACAAATACAATATTCGTAAGATTTCCGTACATCTGCAAACAAAAGCAGTAATTTCGGTATATCCGTTTTAAAAACAATGAGATGAACCACAAATATGTACATAGCTCCCCGACAGCGTCATCCCTGGCCAGGACCAGGGATCTTATCCAAATGACGGCGCAATGTCGGCTATAGTTTAAAACGCATCCTGCAGTCCATGGATATCAGATTCCTGGTCCAGGCCAGGAATGACGACATGGTAGCACTACATGATAATTCTTTTTTTCAGACATAAGAACAAAAGAACATAAGAATGTAAGTTATGAACATCCGTCATTGCATCCATGAGCAAGCTCCTGCCTGTCACTGCCTAATGTTCATCAACAAGCCAAGCTTGTATTTACAATATAAAATACATTCTTGTAAGAACAAAAAAGGAAAACAAGAATGCTCTTCTTCTGTTCTTACCTACAAAAGTAAGTCGTAGACGTAGCATCTATGATGCTGATGCATTGAATGGCAAAAGAATATCAAGCTAGCTTGAATGTACGTTTGACTTTTAATGTCTCTTTTGTTCTTATGTTCTTCTGTCTAAAGAATAAACTAGCGTAGCGCTTATCTTGCAACAGCGTTGCATTTTACTTAGCGAGCGTGCTCGCGTTTACCTAACAAAGCCCCGCTTTGTGTTTTACCTTGTGAAGCATGGCTTCACACATGCTTGCGATTCGTCATCCCTGGCCAGGACCAGGGATCTTATTTCAATGTAAGCGCAAATGCTGGCGATAAAATAACGCATCCTACAGATCTGTATAATTATATTCCTGCTCCCATCCAGGAATGACAGTATAGTAACATTATCAACGCGCAACTTTCTTCTTATTATTCACTCCCTTGCTTGCACAAATCATATTATTTTGCAATAATTGCACAAATATACATTGTGAAAAGTGCATTTAGGTCAACATACACATGAGTTTCTGTGTCATGTCCATCCGCACGATTCACAATCATTGATTTGATAACCCAAACCAATTATATTATGAAACGACATTTTATTTCTACTATTCTTCTTAGTTTGTTCATCACCATGCCCAATGCCCAGACCACGTCCACATATATACTCGATATGGTCCACAACAACCCTGGTGAACAGCCATACGTCACTCCTTATACAGATCCTCTTTTTCTTAAGAACGAGGGATTCAACGGCGCCGTTCCTCATTGGCACATCAACTGTGCCATAATGTACAGCGGATACAACCGTAAGCTCACACGTAAAGACACGAAGGAGTACGATTGGATTCGTGCACATGCGGACGATGTCCGTACCCGTCTTACCGATTTCGAGAAAGCCGGTATGCCGGCTTATCCGTTCACCGATTTTCTCGTATTCCCTGAGTCTGTTTGGGATGTCTACGGCAACGAAATATCCGACGAGAAGGCAGGCAACCGTCATCGTAAGCCGGACATAAGAAAGAAGAGGACGCAAGAGCTTCTTCGTTTTCAGATTGATGAAATCTTCAGGTCATTCCCCGAACTTGACGGTATCACACTGCGCTTCGGCGAGACCTATCTCCATGACACCCCGTACCACATGGGCAACAGTCCCATTGGTTCTGGAGAAACCAAAATCGATGACCATATCCTACTTATAAATATTCTTCGGGAACAGGTTTGCGAGAAGTGGAACAAGAAACTGTTCTACCGCACCTGGGATTTCGGCTACAACTTCCACAACAGCCCTGAGTTTTATCTCGCAGTCACCGACAAGGTCGAACCTCACCCCAACCTTATTTTCTCCATTAAGTACCAGCAGGACGACTACCACCGCATGACCCCATTCAATCCCTGCCTCGGAATAGGACGTCATCAGCAGATTGTCGAGTCTCAGTCGCGTATGGAAGCCTACGGCAAGGGAGCTCATCCTTATTATACAGCCAAAGGAGTCATCGAAGGATGGCCTGAAACAGTTTTCGAAATCGAATTCGGTTCACATCGTTTCACTGGCAAGATGAACGAACGCACAAACCCGCGTGGCCTGCGCGATGTCATTGACAGTGGCCTTATAAGTGGGGTAGTGACATGGTCCAATGGTGGTGGATGGCAGGGACCATATATCAAACATGAATTCTGGTCAGCCATGAACACATACGTTGTTTCCCGCTGGATGAAGAATCCGTCCCGTTCCGAAGAAGAGCTGTTCTTCGAGTATGCGTCACGCAACGGCATAGAAGGCTATTCAGCCTATTGTCTTCGACAGCTCGCCCTGGCAAGCATCGAAGGTGTGAGGAAAGGCCATTCAAACAGCTATGCGAAAAACAATATGTGGTGGACCCGCGATGAATTTTTCAGCTGGTCGGACAACAAGTCCGTCATAAAGGAGATCATCAGCAAAGGTGTTCAGAACAAAGTCCTGGTCGAAAAAGAAGAAGCATCAGCCATCTGGCTCAGAATCGAAGCCCTTTCCAAGCAGATTGAGAGCCGTGACAAGGTCATCGAAGAAGTTATCCGTGTCTCTTCCACCTACGGGCGCATAAAATACCAGCTCATAGAAGTAATGTGGAAAATGATGCTCGAGTACGAAGAAATCCATAATGGCAAGACCGTAGATCGTCCGTACATCAGTAACCTGCTGGACAGATACGATTCATTGTGGAAAGAGTGGCATCAACTGAAAGACAGCAGTGCATATTGTGCAACCCTCTACACCGACTTGGCTTTCAGAAACAAGAAAAAGGGAAGCATCGGCGACCTCGCCGAAAGAATGCGCAAACTTCTCAACACTCCGCAGTAACATCTATCATACAGCACTCCAGTTCTTCAAAACAAGTAAACACCCACTAAACACTGCACAGAGTCCCCTACAGCGTCATCCCTGGCTAGGACCAGGGATCTTATCTAAATGACGGCACAAATGCCAGCGACAAAAATAATACAACCTACAGTCCATGAACATCAGATTCCTGGTCCTGGCCAGGAATGATGACATGGTTATTCTTTTTGTTAAGACATAAGAACAAAAGAATGCAGATGATGTTCATTTGTCTGTGCGTACATAAGCAAGCTTCCGTCCGCACATCCACCTGTCCATCATGCAAAACATTTGCAGTGCCTTGCACCGCATTCTTAATGAACAGAAGAGTAGGGAATACATCCACTAAACATTACACAGTGCCTGCGAACCGTCATCCCTGGCCAAGACCAGGGATCTTATTTCGATGAAGACACAAATGCCAGCGACAAAAATAACACATCCTACAGTCCATGAACATTAGATTCCTGGTCCTGGCCAGGAATGACGACATGGTTATTCTTTTTGTTAAGACATAAGAACAAAAGAACATAAGAATGTAAGTTATGAACATCCGTAATTGCATCCATGAGCAAGCTCATGCCTGTCATAATCTTCATTAACAAGCCAAGCTTGTATTTACAATATAAAATACATTCTTATAAGAACAAAAAAGGGGAAAAATGCTCTTCTTCTGTTCTTACCTACAAAAGTAAGTCGTAGACGTAACATCAATGATGCAGATACATTGAATGGCAAAAGAACATCAAGCTTGCTTGAATGAGTATTTGGAATTCAATGCAAATCTTTTGTTCTTATGTTCTTTTGTCTTCAAAAAGTGGGCATCCACTAAAAGACATAGCAATGCTAGCGATCCGTCATCCCTGGCTAGGACCAGGGACCTTATTTCAATGACGGCACAAAAGCCGACGATAAAAATAACACATCCTGCAGTCCATGAACATCAGATTCCTGGTCCTAGCCTGGAATGACGGCATAGGTGCTTAATGCAATATCATAAACCCTTCTGTTCTTCTGTCTAAAGAATAAACTAGCGTAGCGTTTTACCTTGCAACAACGTTGCATTTTACCTAACGAGCTTGCTCGCGTTTACCTAACAAAGCCACGCTTTGTGTTTTACCTTGTGAAGCCACGTTTCACACATGTTCTTCTGTCTTTCAAAAGTGAACACCCCTTATTAAACGAAAAAGACAGAGCCTCTCGACGGAGTCCCTGTCTTTTTCTCAAAATTATCTATCCTTTCCAGTCTTTCACGCATTCTGATGATTGATGCAGATACCCTTCAGGTACCATTCGTACAGTCTGTGCACACCCTCGTCGATCTCTATCTTGTGGTGCCATCCCAGCCTGTGCAGCTTAGTCACGTCCGTCAGCTTGCGCAGCGTGCCGTCCGGCTTCGACGAATCCCAGAGCAGCTTGCCCTTGAAACCGATCTCCGCCATGATCTTCTCTGCCACTTCGCGTATCGACAGTTCCTTGCCAGTTCCCACGTTGATATGGCAGTTGCGTATCTCCGCTATGCCGTCTGCGTTCTTCACCGACGCGTCATACGTATCCTTGAAGTCCACGTTGAGGAGCACGTGCACGCTGGCATCCGCCATCTCCTCGCTCCAGAGGAACTCCCTCATCGGAGCACCCGTACCCCAGAGCGTTACAGCCTCCGGTGTTATGCCGTAGTGTGCCAGCACCTCGAGAATGTCCTTCTCGTCCGACTGTCCGTCCACCAGCTTCTTCACTCCGTCCTTCATCATGCTCACAGGTCTCAGGCCTATGTCCTTGCGCACGGCCTCCCAGTCGCCCTCGTTGAGGCACTTCGCCAGGTGTATCTTCCTTATCATCGCAGGCAGCACGTGGCTGTTCTCCAGGTGGAAGTTGTCATTCGGTCCGTACAGGTTCGTCGGCATGACGGCGATGTAGTTCGTTCCGTACTGCAGGTTGAAGCTCTCGCACATCTTCAGTCCCGCAATCTTCGCGATGGCGTACGGCTCGTTAGTATATTCCAGCGGTGAAGTGAGCAGGCAGTCCTCCGGCATCGGCTGCTGAGCCTCCCTCGGATAGATGCATGTGCTTCCAAGGAACAGCAGTTTCTTCACCCCGTGCTTCCAGCTCTCACCGATTACGTTCTGCTGTATCTGCAGGTTCTGGTATATGAAGTCCGCACGGTATTGCAGGTTCGCCATGATTCCTCCCACATGGGCGGCGGCGAGCACCACCGCATCCGGCTTCTCCTCGTCGAAGAACGCCTTGACCGCCACCGGATCGAGCAGGTCGAGCTCGCTGTGCGATCTGCCCACCAGATTCTCGTATCCCCTCTGCTTGAGGTTGTTCCATATAGCCGAACCGACCAGTCCCCTGTGTCCGGCTACAAAAATCTTTGAATTCTTATCCAACATAATATTTTTTTTTGCAAAAAAAATTGATTGAGTCATACCTATGTTTCAGGTCTCTCCAAACTGTTTTAGACACAAGAACAAAAGAACATAAGAATACAGATGATGTTCATTTGTCTGTGCGTACATAATCAAGCTTCCGTCCGCGCATCCACCTGTCCATCATGCAAAATATTTGCAGTGCCTTGCACCGTATTCTTGATGGACAGAAGAGTAGGGGATACATCCACAAAGCAATAGCACAGAGCCCCCGACAGCGTCATTCCTGGCCTGGACCAGGGATCTTATCCAAATGACGGCACAATGTCGGCGATAGTTTAAAACGCATCTTACAGCCTGTGAACATCAGATTCCTGGTCCCAGCCAGGAATGACGGCATAGTGGTCTTATGCAATATCGTAAACCCTTCTGTTCTTTTTCAACAAAAAGAGTTGAGTACTCAGCATCTATGATGCAGATGCATTGAATAACAAAAGAACATCAAGCTCGCTTGAATGAGTATTTGGTATTCAATGCAAATCTTTTGTTCTTATGTTCTTCTGTCTTAAAAACAAGTAAACACCCACTAAACACAACAAGTGCCCCGACAGCGTCATCCCTGGCCGGGACCAGGGATCTTATACAAATGACGGCACAATGTTGGCGATAGTTTAAAACATATCCTGTAGCCAGTGAACATCAGATTCCTGGTCCAGGCCAGGAATGACGATATAGCCACAATAGTAGTACTATGATAACTTCTGTTCTTATGTCTTAAATCTGTAGTTAAATAGCGCCGCACTATTTAACGATGCCTTTTTCAAGATACTCGGCGAGGTTCATCTTCACCTTCTCGCTTGCGCGCTCCACAGCCACCTTGGCCATGTCAGAGTCTACCATGATGTTCACGAGCTCCTCGAAGCTTGTCTTTGTAGGATTCCATCCGAGCACCTTCTTTGCCTTTGACGGATCGCCCCAGAGGTTCACCACGTCTGTAGGTCTGTAGAAGTCAGGCGATACCTCTATGAGGCACTTGCCCGTTGCCTTGTCGTATCCCTTCTCGTCCAGTCCCTCGCCCTTGAACTCCAGTTCTATTCCTGCACGCTTGAACGCGTAGTGGCAGAACTCGCGCACGCTGTGCTGCTCTCCTGTAGCGATTACGAAGTCCTCAGGCTTCTCCTGCTGGAGAATGAGCCACATGCACTCCACGTAGTCCTTTGCATAACCCCAGTCGCGGAGCGAATCCAGATTTCCCAGATACAGCTTGTCCTGCTTGCCCTGAGCGATGCGTGCTGCGGCCAGCGTTATCTTTCTTGTCACGAATGTCTCACCTCTGCGCTCAGACTCGTGGTTGAAGAGGATACCCGAACAGCAGTACATGTTGTATGCCTCGCGGTATTCCTTCACAATCCAGAAACCGTACTGCTTTGCAACTGCATACGGGCTGTATGGATGGAATGGAGTGTTCTCGTTCTGCGGCACTTCCTCCACCTTTCCGTAGAGCTCGGAAGTTGAAGCCTGGTATATGCGACATGTCTCTGTCAGTCCGCACTGGCGCACGGCCTCAAGTATGCGGAGCACACCGACAGCGTCCACGTCGGCAGTGAACTCAGGCGAGTCGAAGCTCACCTGTACATGGCTCTGAGCCGCGAGGTTGTATATTTCTGTCGGCTTCACCTTGTTCACAACCTGAATGATGCTCATTGAGTCACCGAGGTCAGCATAGTGCAGGTGGAAGTTAGGATGTCCCTCCAGGTGAGCTATTCTCTCGCGGAAATCCACAGATGAACGTCTGATAGTTCCGTGCACGTCATAGCCCTTCTCCAAAAGAAACTCGGACAGATAAGAACCGTCCTGACCTGTAACACCCGTAATTAATGCAACTTTTCTTTCCATGTAAGTAAAATTTAGTTAGTTGTTAATGATTATCAGTTTATATTATTTCTCTCTCTTATTTTTGAATATGACACATCTGCCTGCTAAGCTGTCATCCCTGGCAAGGACCAGGGATATTATTTCACTGACAGCACAGTTCTTACGATAAGAATATCACATCTTACAGACCATCATCATCAGATTCCTGGTCCCGGCCAGGAATGACGACATGGTGGCACTGCATGATTATTCTTTTTTATTCAGACACAAGAACACAAGAATATAAGAATGCAAGTTATGAACATCCATCATTGCATCCATGAGCAAGCTCATGCCTGTCACTGCCTAATGTTCATCAAGCAAGTCAAGCTTGTATTTACAATATAAAACACATTCTTATAAGAACAGAAAAGGGAAAAACATACTCTTCTTCTGTTCTTACCTACAAAAGTAGAGTCGTAGACACAGCATCTTTGATGCAACAGCATTGAAGACGCAAAAGAACATCAAGCTTGTTTGAATGAGCATTTGAGATTTCAATGCAAATCTTTTGTTCTTATGTTCTTCTGTCTTTTAAAAGTGTGCACCCACTAAATTACTGTACAATGTTTCCGATTATGTCATCCCTGGCCAGGACCAGGGATCTTATTTCAATGAAGACACAAATGCCAGCGACAAAAAGAACCCATCCTACAGATCACAACCATCAGATTCCTGGCCCCAGCCAGGAATGACGGTATAGTAACTTTGGTACTGCCATAAAAGTCTTATGTTCTTAACCAACAAAAATGCTGAAGGCAAGGCATCGAAGATGTAAAAACATTGATTGAAAAATGTACTGCAAATTCATTTGCAAGAACATTCAGAAATCAATGGTAATCTTTTGTTCTTATGTTCTTCTGTCTTTCAAAAAAGGACATCCACAAAATAACAGTACAGTGCCCCCGACAGCGTCATCCCTGGCCCTGGACCAGGGAACTTGTCTCAATGCAAGCACAAATGCCTGCGATAAAAAGAACGCAAATACTACCCGTGAATCAGATTCCTGGTCCTGGCCAGGAATGACGCTATAGCCACTTTATGTAATATTGTATAACCTTTGTGTTTCTTTTCAACAAAAGAATATTGAAAATTCAGCACTGAAAGTGCCAGCATTGAAATATTAAATTAGCATCAAGCTTGCTTGAATGAGCATTTGAGATTTCAATGCCTCTTTTGTTCTTATGTTCTTCTGTCTAAAGAATAACCTAGCGAACTCGTTCGCATTTACCTAGTGCAAAGCGCGTTTACCTGGCAAAACCAAGTTTTGCATTTTACCTGGCGAAGCAAGCTTCGCATTTTACCTATTTATGAAGCCCGCTTCATAAATAAAGAGGCATGAAGAGAAGCTTAGTTATTTTCAAAAGAAAAGCGGCATCATCCGACGCGACCATAGATCCTTTTGTCTCCATGCCCCTTATTTTGCATTGATTCAGACATAAGAACACAAGAACATAAAAACTTAAGCAACAAAGTTGTAGGTAAAAAGCATCGCAAACGATGCAGGTAAAAGCTATTAGCTAGTGTAAGCATTTAACTAGCAAAACTCAGTTTTGCGTTTACCTCGCGAATTAATTCGCGTTTTACCTTGTGAAGCCCATCTTCACACGTGTTCTTCTGTCTTTTAAAAGTGTGCACCCACTAAAAGACAGTACAATGCTTCCGATTATGTCATCCCTGGCCATGACCAGGGATCTTATTTCAATGTAAGCACAAATGTTGGCGAAACAAAGCGTACATTCTACTAACCATCACCATTAGATTCCTAGTCCCAGCCAGGAATGACGGTATAGTGGTCTTATGCAATATCGTAAACCCTTCTGTTCTTTTAAAACAAAAAAGAGTTGTAAGCTCAGCATCTATGATGCAAAACATTGATTAATTAACGTACTGCAAATTCATTTGTGAGAACGTTCAAGAATCAATGCTCTTTTGTTCTTATGTTCTTCTGTCTTAAAATATCGTAAGCACCCACAAAAGCTATTACCTAGCGCAGCGTTTTACCTAACAAAACCAAGTTTTGTGTTTTAACTAGTAGAAGCTCTGCTTCACGTTTACCTAGCGAGCCCGCTCGCGTTTTACCTAATTGTGGCTCCAATCGTCATCATCTCTGTGTCTTCAACCGCTCTGAGCCTGTGCCCCACGCCATGGCTTACCTTAAGAAAATCCCCAGCACGGCAGACAACCGCCTTGCCGTCGATTTCCACCTCAGCCACACCTTTCATGAAGAAGAATTCCTCCTCCATCGTTTCGTGCACGTGCTCTTCTGCCACTTCGCCAGCCCTCAGTCTTGTCACTGCAACCTGTGTCAGTCCTGTTTCCGTTTCTGCTTTGCTCAGCAGAACCCTTTTCTGACCTACGCCGTGAGATGTAGCTACAGGCTCTATGTCATTGAGATGTTTAAGCATCAGTCTCTTCTGAATATATCTCTTGTGTAGACCTTTTCTTTTACATCATCCAGACAACTGTCATATCTGTTGGCGATGATGGCCTTTGACATTGCCTTGAACTTGTCCATATCGTTTACAACCTTGGAACCGAAGAATGTGCTTCCGTCCTCAAGTGTAGGTTCATATATAACAATCTCCGCACCTTTGGCCTTTATGCGCTTCATGACACCCTGTATAGAGCTCTGGCGGAAATTGTCGCTGTTCGACTTCATCGTCAGACGGTACACACCGATTGTGCATTCCTTTTCCTGCTTAGGGTCAAAGTCTCCACGGTTGTAATAGTCATAGTATCCAGCCATCTTCAGAACCTGGTCGGCAATGAAGTCCTTTCTTGTGCGGTTGCTCTCGACGATTGCCTGAATAAGGTTCTCCGGCACATCAGCATAGTTTGCAAGAAGCTGTTTTGTGTCCTTAGGCAGACAGTAGCCGCCGTAGCCGAAAGAAGGGTTGTTGTAGTGCGTGCCGATACGCGGATCAAGACATACACCGTCTATTATGGCCTGAGTATCCAGACCTTTCACCTCTGCATAAGTGTCCAGCTCGTTGAAGTAAGATACACGCAATGCTAAATATGTATTGGCAAAGAGTTTCACCGCTTCAGCTTCCTTCAGTCCCATGAACAAAGTGTCGATATTCTCCTTTATTGCACCTTCCTGAAGCAACGAAGCAAACGTCTTGGCTTTCTCTTCAAGATTGTCACCAGCAATAGCCTTGATGGCCTCGTTCTCCTTGTCCTGTCCGTCTATGAACTTCGGATACCCCACGATAATACGGCTTGGATACAGGTTGTCGTACAGTGCCTTGCTCTCACGCAGGAACTCAGGAGAGAAGAGCAGGTTGAACTTCTTTCCCTGAAGCTTCGCATCAGTCCTGAATCTTTCTGCATACTTTACGTACAGACTTCTGCAATAACCCACAGGAATAGTACTCTTTATAACCATTACAGCATCAGGATTGACATCAAGCACAAGGTCAATGACCTCTTCCACATGACTTGTGTCGAAATAATTCTTTACAGGGTCATAGTTAGTCGGTGCAGCTATCACTACGAAGTCAGCTTCGGCGTAAGCCTTTGCTCCATCAAGTGTAGCAGTCAGGTTCAGTTCCTTTTCAGCAAGATATTTCTCTATATACTCGTCCTGTATAGGGCTTATTCTTTTGTTTATCTTTTCAACCTTTTCAGGTATCACGTCAACAGCAGTAACTTTATGATGCTGTGACAGAAGGGTGGCTATTGAAAGTCCTACGTAGCCTGTACCGGCTACAGCAATGGTGTAATTTTTCATAATAGATATATTTTTATTTATTAGCCGTTTATTTTCTCTTTAGATATATTCCACAAGAACAATGTATTTCCTATGATATATCGTCTCCACATTCTTTTAGGCTCTTTGATAAGTCTGTATGCCCATTCTAAACCATGTTCTTGCCACCACAGCGGGGCACGTTCCACTGTACCCGCAAAGAAATCAAATACAGCTCCGATGGTACCTACATGACAGTGTATATTTAGTTTATTCCAATGAGAGTATGTCCATTTCTCCTGCTTTGGTGCTGTCATGCCAATCCACAACAAATCTGGATTAGCCGTGTTGATGGCATTGATAATGGCATCATTCTCTTCTTTGCTGAATTCCGGCTTGTAGGGTGGGGAGTAGGTTTCAACTGTTATCTTTGGGTAATCAATAGATATACGTTCTTTGATAAGTGCCAACACATGTTCACTGCTTCCCATAAAGAAGCATTTACCACCTTTTTTATTCAGTTTTGCCATCTCGTGTGCAAACAGGTCCCATCCTGCCACACGTTCCTTAGGCTGTGACACGGCGTTCAGCCATCTGCATGCTTTCACAACACTTATTCCGTCAGGGATAAGTACATCACCCTTCATCAAAGCCTCGGCAAAGAGTTTGTCTTTAAGTGCCGTATTGTAAGAATGAGCGTTGATTGTGTTGATAAGCAATTTGCCGTCAGGCAGATTGTCCAGTTCTGCTTTGCTCCCCAATATTCGGAGCGATTTCAGTCTTATCATTGTTTTGAAAATTATAATCTTATTGATAGCACTAGTTGAAATACGTGTGCACTCGCAGTATCTTAGATTTGGGTATTTTAGACATAAGAACATGTGTGAAGCTGGGCTTCACAAGGTAAAACGCAACGTTGTTGCAAGGTAAAACGCGCATTGCGCTAGATAAACGTGAAGCGGAGCTTCAACTAGTTAAAACACAAAGCTGTGCTTTGTTAGTTAAACGCGCTTTGCGCTATTTAATATCTTTTACCTGCATCACTCCTGTGATGCTTTTTACCTGCAATGCCCTGCATTGTATTTACCTGCATCACGTTCGTGATGCTTTTTAACTGCACCGCCTGCGGTGTCATTTACCTTGCAATGTTTCGCATTGCTTTTTACCTGCATGCCATATATCCAAAAGAATTGATTACATTTGTCGGAGTACCATTAAGTTTGACATCATGAAGCAATTCGATATAGAAAGAGTTTACGAAGCATATACCAAATTAGATAAGGCCCAGCGCAAAGAACTTATTGCACGTCTTAATGCTGAAGGCATACCTGTTTCAAGGATTGAAGCATACATATATAAAGATGCTCCAGGCATCAAACATTTGTTCTTTTATATGAAAGGAAATAAAGAGACTGTGCCTTATTTTATGATGGATAAAGAGGTTCTGAATGTTGTTCAAGAACTGATTCTTGATTTCTACTGATTATTTATGATGTCAGTAAGAATATTCCTTATTCGGGTTTCAAAAACAGTTAACGTAAATTCTTTATTGAATTTTTCTTTTCCCTTTAGTCCCATATTCTTACATACTTCTGGATTTTTTATCAAATACTCCAGTTTGTCTGCTAATATGCCAGACAGGTGTTTATCTATTATGTATCCAGTTTCTCCATCATCTATTATAGATGATATTCCACCTTCATTGCAGCTGATGCAAGCTATACCTTGTTCCATAGCTTCTAACAGTACAAGAGGAAAGCATTCATTATTATAGAACGTAGGAAAAACAAATACATCTGCATTTTGAAAGAATTCATCTTTCTCATTGCCGTATTTAGCACCATGTCCAGTTATACAATTCCGCAAGCCTAATTTTTGAACTTTATGATTGAATGCATCTTCTGTTATGTCACTCCATTTACCGACAAAATTGCAGTGAAAGGATACGCCCCTTTCTTTTAGAATCTTACATGCATCCAATAAGTCCCATACACCTTTTTCTTCCATCATGTTGGAAAGAAAAAGAATGTTGAAACCTTCATGTGTTAGTTTTGTTGGTATATTTGTTTGTTCTGGTATGCCGTTGGGACAAATGTAAACGTCCTCTTTCTTTACATATTTCTTTATGTCGTTATATAGAACATCTGCGAGTATGATAACTTTTAAGTTCTTGAAGAACAGCCTGTATAGAATGTTGTCTATAATTTTGTCTTGTCTGGTCGATACCCCTTTGTTATGATAATGAATAACCACTTCCTGCTTCATCGCTTTCAGCATCATAACAATTAAGAAATCTTTATAGAATGCACCTCCTTTAGCATTTGGTGTAACATAACACAAATCAGGCTTTTCAACTTTTATTTGTTTATATAGTGCCTTTATTTGTTTGGCCAGATCTATAAGTTTCCTTACACCGCCTTTACCTATATCTTGAAGGTTTTTAGCTAATGTCAGATTAAAATATCTGCAATTAAAAGCTTTATTGATGATTCTGCTGTCATGGATGTATTTGCCCATCATTGATGCACCATGAACAGGAGGTGGCATGTGTATTATAAATGATATTCTCTTTTTCATATCATTAACTTAATGTTTATCCAACATTTTTATTATAAACCAAAGCTTTTTATGTCTTCCAATAAATTGCATTGTATATTTTAGAATATCTTTTATTAATCCAATTTTTGAGTATGAGCTTACAAATGGAATGTTGTAGATTGGATTGGGTTTATGGAGTATTTCCCTTATCTTGAATGATGATGCAACACCAGCCCCTTTCTTTTGTCTTATTGCGTATTGTTGCGAATTTTTCAATATGTCAACAGATAATTTGTTTAATTCTTGGTATCTGCCTTCACACGATTGTTTTAGTAATTTAGTCCAATATGAAGAACGAGAAATGATAGAACTAATACCTATTTTATCATTTATAAATTCTCCGACATGTAAATCTCCAAAACTGATATCTGAAAGTTCACCATAATGGTCTATGCAGAGCGAACATCGTGGAACATTGAAAAACCCCTTCATTCCAATCCAATAATCAGGATAAGGTACCGATTTTATTATTCCACCATTTTTATCTTTAAAAACCATTGAACCTAAACATCCATTGTCCCTATAAGCAAAGGAATGTACATCTATTTTATTGATTTTATAACGGTACATAAGATATTCTTGTGAAACTTTTGTTCTATTCGAAGAACAATAGATTGCAAAAAAACCTATTATTTTTTCTTTTAAATCTTTTGATATAGAGCAAAATTTTTTAAATGATTGAATGTGACAAGGTAGTCCTACTATTACATATTTCCCTGAATAGTGCCTTAATTCATTTATTATTCCTTCGTATGAAACAACACAATATTTAGAGCTTTTAGCTGCTATTATATCTTTTTTGTTTTTTGCAATATATGTTTTAGGTAACATCGGATCATCATTGTCCCAACCGACAACAACAGCACCATCAATAATTTTTTTCTCTAAAAGATATATTAAGAATGTACTTAAGCAACCACCTGATGCTGAGTGATAACGTATGTCATAATTTAAGCTGAATCCCGAAAAACATTCATCATAATATCCTAAATATTTATCATATTTTAGATTGTTGCTTTTATTTATTTCAGATGAATATTTTTTCATGTCAATGCCTATGCCAGAGCATACTTTTAGACAACGAGAACATTCTATGCAGGTTGTTTCATAAACATTAGGATAGTTCAAATCTCTGTCATGTACAATTTTTATACAATTTTTCGGACATGCATCTTGGCATACACCACATCCAAGACATAGGCCATCACGGACAACTTGTGCTACATTTTTTCTCATCTATAGCTTATTATGAGTATTTCTCAATTATAGTTTTACAGAATTCATACTGCTTTTGGCTATCTTCTATCATTTCAGAAATGATTTTCTGATTGTATTGTTTGTATAGGTCTTCTTTCTTTTTAGTAAATATATTATTTCTAAGTTCTTCAAATGAAATGTTGTCAGGTAATATAGCCCAGTCGCCTCCTATAGATTTTAAAAAGCTTTTTGTCTTTCCTGGGCCTCTATAACTTACAAACGGAGTTCTTACCGTTAATCCCATTAAGCCTACATGCAACATTGATGTTATTGTAACATCACATGATGCCAATACACCCAATAATTGTCTTGGGGATTTATATGTGTCAATAAATATATTTTTAGATTGTTTATTGGGCACATATTGATATGTTAATCCAATTTTAGGCATATGTGTGGTGATGAAATGAAATTCTATGTCGTCATTATCTTCAGCATATTTGAATATGTCAGATAGTAATTTTTTATCTAGATAACGTCCTTTTTTGAACTGAAGGCATACTCGAATTTTATCTGTTTTTGGCAAAAGATCATACTCAAAATATTCGGGAGTTCTAAACAACATGTCTGCATGATAAATAAAGTCTTTACCAAATGCCTGTTTCATCTGTTTTACATCGCCAGATAAGCGTACTGTTCCGTTAATGAATGATTGTGAACGGAAAAAGTCTATACGCCAGTGTGAATACCAAGTTTCAGGTTTTTTTACTTTACCGTCACCGCCCATAGATATTGCACAGAATTTTACATTGGGATATTTCTTAGTTGCAAGATATAAGTCTTTGAAGTCTGCTTCATATTCTCTTGCGGCCTTATTAAGTATTCTTTTAAACCATCTGAACGGTGTAAGTAGTGCGCCACCTGCGATTATAACAAGATTAACATCCTTGCAAAGTTCATCAACTGTTCCAACAGATTTTAAACCATATAAATGTGATAATTCTTCATCTAACTGGAATAGCTTAACATTGTATCCCAGCTTTTTTATATATGTAGCAAAAGCTATTGCCTGCATATCATCTCCTACGTTGGCATAACGCAAAGGGGCCCATATTGCTATTTCTTTCATATGTAAGTTCATTTTATAGATTTAATAATCTTACAAGGATTTCCAACTACAACAGAATAATCTGGAATATAACCTTTAACGACTGCTCCAGCACCAATTATACAATAATTTCCAATTGTCGTATTTGGTAAAATTATGGCACCAGCGCCAATAAATACGTTATCTCCTATTTTTAAGGAATGTATATATTTTCCTTGATTTACACCAGTATAAAATTCTTTAACTTTAGGAGAATAATCATGTGCTAATAAAATAGCTTTTGTACTTATTACTATGTTTTTTCCTATTTCAATATGTCCAACATTATCTATATATACATCATGATGGATATATTTTGCTTTTCCTAAAAAAGTAACACCTTGAATTTTATATGCATATTCTAACACTTGTATATAAAAACCATGTCGCAAAGGACGTATAAAATAAGAAAATGCTTTGAGTAAATGAAATAATATTCGTTTCATCTAGATTTGTATATTTTAATTTTTAAAAATTGCAATATCGTATAGCAATATCCAATGATATTTAAAGCTGAATAACGATATCTGCATACCAGATTTTCTTTTAACATCTTTAGTGTGTATGCTGAGTTTGAAGCGCCTGCAGCTCGAAATTTTACACATACAATATCAAGATGTTTTATTTTTAAACCAGCTTTTACTATTTTAATTGTCAAATCACAATCTGCCGCTATAGATAAATTTAAATCAAATCCTCCTAATTTTATATAGTCGGATAATTTCATTGCTAATGATGTATGATTTATACAAGAACGAAAACGTAGTTTTGATAAATCGGCTTTACGAATAAAGGTTTTCCCATTTTGATATGTAATTTTTATATCAGAGCAATAAGCATCTGCATCTTCTTTTTTTAATTCTTTTATATATTTATTTATAATATTATTGTAATAAAATACATCATCAGAATTCAATATTTGAACGTAAGTACCATTAGCAGTTCTAATACCTTGGTTCATACCATCATATATACCCGTATCCTTAGATTTAAGAATCCTAATACCGTATTTTTTATATCTATTTACAACTTCATCAAAATTATCGTTTGAGTTTGCATCTTTAATAATATATTCAAAACTATCAGAATTTTGATTTATTACACTTTGTAATGTTTGCTCTAGTAAAAACGAATTATTATATACGGTTGTAATAATAGATAAAACAGGTTTAATTTCAAATGAAATATTGATATAGCGACTTGGAATATTTTTGTATTTTTGTATTTTTTCTACAAAAAATGCATTAAGATTATTTATATGTATAAAATATTTCTCTATATTTTTACAACTTAAAAAATAGCAATAACCTTTATCAAGTGTAAAATCATTCAGAAGCTTTTGCTCTTTCTCTAATATGTAGATGTCAATTTTTTTATTTGCTTTATAATCATATATATTTTGAGCCCAAACGTCATCTATGAGAAGTCCATCTTTGTAAAATTCATTTTTACAATAATGTACTTCATAATTTATTAATGATTCTTCATCTATATAATTTCCAATAATCCAATTTTCTCTAGTTATTTCAACAGGGGTATAATATAAGGTAATTTTGTCAAAAGGGAATTTATTCATATACTATTAATATTTTATTTTTCAGAAATCTCATGAAAGAGTTTTACGTATAACTTATATTGTTCGTTAGAAAATAATTTTGAACGAAGAATACAATTTTTGGAATTATATTTATCTCTATTCTCTACAACTGCTATTATTGCATCTAATAATGCATTTATATTACCTTGTTCAACAATAATACCTGTATTTTCGTCTATTGCTTCAGGGCTACCACCTGTTTTAAAAGTTACAATAGGAGTCCCTGCCGCTAATGCTTCTATATTAACAGTTGGGAAATTATCTGCCATTGTAGGATTACAAAATACAGATGCTGTTTGATATAGCGCACGCATTTCAGAAAAAGATTTTGTTTTACCCGTACAAATTATACCTTTATTTTTTAGTGAAAGTTTATATTCCGCATTAATATTTCCAACTAATACAATTTGATAATTTTCAGGTAACATTGAAGACAGATTTTCGAAATATACTAAACCTTTACGTGGTTCCCATGCAATAGCACATCCAAGAATAACTTTTTTTGTTTTAGGAATATTATAAAGTTTTCTTATATCTAAATATGTCTTATGGGAAAAATTATCTGTATCAACACCATTATAGATAACCCTTATTGGGTATTCTTTGAATAAAGACTCTTTTACAAAATTATAAAGCCACTGAGAGGGCGTAACAACAATCATCTTTTTTATCTTGGTATAATATTTTTTTCTTATTAACCAAGTTAAATGTGTATTATCTATAAATGTTTCACATATAGGGCAATTACCACATCCGGACACCCATTGCTTACAATTTATTTTATCAAAATATGTACATTGTCCTGTAAATGAGCGACAATCATGCTGAGTCCAAACAATAGGTATATTTTTTTTATTTATATATCGTATAAGTATAGGTAAATTAATAATTTTATCATTAATAATGTTGAAATGTATTACATCTGGATTTATTCTATTCAATTTTCTAATTAAGTCAATAGTTCCAAGTATAGAAAATATATCTTGTATACCTAAAAATTTATAAATGGCATTATGAATAAACCAATTTAATCTTGAACCCCACATTATCTGTTGGGGTAAAGCATTTCGTTTATTTCTACCACTATGTGGCACTAATAATAAAGATTGTCCACCATCCTGTTTTATTGCATCTGAAATAGCCTTATAGTATCGTGGAAAAAAACCAGAAGTTCCTGCATGGAGAATTACTATGTTCATTTTCTATTTTATATAAATTATTATAAAATATCTAGTTGCTAGATAATATAAGATTTCCATTCTAAAAAGATTATTAACAATGAAATGATTATATCCACAATTAAATTATATAATTGATGAAACTAATATTAAATTAAAGCAGAACACTTTTTAATATGTCAATTTGATTATGAGGATTAAAAATATTATCTGCAATTTTATAACATTCATGTCTTATATAATCTCTATTTTTATTATTTTTGAACCAATCTAAAATAACATTTACTAGTGATTCTTCACTATCTTCAATAAAAAAATCACCTGTTTTCTTTGGAATTATAGCTTCATGTTCTGGCATCTGTATTGTGAAATTATTATTTGTTATAACTGGTAACCCATAGTATATAGAATGAATAGCAGTTAAGCCAACATTTCCTGGAGAAATACATAAATCAGCATTATATAATAATTTTGCAATTTCGTATTCATCATATAAAGAACCATAAAACCATATATGGTCTTTATTCTTTGAAAGATTTTCTAAATTTTTTCGCTCTGGACCATCACCGATAAGAACTATATTGCACTTTAGACCTAATGATTCTAATTTATTATATGCGTGAATAAGCAAATCTAATTTTTTTATTTTAGTAAGCCTGCCTATAAAAAGTAATGTTGGATATATGTTTTTAAAATGTTTGAAAAATATATCACTTTTAAGACCTTCTTTTCTATATATTAATGAATTATCATAATTTAGTGAATTATATATTGTAAACATCTTATTTGCAGAAAAGCCCATATTTATCATATTTTTCCGAGCTTTATCTCCATAAATGAAATGGCCAGTAAATAGTGAAAAAAATATCTTTTCTTTATAACGTCTGAATCCTCTTAATTCATGTCCTGGTGCAAATCCATGCCACCAATTATATGTGCGTTTATGCATCAACTTTGCCAATATTAGAAAAAACCATTGATTAATAATCTTTGTTCGTCCTGTTAATATATACGTATCGTATTTTTTAAAAACTAAGGGTAAAAGATTTTTCCATACAATAAATTTATTATAAATATTAATGTCAAATTCACCTTTAAATCCATTTAATTTACATAAATCCATTTTCTTTATTTGTTCACCAGTTGGAAGTCTATTCCCAAAATAGAAATCTACATCAAAATTTCTTGACATTTCTTTATAGATAGGATATCTATAGTGTGGTGCATAATTAAAAATACAACAAATCTTCATAACAATAATATTTTTATATGTAAGCACTCAATTTTGGGCATACCCCTTTGAAAGGGCACTTTTCAGTGCCCTAAATCGAGTTTTGTTAATTAATCGGTTTTGAATTTAACATTGGCTGGCAACCGAAGTGATTCTGTCAGGTACCATGTTGGCATAATCCCTGCATCCGTTAAAGATTTTTTTGAAAAAAGTTCCGATGAAGTTCCATATTGAACAGCCGTGAAGCTTCACCGTGCTTATGACGCTGTGGTAGGTTGGGGCCATCTCGGCTCCGGCATCGCCGCCGTAATGAAGCGAATTGTTTCGTTGGGTGGTCAGCTTCCGTATTGTCCGCTCGGCAAGGTTGTTGTCTATCGGAAAGTCGCCGTCGTGCAGAAAAGCAAAAAGCTCCTTCCAGAACTTCTTCAGGTAATTGAGCGCTTCCCTGTAGTACTGGCTCCTGAATTGCGTGTCTCGGGCCAGCTCGCTTTCCAGCCTGCCTCGCATCCTTATCACGATTTCCTTCGTTGCCGTACTCTGCCTCTCGCGCAGCCTCTCTTCCGCGGCAAGCCCGGCTCGGGCATATCTGCGCTCATTCGCAAACAGCTCCCCGATGTCGGCGGCGAACAGTTCCGCCTCCGCTTCATGTCCCTGGCTGGCGGCCTTTACAAACTTGTTCTTTGCATGCGACATGCATACCTGATGTACCGTATCCTTGAACTGTGCCGACTTCAATCCGTCTCCGATGAATACATAGGCATTGTATCCGTCGGACATGATGCTCTTCAATTCGGCATCGCCAAAAAAATCAGTAAGAACATCACGCCCCCTCGAACCGTTTTCATAGAAGAATATGGCTGTACGCTGTGCCTTGTTGACCAGTACCCAGATATAGCATTTCCTGTAGCGGTCGTATTTGCGTACCTTGCACCAGGTCTCGTCGCAGTTCACGATGGAATCCTTTTCCGTAGCCATTGCTTTGAGTGCCTCCACGAGTTTTGCGGTGAAAGCGGCTCCCTTGTCCAGCCAGTTTACAAGTGTCATACGGCTCAATGACATGCTGTGGTCATTGATGCGGTACATTTCCCTGTAATAAGGAATATTCAGTACGAAGTGATTGAAAGCCAGATGTGCGAGAAAGTCTCCTGAAGCATGCGTTCCGGGCACAACATCGATGCGTTCCGGCCCATTTTCCTTTGGAATGTATTCCTCCCTGATCTTTCCGTCCCCAGTCTTGTAGCGGACTACCTGATACCGGTGCTCCAGAATGCTGCTTACCTGTTCGTATGCGTATTTGTAGAAAGTCTTGATGACGACCGCATCATGCGGCAGTTTCGACAGGTCTGATTCGTGGCACACGTACCTGTCTGCCTTCATGCGCCTGTACGACATCCCTTTTCGGTAGGGTCTTTCCTCTTTCTTTTCCGGTTGTTCAGGATTGCTCATGTCACTTGCGGAACAGTCCTGCGGAGTATATCTGCCGTCGAAATCATCCTTGTCTTCTTCACGTGAGGATGTTTCCCTTTTCCGTGCGGATGCTTTCTGGCTTTTGGAGCCGTACAGGTTCTTTCTGTCCAGTTTCTTCTGCTCCTTCAAGGCCGCGTTCTCCTTCTGGAGCTTTTCTATCAGCGCGTCACGGTCCGACAGCATCTGTTTCAGCTCATCATTTTGCTTCAGTAACCGCTGGGAATTTTCATTCAGAACCAGCAGCTGTTCGGTCATCCGGTCCAGCTTTTCCAGAAGTTTGTCCCTCTCTTCCCTGTCTGCCTTGCGCAAAGCGAAAAGCTCGTCAAGCAGCATTGATTTTTCCATGGAATTCATATCGGAATAATTGTCGCTCCAAGGCTCCGGCTCCTTTTCGCGGAGCCTGAGCCGTTCAGCCGAAGCCAGTATCTTTTCATATTCACGATTGTCCATGCCACCTTGATTTATACCATAAAGATACTGAAAAACAGTGGCATAAACAAATCTTTCAATGTTTATTTATTTGATATTCAGTGAATTGACCACAGGACTCTGGAGCAGTACAACTACATCTTTCCACTGTATGCTGTAAACCGTCTCTTCTCCCTGCCTGCATACCTGCATGAACCTGTATCCTGCAGCGAAACGTTTTTCATACAGGCTGAAAGAACGCCGATCGTAAGCAAACAGCCTGACCTTACGCCTGTCCTTGGACATGACAATGAAAACTTCATCTTCTTCAGGCTCGCGGTTCAATTGGCTGTGGATTACGGAAAGCACACGGTCATACTTGCAGCGCATGTCATGGAAGTTGCACAGATAATAGAAGCGGTTCATACCGGTAATGTTCAGCATAGCACCTCCAGTTTCTCTACCAGTCTTTTCAGGCTTTGGCAGTTTAGATTGCGCTGTTGGATATGCATGCCGTTGCTCATGCGGATGTCTATCATGATTTTCACCGGTTGCGCTTCCGTTTCCTCCTGTCTTTCCGAAAGCGGGGAGGATGATTCCGGCTGCGGTTGTCCTTCTACATGAACCGGGATAATATGATGTCGCGTATCCTTGTACCATTTATGAAAGAGATTGTAGGGGACCTTGTTTCTTATACAGAAGTCCTGGATGGACTCACCTTGCGGCATTGCTTCCGCCTTGTAGCGGATGAATAGCCTTTCGAAATCACTGCTGCTGTACATACTTTTAATAGTTTTGGTTACAGCTGCGAAGATCGGTGTTCTTATGGTTTGAAGCAATACGTCATTTTTGGACGCTTACTTTATATTATATATTATTTAGTCTTAGTGCAAAACAGATTTTTATATGATAAATATATAAATTGGTAATACAAATGATAATATTATATATAAGTACTAATTAGCGTTTCTAATTTATACTTATTAATTAATTCTCTAAATTGACTATCATTTGTAACATTGCTTTGATTACTATTATTAATAGAATTAAGTGATTTTGATTGGCTATTTTCTATTTCAATAAAATAATGATTAAAATTATTATAACAATCTAAATAATATGTATCAATATTATTAATAAGACACATTACCCGTAACCATAAATCATCTGCATATGGACATAAATCCATGAAAAAATCTTTTTTTATTACATCTTCATGAAAACAGTTTACAGGATACAATATTCCACCTACTCCTGTTGGAACATTTAACATAGATCTGGTATTTGTCGCTTTTATCCATCTTTTATATGGAAGTATTTCTTTATTTTTATCTAATGTAATATTACATCCTCTTGTAAAACAAACGTGATTTGGATGATTTAAATGTGCAGATATTAACTTTTCAATAAAATCTACGGGATATATTATATCATCATCAACAGTAATAATATTAGACTTTGGATAAAGAGATAAAGTAGGTATTATCTTTTTATAAGATTTAATATCCTCACAATAATGTATCTCCAAACCATATTCCTTTAACTTCTTTAGCGTAAAAGGTATAGACTCTTCATTAAATTCTGTTTCTGATAACCACAAAATAATTTTATTTGCTTTTATTGTCTGATGTATCAAACTTGTGATAGTTAAATAAACACTATATGCACGCGTTCCATATGTAGTTAAAGATATAATAATTTCATTATCGCAATATTTCGTATTACAAAAACATTTATCTTTTAAAGAAACGAAAAGTGATTTATAATTTGATATCTGTTCCTCTTGGTAATACCTCTCAAAGTAATAATCAATGAGATTTATATTTTTAAAATGCTTTTTTATTAACCTTGAAATTTTCATATTAATGACTTTTGTATATAATTTTGGGAAGAAGTAATAAGTTTATCAATTTTAGAAATAATATCAGAATTATAATCAACATCAGTGTATTTATACGGTTTTTCATAAATAAGCCTATTATTTAAGCCGATGTTGGAAAGCAAGGAAAAACTACGTTCATTTATTTCTTTATTTACATTTATTGTATAAAAATTTTTTCTAAATATTACAGAAAAAATAGTACCATGAAATGAAGTTGTTAGTACTAAATCCGCATTCATTATAAGACTGACAAAATCCTTAGGAGATGCCGTTTGATTATATTTCGAGTCAAAATATTGATAAACCATTTTTGTAAGAATTATTATTCTTAGATTATTTTTCTTTGCATAATCTTTAGCTATTTCAAGTGTTAAAGGTGTTTCACGTACTTGATATATAAGTATATAATCGTGTTTGGTTTCCTTCAAATTAAATTTATCTATCCAATTTCTTTTTGATAATAAAAAGGTTGGATCTACAACATATTCAATTGATTTTTCTGTGTATTTGTTTAATAATGTTAAAATGCTACGTTCTCTAACAGAAATGGAATCAAAATTTTGTAATGCATTTTTTATATATTGTGCTTTCTCAATGTTAAAAAAAGTCTCTGATGTACTTGCAGCATATACAATTTTTTTTGTTTCAACAGAAGTCATATATCCCCAAAAAATATTGTCAGGACCATTTGTGTGATTTCCATTCCAAATTTGATCACTACCATAAACTAAAACATCATATCCTTTTATCGTATCCTTTTGAGTATAGCATTTTGAAGATGGAGATATATCATCTTTAATGAATTTATTAAATGCATCATTTCTCTTTTTTATATAAGGATAAAAATATAAATTCTTGATAAATCTAACTAAAGATGTTGATAATAAATTTTTAAAATTACTACCATTATTGTATATTTCAAAATATGATGGTTTGTAATCAACTACTTCGACATCAGAATATATAGTTTTTAAAAACTCTTTTAATGCATATGCCTGTAATACTGCTCCATAATTATGAGCTCTATGAAATGTCAAAATTCCTATTTTCATTTTTCACTATATTATATTTACTTTTTACTTTCAAATCTAATATGTACAAAGCAAAACCTTGTATTGCAAAGATTCCATATCGATAAAATTCTCTATTAAATGTTCCCGTTATTATTAAGAATAAGAACCACAATCCAATATAATGTATGTCTGGTGTTTTTCTGCTAATTTTATATGCTTTCAGACTATATATTATTAAGCAAAGTACACCTGGTATACCTAATTTCCATGATAAGCCAATAAGTCCCCAATCACCCCAAATATATCCAAATTCTTTTGCTTTTGAAGTTTCTTCTTTATATTCTCCGTCTATACCATCAAGGCCTGTTCCAAAGACTTTTTCATAAAAATTTAATGGAACTTCTTTAGTGTAATAATCAAAGGTAAAGAATCTAATATAATCATCATTAGAAAAATTCTGAGTCTCATTACGAGACTGTAATGTTTCTATTTTATCTGCAACAAAATCCGATTGCATTAGTAGTAAACCTATTATGATTATTGAAAAGAAACTCCAGAAAACCTTCTTGCGTCTATATTTAGAATAATACACTAATTGCAATATAAATATAAAAGGCAAAATTATCAGTTGGGATCGGAATTCAAACATTATTATTACTGCACCAGATAAAATCATCAAAAAATAATCTTTCCACCCACCATGTTTTATTATTTTATATATAGAGTAGAAAAAACTCAAGAAAGCAATACCTTGCGCTTGTAAACGAAATCTTATACCTCCTGAACTTAGAAAAGAATCTAATGCGCCATCGCCTTCAACATAAAATAACGGATATGGAAATATAAACCATTGTAATAAATAACAAAATAAGAAGATCCACATAAGATATATTAATACTTTCTTTGCATTATTTTCAGATAACTTAAGTTTATGCCAAATAAATATTGAATATATACTTAATAGATTTAGTAAATCTGTTCCTCTTAAAGAAGATATTATTGATTGCCCTCTTAAAACCCAAACACCTAATATATTTATTACAATACAAAATAAAAATATTAATAATACTCTTTTAAAATTAGACTGGATCTTTTTATAATCAACTAAAAAAGTAATTATGGATATAACGTCTATTACTGGTATAAAAAGTTTCATGAAATTATCACTTGGTGCAAATAAACCCCATATGCCAGTCATTAATAAAATGAATGTTAAAGAAACAAATATAGTCATTTTATAATAGAATTTATTTTATTTATATACTTCCATATACCTAAATTACAGTATTTTCGAAGAACAAAAATAAAGCCATAAGATTGATAATCATTTTGAAATTTTTTACTTAGCTTATTTAATATAGTTGGATGGCACATATTAGGCTGAAAGCATTCATTTATATTTAATGATAAATGATTTAAGTGGCATTTAATAGAATTAAATAAGTTTATACCTTTTATAGAATTACAAAATAAAAGAGAAATACCTTTATTATCTTTGTTTATATTATTATTCTTTTTTTCCCATCCCCAAAAATCGGCTAATGTCAAATCAGAAGGTCGCTTTATATTACTGAAATGACATTTTCCACATGATGTGCGAAACATTATATGTTTATAAAATAAACATGTAAATAGACTCATTTCTATTTTGTTACCTTTATTAAAACAAAAAGATTCTATATTTCCAGACCATCCAATACGTGATTTATCTCTAAAATCAACTTTTACAACTTCATTATTATATTTTTTCTCTATGTATGCAAGATAATCTCTCCATATAAATGGGCTAGGCACTCCATGACATACAATATCAACTAATACAAGATTTTCTCTTAGTTTCTTTCCTATATACGAATTTAATCCTGCTGTTTGGCATGGAGTTCCTGAGAATAATACGGTATTTCCCTTTTTAAGGTCTTCCTTTATTTGTCTGAAAATTCCATCCAAATCGCTCTGAACATATTTTGAACCCTTAAACTCATTTCTCTCTTCTTTTGTAGTTGCACGTTTATGTGCCACTCTAAAATGATCTTTATAGCCGACACCATACACAATTCCGCCATTTTCCAGTATATAATCAGATATGGCAATAAATGCAGCACCACTTCTACTTGTTTCTATTTCATGTATGTCTTTGTGTCGTGCTGCATATATTTCCGGCTCTTCCAGATTTAGACTTATATCATAATGGTCATTGAAAGCACAAACCTTTTCACACTGTCCACAATCAATACATTTACCTAAATCCACTTTAGGATACTTAAATCCTAAAATGTCAGGTTCCATGGTTATAGCGTCTTTAGGACATATACTAGCGCATGCAGTACAGCCACAACAATCCGCCTTATATTTTATTTGTATCATTTTCTGAATTTATCTTTTATAGCAGTTATTTCTGATAAAATAAATTTACGTTCATTTCTGTTACAGCCAACAAAATATATCACGCTGAAAGTGCAAATAACAGAAATTGCACATATCATAATAAAACTTATAAATGTCTCATGCAAATAATATGATAAAAAGCAAGGAATAATAGCTGATAAAATTGTAACAGCCAAGACATTAAAATATACCTTATTCATATATTCACGTACAGAAAGACCAATCATGCCTTTTAACATATACAATCTCGCCAGCAAACAGCACTGAGATATACAAATAGCAACAATCAATACAGTTTCAGGTATGCAACCATTTCTTAAAAGTATATATGAAATCGGAAGATTTAACATTTGTAATCCTCCAACAACAATCTGATAATTTCTGATATTTCCTGTAGCAAGCATAGCAGTTATTAGCGGATTTGATATTGATTCTGACATGGCAAAAATCAATACTAATTGCACAAATAATGTTGTATGATCAGGAACCATCTTAAGCCATAGTTCCAGTATATAATCGACATTTATTATAACAGGTAGTGATAACATCAGCAGTATATAGAATGACAAGCGTGCACCTTGATATATTAGAGTCATCATATATTCTCGATCACCAGATGCATACGATTTTGTGATCTGGGGGTTAAGTGCTACCATGAAGTTACTTACAAATCCATTAACAGCAGAATTTACCTGATATGCAATGCCTCTTGCCGCATTCACTGCTGGTCCACAAAAAAGATTTATCACTATATTGCCTCCTTGATCACGAAGTATGGCGGAACAACTTCCAATGAAATTCCAGCCGGCAAATCCGAACATTCGTTTTAATAAAGTGGCATCAAATATGAAATGATAGGAGCATTCTTCAAAATGACGTTTACAATAGTATCCATATACAAATCTTATTATCAGAGCAACAGAAGTCATAAGAATTGCATAAAAAATAAGCCTGTCTATTGAAGATAAAAGAAGCATATAAACTATTAATAGTTTTGCTGATACTTCAAGTATGCTTATGTATGCAAAAGCAGACATACGTTCATGAGCAATGATAGCTGCATTGTATGGTACACTTATAAGGTTAATTATAAACGTAATTGTAGACAATTGGAAAACCCAATTAGCTGCGTACATGCGACTTTCTGGAATATTCATTTTTGCATTGAGAAACCATACTCCAATGGCCTCAGCAAGAATCAGTATTATAATTCCTAAGGTAAGTTGAATAGTGACTGCCGATGAGAATATTCTTTCAAGAGCTTTCTTATCACCTTTACCAAGTTCATAGGTTATAAATCGACTTATTGCTGCTGATAATGATCCAGAAATGACGGAAAACATGGCAACTATACCGCCAACTACATTGTATATGCCGTAGTCTTCAACTCCTAACGTACTTAATACAACACGGCTGGTATATAGACTTACAGCCATTGTTAACAACATTCGGAAGTAAAGCAAAAGTGTATTCTTTGCTATCCTTTTGTTGTTTGCAGAAACATTTTCCATTTTATCCTAAAACAATATCTTAATTAATAATACCAGTAATTCATTTACCTGTTGGCGGAATTTATTAGAGTTGATAATATGTTTGAAAAGTTGCGCATATCGCTGGTTTTTATTAACTTAGTGTTATTCAAATCATTAAGTTTAAATCATCGTATGCACAA
>ENA-OUQW01000740-OUQW01000740.1-human-gut-metagenome-genome-assembly--contig:-NODE-740-length-39326-cov-6.648290_pt1 | contig 39326 bp, 48 predicted proteins | sample MGYA00248464_ERZ548849 | MGnify/ENA primary metagenome ERZ548849 (study PRJEB26491, sample SAMN04978193) | human gut metagenome | host: Homo sapiens | study: EMG produced TPA metagenomics assembly of... | reverse complement strand
ACATCTCAAAATTTTCGACTCAGTGTTTAACTTTTGTTATGAGACACCCTCTTAAAATTTATGACATGATGAAACACGAAGTAGCTATCAAACGGGCGTATGAACCGGCATCGGCCGACGACGGATACAGAATATATGTCGACAGGCTGTGGCCGAGGGGACTGTCGCACGAAACATTCCATTATAACCTGTGGGACAAGGATATTGCGCCGTCGACGGAGCTCAGGGAATGGTTTCACACCGACCCCGACAACCTTTGGGACGAATTTGTAAAACGCTACAAGGCCGAACTGCGCGGCAATCCGGCGTATACTTCACTGTTGAAAGCGATAGATGATAAGCCGAAGGTGACTCTGCTGTATTCGTCGCACGACCGCCAGTGCAATAACGCTGTAGTGCTTGAACAGATGCTTGCCGAAGCAGGGTGGCAGACGGTGGCGGACGGCCGGTAAATCATATAATCCCGCAATTATATGCCAGTATTAATTCAATAATATAATCCTTTAAAACAACATTTGAACCATGGACCAAAAATATGTATGCGAAGTATGCGGGTGGGAATATGACCCCGCAAAAGGTGACCCTGAAAACGGTATCGAACCCGGCACATCGTTTGCCGACCTTCCCGACGACTGGGTATGCCCCCTGTGCGGAGTTGGCAAAGACCAGTTTGTGCCTGTGGAATAAGAGTACAGCCTCACCACAAGCAAGTATGAGAGTAAGTTGAATGGAGCGGGGGCGTCCCGCCCCCGTGGTAACTTTCTGCTGTTTAGAATAATACCACGGGGGCGAGACGCCCCCGCTCCATTCGGTTCAATCAGGCGCTGTCCCCGCGGTCAATTAGCGCCGTAGTTTTTATAAAAGTATCATATTGTCTTGCCGAGTTCGTATGCTTCGCTGAGATATGCCGAGCCGTCGACCGCGCCTTTGCGGCCGAGGCCTATGGCTTTCACGCTTCCGCGTTCAGTAGGTTGCGGCAGACATACCACGAAACCGCGGAATGCGAAAATGGCAGTCTCGGCGGTAGCGGGGTCACTGTCGGCACAGGCGGTTATGTAGTAGAACTCCTTGCCTTTCATACCTGCGTTGCGGTAACAGCGGTCCATAAGGGTCTTGAGCTGGCCGTCGATGTTCATATAGTAAACCGGGCTCGACAGGACTATAATATCGGCATCGACCATTTTCTGAATAATCATGGGAGCCTGGTCGCCGGGAGTCACGATAGTGTCGGGAGCCTCGGAGTGCTCCTCGTGGAAGAAGTCAATTTTGTAGTCGTCAAGGAATATTTTCTCTACGTCGCCTCCGGCTTCGCGCGCTCCGCGTACGAATTCGTCGCAAAGCACGTCGGTGTTACCGCCGCGACGGGGGCTTGCCGAGAGCACGAGCACTTTTTTATCGGTCTTGCCGAGTGTGGATGTGGCGGAGAAAGGAATGTCGTAGACCGGCAGGCCGTTGGGGTCGGAAGTCTCCGCAGGCTGTTGTGCGTTGTCCTCAGCTTTCTTGTCGGAGGAGCATGCGGCGGCGCACATCATAATCGCGCCGGAGAGTAGTGCTGTTGCAATATGTTTCATAACAATCATTTTATTTGATATTTACTTGAGATTCTTCGATTTATGATGCTTTCATGCGATATTCATTGGGGGTCATCCCGGTCACTTTCTTGAACACGCGGGTGAGATGGTGGGGATATTTGAAACCGAGCTCGTAGGCAATCTCGCTGACGTTCATCTCATTCTCGGCAATCAGTTCCTTGGCGCGCCCGGTGACATAGAGCTGTATATATTCCTGCGCGGTCTTGCCAAGTTCTTTCTTGACGAGGTCGCCGAAATAGTTGGGCGAGAGACATGCTTCGCCGGCGCACATCTGTACGGTTGGAAGCCCATGTTCGCGAGCTTTTCCGGAATCGAACCATTCGCGCACGATATTCTCGAAACGGCTCAGGATGCCGCGGTTGGACACTTCGCGCGTGATGAACTGACGGTCGTAGAAGCGCGTGCAGTAGTTGAGCATTGTCTCGATTGTAGATGTCACAATCTGCTTGGTATGCTTGTCGATGGCATGTTCAAGCTCGGCTGCAATCTCATGGAAACAGTTGAGTATAACCTGTTTCTCCCGTTCTGACATGTGGAGGGCCTCATTGGAGTCGTAGGAAAAGAAAGTGTAATCCTTCATGCGTCGTGCAAGAGATGTGCCGTAAAGCAAATCGGGATGGAACATCAGTGCGAGTCCTTTCGGATTAACTGTCTCGCCTCCGTCATTCACGCCTGCCACCTGGCCGGGCGAAATGAAGAGCAGCGTACCCTCCTGATAGTCGTATTCGCGGCGTCCGTATTGCAATGTACCGCATTTCAGCGCCTTATAATATATGCAATAGAAACCGTATTCCCTACGGCAATGCCTGATGCTTTTCAGTTTCGACAAGTCGGTAACCGATACCAGGGGGTGGAGCGTTTCTAACCCGAGCATCCGGTTATATTGCTCTATAGTATCAAGTCTGATTATATCGTCTGCCATGTATATATAATTTTTTATTGTACAAAAATATAATATCGGCAGCTTAAAAGCAATACCCCGGCACACATATCGGTAAGATTGGTTAGTTATTCGGTAAGATATGCTATATGTTGAATTGCAGATATATATGTTCAGTAAAATTTCATTTTTTCCTCGATTTCGGATAGGGCAATACATCCCACAGCGTCGCTATGACTTTAAGCACTTTGCGTGAATCGGCAAAATCGAGGATATAAGCCTCTTTTGCTCCGGGATAGGGGCAGCCGCATTCGGCATCGGCCATCAGCTCCGCGATACACGGGAGTTTCTTCACGTATGCCATATTGTCGCACGCCGTGATGACACATTTTTCATTGACATATATGACATAGTCGCCCATCATCTTGCGGCTGCGCACTTCGCCGAGCGGTGCGAGAACATCACATACCGATTCTATAAAATCAATCGAACACGCCATATTTATATTATTTTTTAATTCAGTAATCCCGCCTACTTAAGATGCAGGCGGTATGCCTTGCTCGGCACTCCTTCATACGTGTAATCCTCAATCAACGCGAAACCGCATTTCTCAGCCACACGCCGGGAGGCCGCATTGACGGCATCGACCGTAATCAGCAGCGAGTGAAGTCCCATTACGTCGCGGCAATATCCTATCAGGGCGAGGAGCGCCTCCGTGACCAGTCCGCGGTTCCAGTACGGGTGGCCTATCCAGTATCCGACTTCACGTTCAAAAGGTGCGGGGTGATAGTGTTCGGAAGTTTCAGGCACCAGGCCGATGCATCCGATTGCCTCGCCCGACTTCTTGAGCTCGAGGGCAAATGAATATGGATTGGGAATGAATATCTGCTCTATCACTTCGCGGCTCATAGCCAATGAGGTATGCTGCGGCCAAAGAGCCAGTTCACTTACCCTTCGGTCGGACGCATATTTATAGAGCGCTTCCGCATCCTCCACGCGCCAATGGCGCAACAGCATCCGTGATGTCTCAATCATGTCATTCCAATTATTTATCGTTCACCATAAAGTCGACAGCAAGCGCGACGGCATTGCGGAATGCCGTCTCTTGTCCCGGAACAGTTATAAACAGATGGACAGCTTCGGGAAATTCTATTCTCCGGACTCTTCCGGCGGCTTTTGCTGCAAATTCCTTACCCTGGTCACACAATATATCGCGTCCGGCAGCTACAAGAAGCGTCGGCGGCAATTGTCCGAGAACCTTTTCGTCGCATAACCCTACGCTTATACGCGTGTCGGCGGCATCCCCGCCCGCTGTGTAAGCGCGGTTGAACTCCTCCATAATCTCTGCATCGAGACCATAGCCTATGCCGTAGTCACGCCATGAACGGGAGTTGTCATCAAACGCCTTGGTAACGGGATAGAACAGCAGAAGGGAGTGCGGCATAATATCACGCCTGGCCGTGAGGGCAACGGCTATCGCCAGATTGCCGCCCGACGAGTCGCCGCCTACCGTGATGCGATGCGGATCGATATTAAGCGATGCGCTGTTGGCGACCGCATAGTCGAATGCCTCGATACAATCATTGAGGCCGCAGGGAAAGGGATTTTCAGGTGCAAGACGGTAGTCCACCGCAAGGACTTTAACAAGCCCGGAAGCCGCCAGTTCATTGCAGAACCGTCCGCAACTGTTAATGCTGCCGAATGTCCATCCGCCTCCATGCAGATAAACCAGCAGCGGCAACGGTTCGCCCGTATAATCCTTCGGTTCAAAGAGACACAATCGGTCATTCAGCATCTTAGCCGTGACATCGGGTGATATTGCCGGAGGATGATTTCTTGCCTGTCTCACCTGCTCCAATGCGCTGCAATCGCCGGCAATGGCATCACGTATGGCCGCTACCTGCCGCTGCTGCATATCGGGAGGCAAGCCCTGCAGAAACCGGTCAGCCTCGACGCGCATGGCACTGTCGCGAAGCGATACTGAGGCGTCGCCCGACGCATACAATGCAGCCGCTAAGGCGCACATGAAAATTATATATCGTAATTTAAACATACCGTTCGCCGGGGGATTACCCGAACAATTCGCAGAATCCCCGCTTGTTGAACTGATAGTACATTTCGATGCGTTCCGAAGTATCGTTCTCAAGCAGCGTAAGCAGTTCTTTCGCGAACTCAAGTGTGGCTGAGCCGTTAGCCGTAACGATATTCCTGTCGCTGACAGCCTGTGCATGTACATATCCGTCGGGATTGGTGTAATTGTCGCCGCCCCACAGCATGAGCTGTTCCGGTCCGTTGCCTGTATGCCTTACATCATTCAGGAAGCCATGTTTTGCCATGAAGGAAGCGCCGTTGCATATCGCACCGACAATCTTGCCGCCGGCGATGGCCTTACGCACTATCGGCGCAACGCGGTCGGCAACCGGCGTGCTCCATCCGAAACCGCCAATCAGCACTATCGCCGCATAATCATCGGGCATCGTGTCAAACGAATAATCGGGCAACGTGCGGAAACCGCCTATCGATTTAATCGGCTCCAACGCAGGCGCCACAACCTTATTGACATATTTCGGCGTCTCTTTCAAGGCATATTCATCGGAAACTATAGCCTGCGAAAGATACACCGCCTCATGCGCGGCATAATCGGGCAGAAGTATATAAAGGATTTCGTTACTCATCGCAGTAATTTTGAACAGTTACTTATAATTGCACATGCGCAAACTCTCCGTTTATCCAGAAAGTCGCCTCAGTCCCTGTGAAATGCAGCAGCAGATAGTTAGCATCCTCCGGGCCTCCGGGGAAATGTTTGATATACCAGTCCTGCCACATTGCCTTGCGTACGGCATCATCGGTAATTATCTCTACATGTCCGCGCAAAGACACACTGTCGCGATTGCATGAATAGCACAACCCGGCCTTGGGATTAAGTTTAAAGTCGGCCACCTTGACCGAATCGGCAGCCGTAGCCACCCACACTTCATTACAACCCTCGGTATGCCCCTTTGCCATAGGCACGGGACGCGGGTAGCCGTCACCATTGACCGAAACCAATGTCACCTCATTGCACCGTCCGAGCAACGCGACCGCCTTGTCAATAATTGTAGTCATTAAGATATTGGGATTAGTGATACATTCGTTCATAATTGTCAATCTTTCCGTCAGAAATTCGGATTTGTGTCTGTCCCGGCCAGCCCATATCGGAATATGACACCATGTACCGGCCGTCTCCGATCGGTTCGATATTGCAAATCTGCGATGCTCCGTCTGAGCCCGGTTTTGAATCCTGCGCTTCGGTTCTTAGCGCGTAATAAGCGTAGCATGCTCCATCGTCGCAGTCAAACGTGTAGTCCTCCTGAAGTTTTTTAAGGGCGTTGGCTGTAAAATATTTTTCTGGATTGTTTAATTCATCTCCTGAACAGTCTATTGCAAACACGAATTTGTCGTATACGGTGTTTATCACATCGATGTCCGGGGAGCTTTCCGAAAGGACCTTATCCGTTTCGGTAGATTGCACGGCAGCAACTTCAGCAATTTTCTTGTCGGGAGAGGCGCCGCATGATACTATTCCTATGAGCAACATCATACAGCCGACATGCGCCAAAATTTTCATCATTACCTCATATTAGTTCATAAATCGTTCCGACAAATATAGATATAATACACAACACTTCCAACCGATTTCCATACTATTGCAGGGCGTCAGTCCTCGGATTTGGCTAAGCGGATTATAAGTCTGACAAAATCGAATTTAGCTTCAGTATAACCGTCACGGTCGTTTCGGTATTGCGGCAGGAGGCTGAGTTTCAGAGCTTCGTATTCCTTGGCAGCTTTAGGGTGCGTCAGCAGATAGTCGCGGAAACAAATCTCATCATTATCTCCGATAGCATGGATATGGATATGAAATACCTTGTCAGCATAGCCGTGGGGCGTGTAGCCTTTGTTGAAACTCATGCGGATTCCGGACGAGGACATACAGATATATCCGGCCGTTTCCATTGCTTCTTTAATACGTTGCCAACAGCTATCGGGATGAATTTCGACAAGAATGTCAATTATCGGCTTTGCCTGAATATGGGGAATTGCCGTACTGCCGATATGATTGATAATCGGACTGTAATCTTTTAGCAATCCAGAAAGTTCCAATATTTCTTCATTCGCCCATTCCGACCAATCAGGATTAAAAGCAGCCAGCACTATTGGGAAGAGCTCCCATAGTTCTGCCAGAGTCATATCCTTAAGATTCCTTTGGGTCATGGTAATAGCTCCATTTCGATGCAATTCCACGTTTCACCCAGACATTCGTAACTCTCGGTTTCAGGTAGTGATACACGACGAAAACCGGCGGACTCATAGCAATGAATGGCGGACGGATTATTCTCAAAGACACCGAGCGACACTTTTGTAGCTCCAAGCGTTTCAAAAGCATATTTGACTGCCATTGAAACAAGAGCCTTGCCTAAACCGCACCCACGTTTTGAATCATCGACGATGACGAATCCCAATCGTTGTTCCGTTGAATCATCTGCCGGGATGCGCAAGGTGATGTACCCGACAATATCATCGCCATCTGTCAGTGTCAGGGCGCGTGAGCGTTGACCGTCAATATACATCGCGTGATATGCGTTCATATCTTCAGGCGTGACGGGATAACGCTCATACCTGTCGGCGCACCATTGGCGCATAAGGTATTCGCTTTTGAGCCACGACGTAATCACCGCGGCATCCGAAGGTTGATATGGACGTAATGTCAAGCTCATGGTCTGTAGTTACGTTTAATTTCGTCTATCGACTTACCGTCTATTCCGTCATCGCTTTAGCGCTTTGCACAGCAAAGAACTTTTCATCCGGCAATTTCTTAATTGTTACGGTGAAGAACTGCTCCGGGATATGGGTTATTTCGGAGGCTGTGGATGTCAGCCGCTCAATCAGCTCTTTCTTCTGTTCAGCGGTCAGTTTGCCGCTCTCTATTGATATGTATGGCATATTAGTCGTCTTAATGTGGAATTTCCTTCAGTATCTCTGATGGAATTTCAATGTTAAAGGTTTCACAAATTTTTAAAACATCCTTAATGTCATTAACGTCACGCTCATAGCCTAAATGGAATTGTACTTGATATTCGGGAGGTACACAAACTACATCTATATCCCCGATTTTCCCTTTTCCTGAGAAAACCTCTCTTGGGTATTCCTGTCCTTCAAATATAAAATTGAGATTGGAGCTATATGAAAATATATGTAAATCGATGAGGCGTTCTTTCTTGTCTTTCCAAACGGAATGATCCGAAGTAGTATAGTCCGTTTTTATTTCCTTATATCCATTGGCGTATAGTATTTTGAGTGCGCTATCTTTATGGGAAGATTCTATAAATATATCAATATCATTATGTGCCCGGGATTGATAGCCAAGCAACGCATCGACTCCCCAGCCCCCATCAATAAACACTTTGATTCCTGCATTCTCAAGCGCAGATATTATTTCAACAGCATCCTCTAATTTTACCATATACCAACAAATTACAATAAGAAATTTGAAAGAACAGCGTCACAGAACATTGTCGGGTTGAACTCCACAATCTGATAATCGGCGATTCCGTTGAGATTAAACGGATCCTGTGAAATAATGGCATCAACATCGACACGGCTATCGGCTTTCATCATTATCACGCCTCCAATACGAGAGTTTTGAGGGCCGGAGGCAATGAAATTGCCTGCGGCATAATGTACCGCAAGGTAATCGCGATGCGCCTGAAGAAAGCAATCCACCTCTTCAAGAGGCTTCTTATATGTCAGAATAGCTATAAACATATCAATCCTTCCAGCGTTTGAGATGAGGGAAGAACTGGCGCATCATTTCCTTTGCCTGTTCTATTGTCAGATTTTGTCCCAATTGTTTGTTGATTTCATCGGTGAACTGGGCGCAGTGGTCAATCATCTGCTCCATAGTCATATCCTGTGTAAACTTGCCGTCCTTGTAGCAGTAGATGCAGTAATCATCATTAGGTGTGCCATCGGCATTAGTGCTGTGGTTATGATCGTTGAGCGGCATTCCGCAGCTCTGACAGAATTTCATTTCCATTGTCATCTTTCATTTTTGCCCATCAGTCCGACAGAGCAGATTATTAAATGCAGAAGCGTGGACTGCAACGCCACGTCTTAATTGGAGGTCGTAGGAAACCTTGGATACAGATGTAGAGATAGCAGCCCACGCCGTATGCGTGAGAACCGCTATGCCATCTTTGTATCCTGAAAAGTTCCTACGTTTCCAATTACAAGAGAGCATACCGCTTCTTATTTTCAAAATGTCGTGGGCTGACCTATGTCAACCCGACCACAAAGTTACGAAATTATTATGAGATTTTAACGGTTGAGCGTAGTAGTCCGACGAAAATAAGACAATCGATTAATATCTGCTCTTATTTGACGTAAATCATAAAATGTTGAACTAATGAATACTCTATGTTTCGCCATATTTGTTTAGATTTTACTTCGTTATATATTTCTGAAACCGACTTGTGGGTTTGTCGGGGATTGTCATTTGAATGCGAGTGCCGAGGATAGGGGTAAGATAACGTTCCCTGAAATTCTTGACATCTTTAAATCCGCAATAGGCCGCTATTTCTGCTCCTGATCGAGGTTCCTTGCAGAATTCTACAATCTTTTCCTCAATCGATTGACTTAGGGGTTGACTTAGGGGTTGACTTAGGGGTTGACTTGTGCCCTTCGACAGGTAGGCTTCATTCGTGGCATGGACATTGACACGAAAGGCGGTAATTGTATTCACGTCAAACTCAGCGGGAGGATTGCCATTATCTTTCAACATCTCCTGGACGCGGGTAACGCCACGGTTGAATTTATTGACATATTTCATCACCCTCATGGCTTCTGCCACGAGTGGGTTACGATAGTCATTGACCGCCGGGAAGTTTTCAGGACGGGCTTCGCCATACAGACCACCCGCATTCATCACTTCGATGTAGTCATCAAACTGATACAGGCGAATGGGCATATTGGCTTGGTAATCCCTGTGCATACAGGCGTTCATCAGCAATTCACGTATAGCACCCTCCGGATAATTCCAGACAGTGCGTTCACGGAATAACGATTCCGGAACAGGACGCTGTGTGATTATGGCATCCTTTACGAATGATTCCAGTGTCGGCAACATTCTGTATAGAGGACCGGCAAACTGGCGTTCATTAAGGATGTCGCCTCCTTTGTCTTTCCCGGCGAACCGCACAAACTGTACATAATCGCCGAGAAGAAAATATTTGGGATTGACGCCAAAAAGGATTATACCTGCATAAGTCGGACAGTCATTGTCGCGGTCGTAGAGATGTATTGATGCAAGTTGCTCTTTGATATCGCGTTTGTCCGTTGCAAGCGTTTCATCATCAAACACCATCGGGAGATATTTGGTCTTGATGTAATCAATATCCAAATCTTCCAGTTTGGCGTTTAGGCAAGGTGTAGCGTCAAATGTTGCCATGAATGAACACCGACGTTCTGCAAGGATTCTCTCCTCCGCTTCCGTAGCGATATCCCTGCGGGGCCCGACACGGATAAATACTCTACCGCGATATCTAACCGGAGGCAAATCGGAGGGTCTGACCTCAGCAACCAGCAAATCACCTTCAGGGAACGAAAAACGTTCAACCGACATGGTTGGCAACGGGAGTATATTGCCGTCAGAACGGATGCCTGCAATCTTCTTAAGCAGGGCATCGTCAACTTTCATACCGGCAATACTGCCATCATCTTTTGCTCCGATAATCAGATAGCCATTCTTACGGGAGCCGGGCATATCGTTGGCAAACGCACAGATGGCCTCACAAAACTTGTCCATGTTGCCTGTACTGACAGTGCGTTCCACACGATATGACTCGGTGGACTTAAGCAATTCCAATATGTCCTCTTTAGCTATCATTCGGATTTATGGGTTGTCTATATGCAAAATTATAAAAAATATTTTATCCAACCTCTATTGAGCCAACATTTTATCTGAAGAGGCTTTCAGTCGCTTCCTCCGTTCATATCCCATGCTGACATTACAAACACATCGGATGGTTATTCATCTATCAATTGGATGATAGGGTTTAATCGGCTCAGGCCGAAATTGCAGTGCATGATAATATGACAATTGTCTGCTTTATTGTCCGCGGTTAAAAACCGCGGCTACTACGTGGTTGATTCATACTGCGTTATAATAGCCGCGGTTTTTAACCGCGGAAAGCGATATTAAATGGGAACTGTAATGTGCACTGTAATTTCGGATTGAGGCAATTATATTGTAATTTCCACAATGTTGTGTTCGGGGTCAACGATGACGCTTTCGTAATAACCGTCACCGGTGAGTCGTGGATTGCCGATTACTGTTATCCCCTCAGAACGCAGTATTTCTGTAAGCTCATCTACTTTTTCTTTGCTGCCCACTGATATGCAGATGTGACAATAGCCTTGGAGAGGTTCGGCCGATGACCGTTTTATGATGTCCGGCACGTTCATTATTTCAAGCCGGGTACCACCGTCAGGAAATGACAGGAAATATGACGTGAATCTTTTGACAGGGTTATGATACCTGTCACCGGCAACGGCATTGAAATAGTGTACATAGAAATCCCTGAGGCGTTCTGTATCCTCAGCCCAAAGTGCGATGTGGTCGAGTTTCATTTTTTGAATAAATCAGAATTCAACGATTTGATGAATGGAAAAGGCATAGCCAGACATTGACGCCTGATTAGTCATATCCGTGGAGATTTACTTGACACAACTGCGGTTATTTATGTTTCTTGCGATTTGACATTATGGTATCGAAGTTCTCACGGCCCCAATTGATCAGTGCTTCGACGTGAGGCAAAAGCGTTTTGCCTAAGTCCGTCACCGAGTATTCCGTCCGTGGAGGCACATCAGGAAACAGTTCCCGACGGATTATGCCGTCGGTTACCAACTGACGGAGCACCTGCGAAAGCACTTTCTCCGACACCGACGGAATGTTTCGATAAAGTTCATTAAAACGCACCGGCCCGCTCTCGGAAATCTTCATGAAAACCACCAGCGCCCACTTGTTTCCGAGCCATTCAAGCATCGGAGCTGCCTTGCAATATTCGTAATCTAATTTTTTTGCCATTTTCGACAGAGCAAAAAAGGCTGATAGAAAGCAAAACAAACTTTTCAGTAAGGCTCAAACCTTTCGGTAAGTTATTGCTTTGGCTCTGACTGTCACCTAATTTTGCATCACAAAATTAACAAAATTTATCAAGATATGATATATCCTGAACTACATTTTACCGGACAGGTGTGGCGACCGCCATACGAAGCCAACTCTCAACTCCTGCAACTCACTTCGGGATGCACGTGGCACAAGTGCAAGTTCTGCAGCCTTTACCACGGCACGCCGTTCCGGATGTCGCCGTTATCGGAGGTGGAGGAAGACCTGAAAGTTATCCGCCAATGGCAACCGCGAGCCCGAAGAGTTTATCTCACCGGAGCAAACCCGTTCGCATTGAGCTACAACAGACTTATGGATGTGGCACTGTTATTGAGAAAATACCTTCCGCACATGGTTTCATTCGGAATGTTTGCCCGCGTCACCGACATCTCTCCAAAATCAGTAGAGGAGCTTAAAAATCTCCGCCACCTTAAACTCGACAGCATAAATATCGGCATCGAGACTGCTCACGACCCGACACTGGAACGAATGGACAAAGGCTATCATGCCTCCGATATTCTACGGCAGCTTTCAAAACTTGACGAGGCCGGAATCAGCTATAATGTGTTTTATCTCAACGGACTCGGAGGTAAAGGCAACGGAGAGGCAAGCGCAATAGCCACAGCCGATGTTCTCAACAGGCTGCATCCCTGCATTATTAATATTGTGTCGCTGACGATTTTTCCCGACTCCCGATTATATCATGAGGTACAGGACGGTACATACATCGAGGAACCGGAGATAGAGCGTCTGGTTGAGATGCGCACACTTATCGACCGCCTGAACATCCGCGTCAATCTGCTCGGCCACCATATTTCCAATACGGTACCAATCACCGGAGCATTGCCAGATGACAAAACCGCGATACTCCGTGAGTTTGACAAAGCGATAGCTCAGTTCCCCGAAAAGGAACTGAAAGCCTATCGAAACAGGATATGGCATCTGTGAAGATTTCAGTCCCGTTTTCAGCCTGCTCATTTTGGGCAGGCTAATTTTGGATCAATGCAAAAAAACGGTTGTTAAATTTTTAGGCAAGGAGAGGATGGTGTATGTGGCTCAATAATTTTATATAACCTTGCCTACATAAGCAATTGTTTGACAATGCGCTATCGATAGCATTTCTATGTTAGTCCAAAAGCTATCCCCTAAAAATAAATTTACACTCGGGTAGATTTTTAACAATTCAACCGGGTTTTGCTGCTGACCCGTTTTGCTGCTGACCCCATTTTGTGGTAACCCCGAGGGATATGGATAAAAAAGACCGCTAACTCTTTGAGAATTAGCGGTCTTCTGTGGTACCACCAGGAATCGAACCGGGGACACAAGGATTTTCAGTCCTTTGCTCCTACGGCTTCCAAAAGCTATCGCTTTCGGAAGCAACCAACTGAGCTATGGCACTTTATCCTCTCAAAGAGCTAACTCTCTCCCTTTATTTATTCTGCGGTTTAACTCACGGTTTAACTCGTGGATATTCCGAGATTGGGGTTGTCAATACGTTAATTATCTCAATGTAAAGTTAGCAATTTCCAACGGGCTTTGCAAGCATTTAGATGAATATTTGCTTAATCAACGTGTTTATTTCAAGCATATTATAATAGATGAGGATTCACACTATCGTATTATTGGAATCCTATTATAAGGCGTGAAATTCAATGAATGGTACATTTTCTGAATCCACCCTATAAAAACGAAAATCCTTGAAAAATGTACTGTCTTTCAATCTATCCTAATGAATTTTTCAATATCATCAGACGCTCCATTATAAGAGGTATCTCCATATATTACATTCTCTTTTAATTGTATAATCAGACTATCGTTTGACAATTCAATAATCCTAAATCTTTGTTCTCCAAAACTCTTGTTATATATGATTAGTGAATCAGGATTGATGTATTTATACGCCCATTCTCCTACTTCATTTAGAGTGCGATAAAAACTGCCCTCGGCATGAAAGGTAATAGTATCATTTGAGTTTACAGAGTTTATAGAAGCATACTCAACCAATAACCATTTCCCAATCAAATTATCTCTACGCTGGGTCATGGTGTCAGATTTATTTGATTCAAGTTTGCTTCCACACCCAAAAGAGCAGAACATGATTAAAGTGATTAGAAATATTGGTAAGCGTTTCATCTGTTAGAGATATTTTTGTAGATTATATGCCAATATAAAACTGATAGTTTATAAGTGGTACATTTTTCAGATTCAACCTATAAAAGAGAATAATCACAGAAAATGTCCTCTTGAATTACTCTCAATTTATTAATTGCTTGTTATCATTCCAAATAATGCGGATTGTGTTTTGCAAGACGGACAAATTGCCATTTCGCCAGCTTTGCCACACATCATCGCCCAAGTCCATTTAGGGGAATGGAAATAAATGCGGATTCTTGAATGTCCGCAGTCAGGGCAACGGTCATAATCGAATGTAATCCGTTCAGGAAGTTCAAGTATGGAAAGTGCTACATCTTTCCATGAAAATTGCCCCTCTTGTTTATCCCAATTCTTAATTTTATTGGCAAGGGCTTCAATCCTATCATTAACTTCTTTGTCTGATATTGACGCTATAAGTTTAGCTAACTCGATTCTTGCTTTAGCTAATCGTTTCTCAAAATCTGCCTTATGTGTTTCTATAACAAAATCAGGGTGTTCTTTTAAATATAACTGTAATGCAGTGTCAGGGATAGATAATTGCTTCTTACATTCTTCTATCTCTTTGGCAATAGGCAATATTTTGGCTTCCCAATCAATCTTACCTTTAGATAGAAATTGATTGTCTTGTTCTACCATTTTTTCAAATTCAGGGCTATCAAAAGTTACCATATTTCATATTCAATAGGTATTGTACTGTGATTTATACGGATATAAGTATAGATAGGCTTTAAGCAATCTCCATACGGAGCTTCTATATCCTTACCATTTTCTGAAAGATTAACAATACTCTCTGAGAGCCTAATGGTCAAAGTATCTTCTGTGAGATTGAGTATTTTGCATCTTTCTTCATATAAAGCATGATGATAGAGAATCAGGGAATCAGGCTCGATAAACTGATAATTCCATGCTTCACTCCCGGTATTGGAATCATAATATTTGCCGTTCCAATCAAATGTAAGAATCTGATTACTGCACATATCGCAAGTATCTACCTTGCTCCAATTCCCATATAAAACGGATTCAGGCTTATGGTTGTCGTAGCATGAACGCAGAAGCCATGTCAGCAATCCAACAATGACTAATGCACCAATAATTGTGCAGACCCAATGAAAAATATTGGCAATACAATACGCTATATTCTTAAAACACCGCATAATTGAGAAAGAGTTGAGATTATATAGGAATTTACTCCATTGTCCTGCAAACGATTCAAATATCCGTAAATTGTTAGTTCCTCTATCTTCGGCAAATTGTGATTCATATAATCAACAATACTATCTACGACTTTTTGTGTAGAGCTAATATTCTGTCCTATAAACCTATCCAAGAATCCTCCATTAGCAGAGAACTTATGAGATTGAGCCGCCGGATATTTTATGCCATTCACATAGTTTCGTGCTATTGATTTATACCGTTCTATGTCTTTAGCCGAAACATGAGTTGGATATTGACCTTTTTGTATAAGGAGGGATAAAACTTGTTGTGGTAATATTTCATTCCAATATGTATAATCAGGCAACACGGGTGGTGTAAAATATGCTTCTACGGCTATATCCTTGAAGAATCCAATCCGTTTCTCCAGTCTGACATTCCACCCGTTATGAGAAAAACAGAGCGGAAACATATAATTTCTGACGGTTACTTTGATACTCATTCCTATCTATAATTGTCATTGAAAAATGAAAGAATAAAAGCCAATATCGCCCCAATAAGAAGAATCACACAACAAGCCCCAAATATGAAACTTAGAATATCCGCCATTTAGATTATCTTATTTGATTTGCGTTCTGCCATAGAGCGGATAACCCCTTTTAATAAATACCCAATGAATCGGCATACTATAAAATATACCACAAGAATAAACCAAACGGCTTTGTTCCATTGATTATCTGCATATTCTTTATATGTAATCCATGCCAATGGAATAGCAATCACAATAGCAATCACGGTCAGGTATTGATAGTATGTCGAAACATACTTTTGTATCTTCTTTTCTTTGGGAGATAATTCTTCGGTATCTGATTCTATTGAATCATAAGTTTCATTATCTGCTATTTTAGGGTCTTGCCAAATAGTTTCATGGCAGTTAGGGCAGATTTTAGTCTGCTCTGTTATATCATGTCCGCAAACAGGGCATTTATCTGTCCTTGTACCATTCTGTATTTGCGGTTGGTCGCTATTTAGATTAAATATGTCTGACATTCTAATTCTCTGTCGCATAATCCTCTCTGCAACGCTTACATTTAGGCATGAAAAAGGTGTGAGGATTTATTTGTTCTATCCAATCATCAGGCTCTCGCATTTGCCTATTCCACGGATAAAACAATAGCCCCACACCGATTTTGCTATATAATCTGCCATTCACGGCAGGGTATAAGCAATCAGTGCAGGTGCTATTGCCAACCTTATCTTCGTGGAATTTCAAATTTGCGAGATTTGATGATTGAAGATAAAATTTCAATAACACCTTTCGTTATTATGTTGATTCGTTGCTCCAACTCTTTGGGACTGTAAATCAAGTGCAAAGTTACGAAAAAATGTTATTGTTGGGGCTATCCATGATAATGTTTTTCAGCATAGAAAAGAATCAGGACACCTGACACAATGTGTTCAGATGCCCTGATTTTGAGAAGTCAGCCTATTATGCTTGTGATAAGCAACCATATAAGCCAAAGAGCTACCACGATGAACGGATTGATGCAGAACAGTATCAGTCCAACAACAATGCAGACTGCAAGCATACCTCTTTCAGATATGACATCTTTCTGATTTTGATTCATAACGCTATTGAAATTTTAGGGAACACCCATTTTCAGAGTGTCCCCCATGTTTGGATTTAGCTTATAAACCATGAATAGCGGTCATCGCCATGCAGAGCGGCGTTAATGCCTTGTGCCACCTCGGTTGCGTTGAAAGAGCGGTCAAGGAAGCTGTCAATGTAGCTGCTCTTGTTCGCTCCGGTCAGGAGGTTGTAGAACTTCCACATATCTATGTCAGAGCCATAAGAGCCAAAATCAGGGTCGCTGATATAGGCTTTAGCTACTGCATTGATTTGGGTGTCTGTTATCAGCAACCGTGGAATGTTGCGCTGTATCTTCTGCGGGAGCGCCTGATACAATCGCATTTTTCCAAGAATCTGACAGAATTGGTGTTCTGTCATACTTGTGTTGCCAAGTGTCTGCATTAGGTGCAGATGTTTGGCAGGGTTGTAGCGGTTGAGCATTTCAAGGGTGCGGAGATAGAGGTCAGAAGTGTTTGACACTTCCAACTGCTCCACGAATCCGTCAGATGAAACACAGAGGTTGCAACACACGAGGTTTTTGAAGCCCACGAAGATTTTGAATCGCTCCACTGACTTTTTGGAGTAGAGATTCATGTGATTGTAGGCACGCACACCGCCAACGGTCAGAGTGAGCTTGTTTCCCTCTACCGTTTCATAGATAGTGGGAACTTCGATGCAGAACATCATTCGCTCGTAATAAATCGTTTTGTCCGATTCCAAGAGCTGATTTGCAGGCTTGTGTATCGCTTCGGGGATTCTCCCCTTAATGATGTGCGACACACGGATTTCAGGCGTTTCGATTGTTTCACCGTTGTAGAACGTGCTGACTGCTTCCGCTACCGTTTCAATGAATGCAGGGTGCGAGATTGTCAGCTCATTGTCCTTGCTGAACACAGGAACAATGCACTCGTTTTTGAGGTGCGACAGTTCGACCGCCTTTGTGTTTGCTTCGATGAACGGAAGTGTCTTTTTCTCTCTTTGCGGAATGTCTGTAATAACTTCCGGGTCTGTTGCGTACTCGTTGAGCCAACTGATTCTTTTAGGCTCAACCGCAGGTAAAATCATTAGATTTCCCATTTTGTAGCGAGTTTTTAGAGGTTATTGAATGTGATTTTTGTTTTTATTTTCAAGTATGGAGGGGGGATTTTTGGTTAAGTGGAATCGCACTCTCATCACTCGCAGGAAATATGATGTTGGAATTTGTGTTGAACTGATTAAAGGGAATATTGGAATAATGGCACATCTGCATATACGGTTGGGGATTATATGGCCTATTGTAACTTGCTATTATAATCGTGATTAAAAGGTGGATATTATAAAAATGAAAAATCCCCATATCTTGCGATACGGGGTTGAGGACAAAACATTGACTACCACTCACATTATATATGTTTGGGGTGTATTATCGTTTATGTGGACTACATCATTTGTAAGGACTTTGACAAAGTAATTCAGACTGTCAATCTTATCAGGAGGATTTGGTAGTCTGCTTTCTAATTGTCTTGTAATGGAAAATTGCTCTGCTATTGCTTTATTGTCTAAATCTGTCAGCTCTGACTCCATATATGTATATTTTACGGCTATCTTGCTGATGAAGTCTTTGTTATAAGGAGGAATGGTGCAATTTTTCATTATGCAATAATTGGAGATGGCCCGGTATATATCTTTGTATAAATCAGGTGTTCCCATTGGAAATTGCTTTTCATTACCTTTGTCAAAATATGGTAGAGTTATTCTATAATAATCGTTTTCTTGTACTATATATTCAAGCTCAATACATTTTGCCATATAGCGTTGGATTGTAGAATATGACAGGCCGATTCGTTCAGCTATCTGCCTAAGACTATATTTTGTGATGTTTGTGTTGTTCAGGCAGACACACTTCACCAATAGGATAAAACCTTTCAGGTCATGTTGGGCTTTATCAGATAGCCCGTCAATCTCAAAATCGAGAAACCCTCTATCCACCATTATAAAATTCATAGTTGGATAAGTAACTTTATATGTGTTCTTTGTTTTGGGCTTACCTGAATCATTGCCGATGTTTTTACGCTCAATTATAAGATAGTTACTTTCATCTGCAACTTTATGAAGATACGAGCTGACTGTTTCAGAATCGTAGCCTGATAAATTAGACAGAGTTTCCAGTAACACATTCGATTCGCCGGTAACAAAATCGGCCTTAAAAAGAAGATGAAGATATGTCATAGCTTCCTTGTTGTTCAGTTTAGAAGCTAAATCAATAGGAAACACTCTGTAATATTCAGGATTGTCAGACATGATTTGATTCTGATTTTTAGAATCTCTGCCGTCAGGCGAGATTCCCTATTTATAGTTGATAGTATATAGTTAATAGTATGTCCGGGTGTTTTATATCACCCAATCCCTGAAAATCATATCAGTGTAAGAATTTGACTAAACACACTGATTCCATTGATTTTCAGAGATTGGCGATTGCCTCAAATGTGATTTATGCCACTTCTGATTGGTCTATATGATTCTTTTCCTCGTGTTCCGTCCACACTGCGTTTAGAGCGTCAACGTATGCGGTTATCTCCATTGAGTGTCCTTTTTCCGGCGTGAAATGATTTTCCCATGTCTCGTTGTCTATCAGCCCTATGACAGAAATAAGGGAGTGGAAGTCTTTGCCATTCTCGATATAGAATTTCTTTAAGGCCGCCCCAAGTCGCCCATTACAGCGGTCAGATGTGAGGGTTTTGTTTGCCTTGGCAGCTTTAAAGACTTCATCGCCCATACGGGTTGTTTCCGGCGAGAGCTGGAGGTTGCGGAAGCTGTCTATTGTTTTATACCCTAACTGCAACCCCTTGATTTGTGTGGCTCGTATGGTAATGGTTGATAGTGTGTAGATAGAGTAGAAGAACGTATCATCTTCTTTGTTTCCCTCGCATTGTTTGATTATATGGTCTATTTCTGCGCATTGGGTTGAAATCCCTGAATGTGTGAAATCAGGATTCTTCCATGTTTTGCCATTGTTGCGTAGAGCCACATAGGAGAGAATATCCATATTTTCAGGAATATCTACCTCCGTATATGTAGGTTCTACATTTAAGAGGTCGCCGATTTGTAGGGCGAGGTTACGGTGCTGACCGTCTATACTCACACCATCATAATTTGCGTAATCTTCCGGCTTGACAACTTCCATTTTGATGTCGAAGTTGGAAATTGTTGCTTCGCCCTGACCGCTTTTGCGGACTACCGTGGCTTTGAAAAGGGTCCTGCCCCCTAACTTTGCGATTGCTTTCTCCATTGGAAGATACTCCATTGGCATGGTGGAGATATAGCCGTGGGTGCTGATTTTCTGATAGGCTTCCTTGATGTTTGCCTTGTCGATTTTTTGACGGTTGCCCTCTATAAAGAGGAGATTAAGTCGTTTTTTCATGCTTTTTACATTGTTGGTTACTACTGTGTTTGCGTTAACGGTGATGTTAGAAGTTGTCATAATCTTGCCACGCTTGACCTATACTGCGTGAAAGGTTTTAAGAGATTAATATTATTGATTATGTAACCGTTATCGTTTCGATTACATTGCAAAATTAGTGCTGATTCAGAGGGTGGATAGAGAGTGAAATTTGAGCTGATTTCTACTCCCCTTAAAATGAAGTAGGGCATGAAAACAGAAAAGCCCCACTTCTCGCTGTGAGAAATGGAGCTTATATCGCTTTATGGGGAATGTTTATAGACTTGGGTAGATTCCTGACCGTGCTTTAATCTCTTTGCCCTTGTATTGCTTGAAGAATCCTTTTAGAGCTTCATCATCATTCAAGAAATTGGAATTGAGGGAAAGCCGTGTGTAATAAATCAAGTTGGAAATAAGGATATTCTTATTCAATGATATAGTGGTACATTTTTTCGCTCTACCCTTATATTGGGGATTTATCTCAAAAAAGTACCGTAGCAAAGAAGCAAAATACCATATCAATACGGAGTTAGATTCTTCTGAATCTTTAACCAATTCTGAAAAATCATTTATGGCAGGGAGATTGAGAGTCGCTTTCTCTGATTCATAGCCCAACTTAACCCATTCTCTAATTTTAGAAATGACTTGTTTATTGGAGATTATAATCTTGTTTCTTCCTGATTTGGCTGAAATTTGTGTTGAACTGTCCTTTTCATCTGATAAAACTGACAAGAGTTTGGCTATCTGTTCACCAATAGAATCAGCAAACTCATACCCTGAAAAGCACACATCGCAAGCATAGTCTAAACAGAACATAATCAACAGCCAAAATGCGTCAGGGTCTAAATTCAATCCCTTTATAGTGGCTTGCAGGTCTTTGTCAGCAATATAATCTTCATATTTATATTGACATGGAATCTCGCCACTGTTATATCTTTCCTGAAATATAAATAGTGCATCATCAGGCATGGTAAGTTTTATCATGCTTGGGAATATTCTTACCATACCGTCAGGCGATATGTAAGGGTCGCCCTTTCCTTTTATAATGTTGATAACATATTGAAAAGGCTCTTTATCTATGGATATGTCAAGCGGAAAATTCATAGCCGGTGCTTTTTGTGTATGTAAAGTTACGAAAAATCCGCCTATAATAAGTCAGAACACTTTGCCAATCAATGAAAAATCGCTAATTTTGTATATTATGAAAAGTAAGATAGAAATAATACGTGAACTTGAGGATTTCCAACAGCTCTTATACAGTTGGGAACAGAAATATCACCCACAAACAAGAAGCTCAATAAATAAAAAAATTCCTTTTGTCCAGAAAATTTTAAGGTTAGCTGGGACATCAAAGACTATCACTATTTCTCCACCTCCAATGGTCGGTGGTTTAGTAGTGCGAGATGTTGACCCATTTACTTGTATATATGAACCTCCCTATGGACTGAGCGTAGTGGGTGTTATCTCTGATAGTATAGATGAAGCCATTGGCATAATCGAATCTGATGATGATTTTCTAAATAAATTATACCCTAAAGTGTCTCTAAAATCATCAAATGTAACTAAATCAAAGACTTCTGATAAAGTTTTTATTGTGCATGGCAGAGACAATGAGGTGAAAGAAACTGTGGCTCGGTTTATTGAGAAATTAAACCTAAATCCTATCATACTCCATGAACAACCCAATGGAGGAAAAACTATTATAGAAAAGTTTGAAGATTTTTCAGATGTAGGATTTGCAATAATACTAATGACCCCTGATGATAAGGGTTGCCTTGTTGGAAAGGAAGATGCCATTAAGGAAAGAGCTCGTCAAAATGTAATCTTTGAGCATGGATATTTTATAGGGAAATTAGGTCGAGAAAGGGTTGTAGCATTAGTAAAAGGAGATTTGGAACTACCTTCGGATATAAGTGGAGTACTTTATTTAGGGATTGATAACGGGGGTGCTTGGAAATTTGGATTAGCTAAAGAAATGAAAAGTGCCGGATATAATATCGACTTAAATAAGTTGGTTTAACAAAAAGTCCATAGTTATACGCTATGGACTTTTGTATATTTCAAAGGAGATTCTTCATTGCATTGTGTATCTGCTCATTGTCGAAGCTGTCAAGATATATCTGTGTTACTCTTTCAGAGCTATGTCCCATGATTTCACGGATTACGGCTGTTGATACCCCTGCTCGCTTCATCACGGTTGCCTGACTGTGCCGTGCAACGTAGGTGGTGAGAGTTAGGGGTAAGCCTAAATCCTCGCCTATCTCTTTGAGCCGTTGGTTTACTTTGGATATGACCTTATGAATACGGTTTGACTTCTGAATCTCCGTTTGGTGGAAGTCAGATCGGATTGGGAACAGATACGGACTGTTTTTGCGATGATACTTATTTATAAGTTCAATCGCTTGCGGTTGCAGAGGGATTTTGATTAGCTTGCTTGTCTTGTGTCGCTTATAGACCAACTTCCCCTCTATGATGTTTGCAGGGGTGAGGTTGGCAATGTCTATGAAGTTGATACCGCCACAATAATATGTGAAAGCGAATATGTCAATAGGGAATCGCATATAGCGATTATTGGACTTATAGGTGAGAATACGGTCTATGTCCTCTTTGGCAAGAGAGCGTTTTGCCGTTTCCTCATGCAGTCGAGCCACCTTATATTTCTTGAAAGGATAGTTTTCAGAATCGGCTATGTTTTCTTCTATTGCCAAATTATATATGGCTCGTAGTGTTCTGAATCTTATGCCGATAGTATTCTCTGCCAATCCCTGCTTCCGTAGCCATGCTTCATATCTGCGTAAGAAACAAACATCTATGTCTGAAAAACAGATGTCAAGGTGATTATTGAACGATACAAGTGAGTTATAGACTTGCTTGACAGATAACATATAACCTCGTCTGCCCTCATCAGCGAGCCGTTGGATTTGCTCACAGAATAGGTCATGCATGGTTTTTGGTTTAACTCGCTTGGCTCTATCGTCTATTAAAGTGCTTGCAGTAAACTCTTTACGCTCAGATTTCAGTTTAACTATCTCGGCAGACAACTCACTTGCCTTGTCAGCTATGAGTTTGCTAAGATACTCATAATTAGGAGAATTATGTTTTAGCGTATTTCTCTCAAAGTTCCAATACTTAGGATTTACGGACACGCCTAAGCTCTTGTACTTCTTTTTGCCGTCTTTGCATACGCGAATCATTAGAGGGTGTTCGCCATTTGCGAGAGTTTTTGACTTGTAACACACGATATTAGCTGTTACGTTCATGCGGTTTGCTTGGTTTAACTCTCGGTTTAACCGTCAGCTTCCGTGGGGCTTCCGCAGAGCGTGCAGGGAATAAAAAAAGAGAGCTACATTTCTGTAACTCTCTGATTTTCAGTGGTGCCAACGGGAATCGAACCAGTGACACAAGGATTTTCAGTCCTTTGCTCTACCAACTGAGCTATGGCACCATCGTGGTTTCTTTGCTTTTGCGTTGCAAAGGTAGGCATTATTATTCAATCTGCCAAATTTTTTTACAACTTTTTTATTATATCTAACATCAAGTACAGCGTATTTTATTGAGTATAAACACATTTAAGTTTTAAACTTTTTATTTAATGCGCCCATATATAGCATCCCGACATCAAAAAAGGGCTTTCTTATTATAATTCACACAAGTTTTTATGCCGCCCCGAGAAAATATTTTCTAAAAAAGTTGATAAACTGAAAGAATTTGGCTACTTTTGCAAAGTTTTTTGCCAATTGACAAACGTTATGGGTAAGTTTACTGAATATAAATTGCCGCTCAAAAGCATGCCGGTAGGAATCCAGGAGGTTGACTACCAGATAGGTAAGCAGTTTTTTGTCAACATGGAGAACAACGATGTGCGCAATGCCGATGTCAAAGTGCATCTCACTGTCGAGCACAAAAATGACTACTACGACATGCATTTCACTTTGACCGGCGAGGTAACGGTAGCTTGCGACCGTTGTCTTGACGACCTTGTTCTTCCTGTCGACACCACTTACCATATAATTGTCAAATACGGCGACGACTATCGCGATGACTCCGACGAGTATATGGAGATACCTTACAGTGATGCGGATATTAATGTGGCTTACATGATACACGACACCATCGCCCTCGCAATCCCCATCAAGCATGTCCATCCGGCCGGCAAATGCAACCGAGCCATGAGTTCGATACTCAAGAAGCACCGCGCCACTTCGACCAATCCCGACGACGCTGAGATAGAGGCCGAGCTGATGGATGAAATCGACGACATCGACGAGGCACCGACCGATTCGCGCTGGGACAAGCTCAAGGACATCAACCTTGACTGACACCCGCACGTGACAGCCTCCACCGACATTGACTTTTAAAACAACATAGATAATTACACAAAACAATAAAACAAAATGGCACATCCTAAACGAAAACAATCAAAGACTCGCACCGCCAAACGTAGAACTCACGACAAAGCAGCGATGCCTACATTGGCAGTATGCCCCAACTGTGGCGCATGGCACGTTTACCACTGTGTATGTGGCGAATGTGGCTACTATCGTGGCAAAGTCGCTATCGAAAAGGCCGCAGCCGTTTAATTTTGACGAGTTTCAGCAACTTGCCGTACTGATTGCCTGAGCCGCGCATATCCGCGGCCAAGGCTTGTCATATCCGAAACTACCTCCCTCCCGCGTCAGCATATCCTGCGGCAATGCGGGGGTGATGTTTTTTCATAGCATGCGGTCATCTGTTCCAGCAATATAGCCTGTCTGGACACAATGAGAGTCCGCTGCCACCCGCGGCAAATCATTCCCAACAGCTGACGTGTCAGAGCGCGGACGGCTATCACATCATTTACACTCCAACAATATGGTAAACGCAAGAATATCAGGCATCGCCTCATACGTTCCCGACGACATTCTCGACAACGAGATGCTCTCAAAGATGGTCGACACCAACGACGAGTGGATCACTACCCGTGTCGGCATCAAAGAGCGCCGCATACTCCGCCTCGAGGGCGAAGGCTCCTCTTATCTCGGCGCCAAAGCTGTAGAAAAGCTCTTAGCCGAAACCGGGGTTAATCCTGACGAAATAGAACTGGTGATTTGCGCCACCTCCAACCCCGACTACCGTTTCCCCTCCACGGCATCGGTAATCGTAGAGAAAACCGGCCTCAAGAACGCCTACGCCTACGACATCCAGGCAGCCTGTGCCGGCTTCATCGTGGCTCTCGAAGATGCCACCGCCTACATAAAATCGGGACTGCGCAAAAAAGTCATAGTAGTTGCAGCCGAGAAAATGTCGTCGATGGTCAACTATCAGGACCGTTCGACCTGCCCCCTCTTCGGCGATGCTGCTGCAGCCGTACTCGTAGAGCCTACCGACGCTCAGGTCGGAGTAATCGACGGCGTGTTCCACGTCGACGGCGCAGGCCTTGAGCACCTGCTCATGAAAGCCGGCGGTTCCGTCAAGCCCATCACCCACGAAGCTATCGACGCCGGTGAGAACTACCTCTTCCAGGACGGCCGCAACGTCTACAAAAACGCTGTCACCGACATGCTCACATCGTCGCTCGACGTAATGAAGCGCAACAACCTCACCGTCGACGACATCGACTATCTCATACCCCATCAGGCCAACCTCCGCATCATCGAAGCCGTCAGCTCGCGCGCAGGTTTCCCCGCCGACAAAGTGCTTGTCAACATCGAGCACTACGGCAACACATCCGCCGCCTCGATTCCCCTTTGTCTCGACGAATACAAGACAAAACTCAAGAAAGGCGACCGCCTGTTGCTCACCGCATTCGGCGCAGGCTTCACATGGGGAGCCATGTATCTCATCTGGGATATGTAATCCGCCATTACGTAAATTAAAAAATATTTCCGAAAATAGCATCTTTTCAGGTGCTATTTTTGTTTTATACATAACGGAGATTAAAATCAGGAATATTTTTTATAGATTTGTAAATCATAATATACAACAACATGGAAGAAAAACAGCATAAAGCGGGATTTGTCAACATCGTAGGCAACCCCAACGTCGGAAAATCCACACTGATGAACGACCTCGTAGGCGAACGCGTATCCATCATCACCTCGAAAGCGCAGACCACACGCCACCGCATCATGGGCATAGTCAACACCCCCGACTACCAGATAGTATTTTCCGACACCCCCGGCGTACTCTCCCCGAAATATAAGCTTCAGGAAAGCATGCTCAGCTACTCCGAAGGCGCCCTCACCGACGCCGACATACTCCTCTATGTCACCGACGTCGTGGAAGACCCGAAGAAAAACGCCGACTTCCTCGCCAAAGTAGCCAAGGAGAAAATTCCCGTACTCCTGGTAATCAACAAAATCGACCTCGTCAAGTCGCAGCAGGAACTCGAGGACAAAGTCGCACTATGGAAAGAAATCCTCCCCAACGCCGAAATCTTCCCCACCTCGGCCAAAGAGCATTTCAACGTCAGCAACCTAATGGCCCGCATCGTCGAGCTGCTCCCCCCGTCGCCCCCCTATTTCGGTAAGGACGCCCTCACCGACAAGCCTGCGCGCTTCTTCGTCACCGAGATTATCCGCGAAAAAATACTCCTCAACTACGACAAGGAAGTGCCATACGCCACCGAAGTAATCGTGGAAAAATTCGAAGAATCCGACACCTCGATACACATTATGGCCGTCATCTACGTAGAGCGCGACTCCCAGAAAGGCATCCTCATAGGCAAAGGCGGCTCAATGCTCAAACGCGTCGGCACCGAAGCCCGCAAGGACATCGAGAAATTCTTCGACAAACGCGTCTACCTCGAACTGTTCGTCAAAGTCGAGGCCAACTGGCGCAATCGCGAGAACAAGCTCCGCTCATTCGGATATATCGAATGACCCGCCGGCAACCCCATCCTTTGCTGATTTCAGAATTTTATGTTAAATTTGCACTTCAAACGCAAAAAAAGACACCGTTATGGGACAACTTGTAGCAATTGTCGGACGCCCTAACGTCGGCAAATCGACACTTTTCAACCGCCTGACCGAAAGCCGCACGGCCATCGTCGACGAGACTGCCGGCACTACCCGCGACCGTCAATACGGCAAAGTAAACTGGAATGGAAAAGAATTCTCGATTGTCGACACCGGCGGCTGGGTAGTCAATTCCGAAGACATATTCGAGGGAGAAATCAACAAGCAGGTAGCGCTTGCCATCGAACAGGCCGACGAAATACTTTTCGTGGTCGACTCGATGAACGGCGTCACCGACCTTGACGACCACGTGGCCGAGATACTGCGCAAATCCAAGAAACCCGTGCTCCTCGTAGCCAACAAAGTCGACTCCAACGACTGGCTCTACAACGTGCCCGAATTCTACGGACTCGGCCTCGGCGACCCCTACCCCGTCTCGGCAGTCAACGGATTCGGTACAGGCGACCTCCTCGACGACGTCGTCAAAAAGCTTCCCGTTCCCGAAAGCGACATCGAGGAAGCCGTGGAAGACATACCCAAATTTGCCATTGTCGGCCGACCTAACGTAGGCAAATCCTCCATCATCAACGCATTCATAGGCGAGGACCGCAACATCGTGACCGACATCGCCGGCACCACACGCGACTCCATCTACACCCGCTACAACAAATTCGGCTTCGACTTCTACCTCGTCGACACCGCCGGCATCCGTAAGAAAGCCAAAGTCAACGAAGACATCGAATACTACTCCGTAATCCGCTCAATACGCGCCATCGAAGCCTCCGACGTCTGCATCCTCCTCATCGACGCCACCCGCGGCATCGAAGCGCAGGACCAGAGCATCTTCTCCCTCATACAGCGCAACAAAAAAGGCCTCGTGGTATGCGTCAACAAATGGGACCTCGTCGAAAACAAGAGCCAGGCCGCCATCAAGACCTTCGAGACCGCCATACGCGAGCGCTTCGCGCCGTTCACCGACTTCCCCATCATCTTCACCTCCGCGCTCACCAAACAGCGCATCTTCAAGGTGCTTGAGACAGCCATCGAAGTCTACAACAACCGTCGCCGCGTCATCCCCACCTCGCAGCTCAACAACTACCTGCTCGAAGCCATCGCGGCCTACCCGCCACCCGCCAACAAAGGCAAATACGTCAAAATCAAATACATCACCATGCTCAAAGGCGCGCAGATACCCACATTCATATTCTTCTGCAACCTCCCGCAATGGGTCAAGGAACCCTACCGCCGCTACCTCGAAAACAAAATCCGCGAGCGCTGGGACTTCCACGGCACCCCCATAAGCGTCTTCATGCGCGAAAAATAACTCATTCTAAAATAAGGACTAACTAACGAAGCCCGCGACTACTGCTCTTGCACTGGCCGCGGGCTTCATATAGTAGCTGCGGTTTCCAACCGCAGTAATCCTACTTTCCCAATTCCACGCGATGTTTCCACCTTTTGTGGGTCCAGAGCCAGATTGACGGCTGGCGGCGGATGTTGCTTTCAAGCAGACGCGTGTAGCGCTCCGTTATCTCGTCGGGAGCCATAGCCGATGCATCGTCGGCGATAGGCACTATGCGCACGTGGTAGCGTCCGCGGTGCAACTTCGTCATATCGAAATATACTACCGCCGCCCCGAGTTTCTGCGCTACTGTCGCGGTGCCTGTAATCATCGCCGTCGGATGGTTAAGCAGCATCGTGATATACCCCGGGTCATTGTGACTCGGTTTCTGGTCGCTCATAAAACCGGTGAACGTCGTGATGCCCTCCTTGCGGCGCCGCAACAGTTCGCGGAACACCGTCGCCTTCGCGTAGCATCGGGCACCGAACCGCTGGCGGATACGCAGCATATATGCATCCATCCATTTTGATTTCAGCGGACGGTACACCTGCGAGCGCTCGCTACCATCCACGTCGGCCACTACGCCGAGCGACGTCACCCACTCCCAGTTGAAACAGTGCGAGAAATAAGCCACCACAGGCCGCTTCTCCTCAAGATATCGCTCGACAATATCCAGGTCCTCATACGTGATGCGCGACCGTATCTCGCGCTCCGACATGCCCCCGAGCCTTATCGTCTCAACCATATAGTCGGCAAAGTTGAGATAGAAATCCTTCGCCGTCTCGCGCAGTTCCTCGCGCGTTTTCTCCGGAAAAGACTCAGCAAGGTTCTTCATCACCACCTTCCTGCGGTATCTCACCACATAGTACAGCAGCCCGTACATGGCGAATCCGAACGGATAAAGCACCCCCAACGGGAGATGCGACAGCAGCCACATACCGCCGTCACCTAATTTATATCCTATCCTCCTAAACATGGCAGCCTCCTCCCGTTTCTATAACAGTGCCCTTAACGGCCTCGCCTGCGCAAGCCGCCTCGCCGAGCAGCACATCGACAATATGATTATCAAGGCAGCCGGGAGCATCGACCGACACACGTATGTAATTGTCGGTAAAACCGCCCATCGGCATCCCCTCGGCCGAATGCTCGAGCAGCACCTTGCGCACCGTCCCGCCAAACTGCTTCGTGAAATCCGCCAACTTGGCATCAGAAAGCGCAATCATGCGCGCCGCGCGATGATGCTTCTCCTCCTGGCTCACCACGTGAGGTATCTCAAGTGCCTTTGTGCCCGGACGCTCGGAATACGGAAAGACATGCAGGCACGAAATGGGCAGCGACTCCACAAACGCATACGAGCGCTCGAATTCCTCCGCCGTCTCCCCACGTGCACCCACGATAAGGTCCACCCCGATAAACGCATGCGGCATCACCTCGCGTATGCGCTCGATCTTGTGGCGGAACAGCGCCGTATCGTAATGGCGCCGCATCAGCCTCAGCACCTCGTCCGACCCGCATTGCAGCGGTATATGGAAATGCGGCATGAAACGCTTCGAATGAGCCACGAAATCGATAATCCCGTCAGTGAGCAGATTGGGCTCGATTGACGATATGCGGTAACGTTCGATACCCTCCACCTCGTCAAGCGCCCGGCAAAGGTCGATAAACGACTTGTCCGTCCCCTTTCCGAAATCACCGATATTGACGCCCGTGATGACTATCTCCTTCCCTCCCCGCGCGGCCACATCGGCAGCCTGCGCCACGAGAGCGTCAATCGACGCCGAGCGGCTGCGCCCGCGGGCCCGCGGTATAGTGCAGTAAGTGCACCAGTAGTCGCACCCGTCCTGCACCTTGAGGAAATAGCGTGTGCGGTCGCCGCGCGAGCACGACGGATTGAACGCATTCATCTGCTGCAGCGGTGTTATCAGGCATTGCGCGTTGTTGTCGGCAATCCAGCGGTCGATATATTCAGGTATGGAATTTTTTCTGTCGGTACCGGCCACGATCACCACCCCGGGCAGCGAGGAAGCCTCCTCCGCTTTAAGCTGGGCGTAGCAGCCGGTCACCACGATAGCCGCGTCGGGATAGCGGCGGTGAAACGAACGTATCGCCTGACGGCACTTCTTGTCAGCCTCCCCGGTCACCGAGCAGGTGTTCACAAGAATAATGTCGGGAATCTCACCCTCATCGCACCGCATTATACCCCTCGCCTCCAGCATCTCCGCTATCGTGGAAGTCTCGGCAAAATTAAGTTTGCAGCCAAACGTATGATATAGGCAAAGCATTATATATCTCTATTTCAACAGTAGGGACGCGATTCATCGCGTCCGCACCATCTTTCAGTATTATTATCGGTAAAGCATTAAAAACTCGGAACGTAGGGGACGCACGGTCTGTGCGTCCCTACATTTCACTGTTTTGCACCAACCGCGGCTACTATGAGTCATGTAGTAGCCGCGGTTTTTAACCGCGGTTAGTATTTAGTCCTTCTTATTCAAATCGGCGTTAGGCTCTGCCGGCTTGTCGAGACCGTGCTGACGCAGCAGCGCGTCGGCCGTAGGAGCCTGTCCGCGGAACTTGATGTAAAGTTCCATCGGGTCCTCGCTGCCGCCCATCTCAAGTATGTTTTCCTTGAACGAACGCGCAGTCTCAGGGTCAAACACCCCTTTTTCCTTGAACAGCTCAAAGCCGTCGGTATCAAGCACCTCGGCCCAGAGATAGGTGTAGTATCCCGACGCATAACCGTCGCTGCCGAAGATATGCTTGAAATACGGGCTGTGGTAACGGTATTCAACCTCGCGCGGCATGCCGAGTTCCTCCACAACCTTCTCCTCGAAAGCATTGATGTCGACATCACCGGTATAGTCCATCAGGCCATACTGCAGGTCGAGATAGGAAGCAGCCACACGTTCAGCCATGTTGAAACCCGCATTGTGGCGCGAAGCCGCCTGAAGTTTCTCAATAAGTGCATCGGGGATAGCCTCGCCCGTCTTGTAGTTGTGGGCATACTCCTTGAGCAGTTCCGGCTCGAGAGCCCAGTGCTCGGTAATCTGCGACGGCAGTTCCACAAAGTCGCGGTCGACAGCGGTGCCCGACTGGCATTTGTATTTCGCACGCGAAAGCATCCCGTGCAGTCCGTGGCCGAATTCATGGAACATCGTGGCCACGTCGTCAAGCGACAGGAGCGACGGAGAGTCGGCCGTCGGAGCCTCGAAGTTGCACACGTTGTATATGATGGGGCGCACAGCCGTGCCGTCAGCCGCCACATACGACGGTTTCATCTCGTCCATCCACGCGCCCTGGCGTTTCGACGCACGTGTGAAATAGTCGGTCATGAACACAGCTACATGGTTGCCGTCGAGGTCGACCACCTCATATACCTTCACATCGGGATGATACTTCGGCGCATCGGGCAACTCCTTGAACTTCACGCCATACAGTCTTTCGGCAAGCGTGAAGATACCCTTGCGCACCGAGTCAACCTCGAAATACTGACGCACCTCATTCTCGTCAAGGTCATATTTCTTTGCACGTACTTTTTCGGCATAGTAGTAATAGTCCCACGGCTCAATCTTGATTTTATCGCCGCGGTTGTTGGCGAGCTGCTGCATTTCGGCAACCTCCTCCTTCACCTTATCGACCGTAGGCTGCCATACCTGCATCAGCAGGTCGAGAGCGTTCTGAGGCGTCTTGGCCATGACATTGTCGGTCATGTATGACGCATAGTTCGGGAACCCGAGCAGTTTGGCCTTTGCCGAACGCACCTTAAGTATATCGTTGATTACAGGATGATTGTTGTATTCGCCCGACGAAGCCAGCGACGTGTATCCGCGGTAAATGTCATGACGGAGCTGACGGTCGTCGGCATACTGCAATACAGCCAGACGGCTCGGAGCATGGAGCGTGAACGCCCATTCGCCCTTGTGACCGCGTTTCTCGGCCTCGGCTGCCGCAGTAGCCACTGCGCTTGCGGGAAGCCCTGCAAGGCGCGCCTTGTCATCCACAAATACAGCAAAGGCATTCGTGGCGTTGAGCAGGTTCTTGTTGAATTTCAGGTACAGGTCAGAAAGCTGAAGGTTGAGTTCCGACAGCTTCTCCTTGTCAGCGGCCGACAGGAGCGCGCCGTTGCGTACGAAGCTCTTGTATGCCTCCTCGACAGCGCGTTTCTGCGCTTTGTCGAGATTTTCGCGGTGGTCATAAAGATACTTCACGCGGTTGAACAAGCCCTCATTCATCGACACCTCGTCGGAGTAGCGCGACACCATCGGAGTCACCTCGGCGGCAATCTCCTCCATCGCCGGCGACGAATCAGCCTCCGATATACCGAAGAACACGCGGCTCACACGCTCTAACGTAGCGCCCGCATCGTCCATAGCCACAATCGTATTCTCAAACGTCGGAGTCTCCGGATTGGCCACGATAGCCGCGATGTCGGCACGAGCCTCCTCGATACCCTTGGTGAACGCCGGAACATAGTCCTCAAGCGTAATCTGATCGAACGGCGGAATTTCAAACGTAGTCTTATACGGCGTCAGAAACGGGTTTACATGTCCCGAAGCCTGCGCCCCACCTGCCAAAGGCGACGCAATAGCAGCCGCCAACATTGCTGTAACAATTTGTTTTTTCATATACTGTGCTGATTGATTTATTTATCGTGTTGATTAACTGATTTATTCCTAAGAACTACAAATTTACAGAAATATTTCCACAAAAACAAACGAAATATGAGACGCAATAATGCGAGAGCCGCAGGGTCGATGGTGTACATATCCCCGTCAGGAGCGTAAGCGGAGGGCGGGACAAAGGCAATGTGTGGAATCGAGCCCGGGAACCGGGCGAGTGTATACCCATAGTATAAGTTAAAAATATTTCACCCCCACTGTTAGATTTCCGTTCCCCAGCGTGTCCCTATAGAAACCAAAAACAAAAACAGTCATGAAAAAATTATTTGTCACCCTCCTGATGCTCGTCATCGCCTCCGTCTGCACAAACGTCAGCGCACGTCAGTTCGACCCCGTCACCGTCACCAACATCGCCGGCGAAAAAGTCACACTCCCGCTCCGCACCCCCTGCATCGTCACCTTCTATTGGGAAAACTGCCACTGGTGCCACAAGGCCATGGACTGTATCCGCGACACCGAACGCGAAGTGCGCGAATACCTCGGCGAAGAAATGCCCATAATCGACATCTGCTGGCACTCCCCGAACTACTTCATCGCCTGCTACGACTCCGAAGATGAAAAGCAGCGCATTATCCAACGTTTCATCGACAACCGTTGGGAAACCTCAAAACTCTATTTCATCGGCGGCTGCAAAGCCTTGTTCAATTATCTCGCTCAATACGATTTGCACGAAGTCCCCGTCATAATGTCAATCGGCAGTGACAGCAATATTCGTCAGACCATCGTCGGCTACAAACCCAACCTCGACGAAAAACTTTACGACATCATTTTCAACATTGCCGCCGCTTTCTGATTTTTTATTATCTTTACAACCCATGGCAAAGAGCAAACAATACATCCCCGAAAACTACAGTTACGGCATGAACCACGAGTACGTCGACCTCGGCCTCTCGGTAAAGTGGGCCACATGCAATCTCGGCGCATACCTTCCCGAAGAACCCGGCGATTACTTCGCCTTCGGTGAGACTGATCCCGGACAGCATTTCGACAGCGAACTTTATACCCCTCCGTGCATGGAAATCGCCGGCAGCGTCCGCGACATGGCACGTACCAACTGGGGCGAGCCCTGGCGCCTGCCGTCAAAGGAAGAGTTTAAGGAACTTATTGACCGATGCAAGTGGACATGGATAAACAAAGAGCCTTGCAGCGGATACATCGTGACAAGCAAAGTCAACGGAAATTCCATCTTCCTCCCCGCCGCAGGATATAAATGGTGGGCGCCGTTTGATGGCTGCGAGTCGGCCGAAGATTTCACCCCGCAATTGGAAGACTTTGGCTCTGCCGGCAATTACTGGAGCTCAGCCGCTAACGGGTGCCATGCCTGCGCTCTCATCTTTGAGGTTGCGGAAGTTTGCCTCTCCGAAACGGGCGGAGACTCCGGCTTCTCCGTCCGCCCGGTGAAAGACTCCGTTTAAAATTTGCACAACTCGCCGATAATGGCTATATTGCAGGACTAATACCACCCTGCGATGACCGACCATGAAATTATCGACGGACTTATCAACCGCGACAACCGTATAACCCGGCAACTGTTCTTCGTCACAGCCCGTCCGCTGCTCACCGCCATTATGCGCCGCATATTTGATGCCGCACCCGACTACGACGAGATTGTCAACGAGCTCTATACCTACCTCATCGGCAACGACTGCGCCAAGCTGCGTATGTTCTCTTTCGAATGCTCCTTCATGACATGGCTCAAGGTCGTCGCCACACGCTACTTCCTCCGCTACCGCAAAAACATCGTGGAGGACGTATCCGCCGAACCCGATATTCCGCCCGCAGATACATCTTCTGAGACACCCTCCGATGCAGTCGAAGCCCGCATGGACACCGACACATTGCTCGACGCGATGGACAACCCACGCTACCGCATGGTAATACGGCGCCTCATCCTCGACGAGACTCCCCCGGCGGCGCTCGCCATCGAGATGGGTGTCACAATTGATAATCTATACAACATTAAACGCCGCGCAATGGCCTGCCTCACAAGCATTGCGCTCAAACTCGCCTACAAATGAAGAGTAAACAATACCCACACGTCTCCGACGAGATGATTGCCCGATATATCGACGGGACGGCCTCCAAAGAGGAAGTCGCCCTTATCCTGTCGCGCATTCCCCACGACGGCGAACTCGCCGAAATGCTGGGAATCCTCACCGCCCCCGACATCGTGTCGGAGAAGCGACCTTTCCACCACAGATTCCTGCCACTGACCCGGCTTGCCGCCGCCAACGACAAGAACAGTTGCAGCTGGGACTGCGAGCTACATATCCTCAAGAATCGCGGCGCGCAGTTCGACTCATGGTCGCTCCTGCAGGTCGCCAAAGTCAACAACTGGCTACGCTCCGCCGGCACCCCGCTGCACAACGTCGGCCGCGCGCTCGAATCGCAGGGCCTCGCCGTGAGCCGTAAGTACAATGCCACTGTCACCGACCTCGACAACGCCATACGCAGCGGCGCCGATGTCATAGCCGTAATCGACCGGAATATCACCGCCGGCGGTTCCCCGGCCTCCATCCCGGCTTACCACGCTATCATTGTAAAGGGTATCGGTTCGGCCACGACCGTCACATACTATGATCCAGCCGATTGCATCGATGTGACCGTAAGCCGTGACAGATTCGCCGAAGCGTGGGCGCCTTCACGCAACTACATGGTGACGGCCTCCGTAGGCGATGCCTACGACCCGCACCCCATCGAGGTTGACGACGTTCGACTCCCCGCCGACCTTGAGGAACTCGTCGAAGCCATCGCCGAAAACGCCCACGACGTATGGGCACGTGCCCGCATCGACGAGGGCTGGCGCTTCGGTCCCGAACGCAACGACAGGGAAAAGACCCACCCCGACCTCGTCGAATACTGCAAATTGCCCGAGGGCGAAAAAGAATACGACCGCATCATGGCCATGAACACGTTGCGTCTCATCCAGTCGATGGGATTTGAAATCACCGACTTCCGCAACGGCCTCGAATGCCCCGACTGCGGCAACTTCAACCACCCCGACTACAGATTCTGCCCCCGCTGCGGCAAAAAATTGAAATGACCGTCAATTATATGACATGCCATCATGTAGGGCTGCACCCCGGTGCAGCCGCAAATAAATTACTCAGCGAAAAAAATTTAACCTTACTGATAGAATTTGCCCGGTCCGATGCATCCCTACATTACATGCATCAATCCACTAACGAATAAATCACCATCATGGAAAAGAAAGAATACACAGCGTTCATCAGCTACTCCCACGACGACACTTACTGGGCTGACACCCTCCAGAAAAAGCTCGAGCATTTCTATATCCCCGTCGCACTGCGCGAGGCCAATCCCGATATCCCCGCTACCGTCCGCCCCATATTCAAGGACGATACCGACCTGACCCCGGGCACGCTCTCCGACCGCATCAGCAACGCACTTGACAATTCGGATTTCCTCATCGTGATATGCAGCATACACTCCGCACAGTCCGAATGGGTCAGCAAAGAAGTGGAGCACTTTATCCGCGCCGGACGTAGCTCCCGCATAATTCCGGTTGTCGTCGGCGACATGGCCGACGGTAGTAGCATTGACCGCTGCATGCCCGAGGCATTGCGTGCGCTTAAAGGCGATGACCAGCTGCTGTGGATTGACCTCCGAGCCGAAGGCATCGACCGTACCGTAGTCAAGATAATCGCCGTGATTTTAAATGTAAGTTTCGACTCCCTATGGCAGCGTCACGCCAAGGAGCGCCGCCGCCGCATGCGCCGCCGCGTGTGCCTCTGCTCCGCTTTCGCAGTGATTGCCGCCGGAATTACCCTCTTTGGCGTGACGCAATGTTCGAGACTAAAACTCAACGAGTTTACCACCCTGCAGAATGACACCGCCGCGCATGCACAGAAACTGACTGCCGGCGGCAACCCCATTGAAGCCCTCCGGCTTCTGACTGCCGACGATGGCCGCCTGCTCGAACCCTACAACGGCAACATCGACCATGCCCTGCGCGATGCCCTGACCTGGTATTACACTCCCGGCTGGGTATGTGTCGCCACCGGCTCAATGCCTGTTTACAGGCCCTATCCCGACGGCTTCGACATCACTGCCGACAATATACTTTGCTTCTCCGACAGCTCGTATGTCACCCATGAAGCCAACACACTTACAATCAGTTCATACTCCGGCACGTCCGACCCTGTCACCATAACCCGTGCAGAAACCGAGACAATAGCCGATGCCGAAATCACGCCCGACGGCGCCCTCCTCGCCTACCGCTACTACACCGGCGACAGCACATCGACTATCGCTGTCCTCGACACCCGCTCGCTTGAATCCGTTTACAATATCGACACCCCCGCCTCTTTCATGTCGGTAAGCTACGGCCTCGCGCCCGACGGTTCGCGTCTGCTGACAGCCATTGACGGCATCCTCGAAGTGACCGACTTAGCTACCGGCGAAACCCTCCACCGGGTGCAGCGTAAGGAAGGCGAAGACACTGCTGCATGGATTAGCGTCCTTTCCGACAGCCTCGCCGAGCTGCGCACATTAAGTGGCACCGTCATATACGATTATGTAGCCGGTACCCCGACGATAACCCATCCCTTGGCAATGCCCTCAGTCTATGCCCTTTCCGACCACGAAAACAAAGAGATTACCATCGTTGATGCCGAAGGTAATTCCACGACATTCCGATACAACGGTCCCGAAAAAGGCGCCTTCAATCTGCCTGTCGTCTACGCCATAAGCGCCGACGGCGACAAATTCGCAACCTTAACCCCTGACGACAGGATAGAAATCCGAACCATCGCCAACGACCGCCTCATCACCACCCTCGAAAAGCCATACGACTATCTGCCAATGATTGCATTCAACAACGACGGCACCCGCGTCACCGTGGTCGGCAACGATATTGTAAGCGTCTTTGATATCCTTTCAGGCAAAGAAATCACGCATACCGACATCAACGAAGGTTACGTTTTCGACATCACACCCGATGGCAACATACTATATATGACTGACGGAAACGGAAAATTCTTCACCTGTTCAATAACCGACAACGCCAAAACCGAACTTCATTTAGGCGAGCGCGAGATATACCCCAACTATGACGGTTCACAATATGCCTCCATAAGTCCCGACGACGACTCATTGCTCGAGATATGGGTTCCCGGTGCCGATAAACCGTCAAAAACGATAAAACTCAATGACGAACTCCTCTCAATCTACTCCCTCTCATTCTCCCCGGACAACGAATACATCGCAATCCTTCACACCAACCCCGACCCCGACCCGGCATCCTCGTTCTTCTACATCGTTTCCGTAATCTCCCTTACCGACGGCGTCACTGTAGCCAAATACCGCAATCCGCACCTCGACATCGACAGCTTCATAACCTTCACAAAATACAACCTCGTATCCGCCAACCGCATCTCCCCCGCCCGCACTTCCCTCACATTCGACCTCTGGCGCGACTACCCCTGGGTAAAATCCGCCGCCCTCTCCATCGCCACTCAGGAATAATTTCCGTATAATCTATAAACATAATGAAAAAAGCTATTTTAAACGGCATGCTTGCAATCATTACAATTCCGGTGATTCTTTCCTTATCATCGTGCAAGACTTCCGGTAACACTGACAAAGGAAACGCCGACGACACGCCGCAAACCGTCGAACATAATTATAACGGACATGAATACGTTGACCTCGGGCTGCCGAGCGGGATTAAATGGGCCACATGCAATATCGGAGCAACAAAGCCTGAAGAATATGGCGATTATTTCAGCTGGGGATCTACAACTCCGTTTATCGACGAAAAAGGAGATAACAGATGCACGATTTTTAAAAAGAGCCTTTCGGAATTACAGGCTGCCGGCATCATCAACGAAGAAGGCGTGCTGAATCCCCGGTATGATGCAGCACGAACCCACTGGGGCGGCACATGGCGTATGCCGACCCATAACGAGATATATGAGCTATGTGAAAAATGCACCTGGGAATGGATTGACGGTGACAGCATATCCGGCTATAAAATCACCGGGAAAAATGGCCGTTCGATTTTTCTTCCCGCTGTAGGCCACATGATGCTTCATACATATTATGACGGCATTAATGGCCATTACTGGAGCAATACGACCATCAGTGACTACCACGCCATAAACTTGATGTTCAGTGAAGAAGGTAAAGCCACAATAACATTTGAAGCCGAATACGGGTGTCCGATCCGTGCCGTTTCCGAATAAAAAAACGCAGTAATTATAATGACTTATCAAGTAATCAGCATGATAGTGGCCGCGGGTTTGGAAAATTTGAATAATGACACAACGTATCAGGAATAAGAAAGAGTCCGGAATATTCCGGACTCTTTCTTATTCCTGA
>ENA-OUQW01000728-OUQW01000728.1-human-gut-metagenome-genome-assembly--contig:-NODE-728-length-39875-cov-4.312732_pt1 | contig 39875 bp, 27 predicted proteins | sample MGYA00248464_ERZ548849 | MGnify/ENA primary metagenome ERZ548849 (study PRJEB26491, sample SAMN04978193) | human gut metagenome | host: Homo sapiens | study: EMG produced TPA metagenomics assembly of... | reverse complement strand
GTTAAGGTTTAGGTTAAAAAAATTAAGGGGAGCTGTGAAGCTGCCCTTTTTTCATGCTAAAATGTTAGCTCTAATCAGATTAAATAGTTACCTTTGGCGGACAAAAATCCAACGAACCTATGGAAGATGTTATGCAATTTCTTTTGGTAGCAGGTATTCTCGCTTTTGGAATTTACAAACAGTTCAACAAAGAAAAGTCCAATAAGCCAGAAAAAAGTATGCCTATGCCAACTCCCGAATATGAATACGAGCCGGAATTTGAAAAACCTGTGATTTTTGAAAAGCCACAGAAAAAAACAGTACCACCTCCCAAACCATCCCTTCCTCAGGAGGGTATCAGAAATACCCATGCTCCGAATAATATATCTGAATCTATCAAAGAAGTAAACAGAAGTAAATTTTCCATTCAATCGGCAGAAGAGGCAAGGCGTGCCATTATCTGGTCCGAAATATTGCAAAGAAAATATTAATGTAAATTCTAACACGAAAAATATACAATTTATATGGCATTGAATTTTATCTCGGCAGCGGAAGCTGCCAGCCTTGTAAAACATGGCTACAATATCGGCCTTAGCGGGTTTACTCCTGCCGGAACGGCCAAAGCCGTTACGGCTGAAATTGCAAAAATAGCAGAAGCTGAACACGCTAAAGGAAACCCGTATCAGATTGGCATTTTTACAGGTGCCTCCACAGGCGATTCATGTGACGGTATATTGTCACGCGCTAAAGCAATCCGTTACCGTGCTCCGTACACAACTAACTCAGATTTCCGTAAAGCGGTAAACAATGGCGAGATTGCTTATAACGACATCCACTTGTCACAAATGGCACAGGAAGTACGCTATGGATTTATGGGAAAAGTAAACATAGCCATCATCGAAGCCTGTGAAGTAACTCCGGACGGAAAAATCTATCTGACAGCTGCCGGTGGTATTGCTCCGACTGTCTGCCGCCTTGCAGATAAAATTATTGTAGAGCTAAATAGTGCACACAGCAAGAATATGATGGGAATGCACGATGTGTACGAACCACTTGACCCACCTTATCGCCGCGAAATACCAATCTACAAACCAAGTGACCGTATTGGTACACCTTACATACAAGTAGATCCTAATAAGATTGTCGGTGTAGTAGAAACCAACTGGCCTGACGAAGCCCGCAGTTTCGCAGAGGCTGATCCTTTGACTGATAAAATTGGCCAGAATGTAGCCGACTTCCTGGCTGCCGATATGAAACGTGGTATCATTCCTTCTACATTCCTTCCGCTACAATCGGGTGTGGGAAATATTGCCAATGCTGTATTGGGTGCATTGGGTCGCGATAATACAATTCCGGCCTTTGAAATGTATACAGAGGTTATCCAGAATTCTGTAATTGGTCTGATTCGTGAGGGTCGTGTTAAATTTGGTAGTGCCTGCTCTCTGACTGTGACCAACGATTGCCTGCAAAGTATTTATGATGATATGGACTTCTTCCGTGACAAGTTGGTTCTTCGTCCTTCGGAAATATCTAATAGTCCTGAAGTTGTTCGTCGCATGGGTGTCATTTCTATAAATACCGCCATCGAAACAGATCTCTACGGTAATGTAAACTCCACACATATCGGTGGTACGAAAATGATGAATGGTATCGGCGGATCGGGAGACTTTACCCGTAATGCTTACATCTCTATTTTCACTTGTCCTTCTGTGGCCAAAGAAGGTAAGATCAGTGCCATCGTTCCAATGGTGTCTCACCTCGATCATAGCGAACACTCGGTTAATATTATTATAACCGAACAAGGTATAGCCGATCTTCGTGGCAAGAGCCCGAAAGAACGCGCACAGGCTATTATTGAAAACTGTGCTCACCCAGACTACAAACAGTTACTTTGGGATTACCTCAAACTGGCAGGTAGCAAAGCCCAAACACCACACTGCATCCAGGCTGCATTAGGTATGCATGCAGAGCTTGCTAAAAGTGGAGATATGAGAAATGTAAACTGGGCAGAATACGCCAAATAAGAGTCACAACCCCAAAATCTCAAATATAGCGGCATAAATCCAAAATTGGATTTATGCCGCTATTATTATTCCGAATATCCACAAGACACCAATCATACATCATATTTGTAAATATATAAAAAATACCAAAACATTTCCAAAGCCAAAAGAATAAAAGAAATAACAAGACAAAAAAAAGCTCATTTAGAAGTCTGGTAAACCACTCATAATCAACAAATTGCATTAGTCGCTTTTTTCTCTACGAGAAACGATCCGAAACTCTACGGAGATCGGTACGATTCTCTACGAGGAACGGGGCGATCCTCTACGAAGAACAAACAGACAATACATAAGATATTACAGAATGAAAAGAAAAAAAATAATCATCAATATTAATTGTAAATATAAAATCCAACAATACAATTAACAGAACTTTTAATCGGACTTCTCAAAGGCCAGGATATACACTTTTACAAACTATATCATTGCCAGTTATTCACTTTCACTCAACTTATAGTTTTTCTTCCCTAATATATTCGGGTCTTTTTATATAATATATCCATTTTATTAGAGTATTTAATAAAATATTTAATTAAATACTTGCAAGATTATAATTTTATTGTTTTATTTGCCGAAAAGATTGAGACATTCTTAGAAAAACAGGTTTCTAATCTCCTATAAATAGAAGATTAGAAAAAGGATGCACAAAGAAAGTGCAACAAACTACTATCCATTAGAATATATACTATTTTTAGAAAACCAATAATCTGTACAATCATAAAAACCAGGAAATATGAAAATCAACAATCGGAGGGAATTTTTAAAGAAATCAGTATTGGCAGGCACCGCCGCTATTACCTTACCGTCATGGCTCTCTTCATGCATTTCAAAGGAGCGAGAAACTACAACTGACGAAATCCGGAACAAACTCATCGTTCCCACAAATAATGCACTAAAAATAACCGGAACTTTTCTGGATGAAATATCTCATGACATCCCTCATCAGAACTGGGGAGAAAAAGAGTGGGATGCCGATTTTCGACACATGAAAGCAATTGGTATAGATACTGTCATTATGATCCGCTCAGGATATCGTAAATTTATTACTTATCCATCTGAATATCTGATCGGTCAGGGTTGCTATAAACCTTCGGTCGATCTTTTGGATATGTATCTGCGACTGGCTGATAAATATGGTATGAAGTTCTATTTTGGCTTGTACGACTCCGGAAGATATTGGGACACAAATGATCTCACCTGGGAAATAGAACACAACAAACATGTAATTGATGAAGTCTGGAAAAATTACGGAGAGAAGTATAAAAGCTTTCAGGGATGGTATATCAGTACGGAAATCAGCCGGAAAACCAAAGGTGCAATCGGCACATTCCACGCATTAGGAAAACAATGCAAAGATATTTCAAACGGACTGCCTACGTTCATATCTCCATGGATTGACGGAAAAAAAGCTGTACAGGCTTCAAGCGCCATGCTCAGCAGGAAAGATTCAATTTCAGTGAAGGAACACGAAGAAGAATGGGATGAAATATTTGCCGGAATCAGTGATGTAGTAGATGCTTGCGCTTTCCAGGACGGACAGATAGATTATCATGAACTGGATGCCTTCTTTGAAGTAAACAAAAGACTGGCCGATAAATATGGATTGAAATGCTGGACAAATGCCGAATCTTTCGACAGAGATATGCCTATTAAGTTTTTCCCTATTAAATTTGATAAATTACGACTTAAACTTGAGGCAGCTCAAAGAGCCGGATACGATAAAGCCATAACATTTGAATTCTCTCATTTTATGAGCCCGCAGTCAGCTTATCTCCAGGCCGGGCATCTGTATGATCGCTATAAAGAATATTTCGATATCAAATAATAAGCAGAAATGAACCAATCAAAAACAAATATAGGATATATCATATTTCTATCGGTAGTGGCCGCTTTAGGAGGTTTCCTATTCGGATATGACACAGCCGTTATTTCAGGAACAATAGCACAGGTATCACAACAATTCGGGCTAAACACCCTTCAGGCCGGATGGTACGTAGGTTGTGCGTTGATAGGCTCTATCGGTGGTGTCGCCTGCGCCGGAATTCTAAGCGACAGAGGTGGCCGGAAAAACACAATGATTCTCTCGGCCATACTATTTTCGGCATCTGCCATAGGTTGTGCGTTAGCATCCTCCTTCAATGAACTGGTGATATACCGTATTATCGGTGGAGTCGGTATCGGTGTCGTTTCTATTATTTCACCATTATATATATCCGAAGTATCCGTTCCCCAATACCGGGGACGACTGGTATCATTATACCAATTAGCCATAACCATCGGTTTCTTAGGGGCTTATCTGGTCAATTACCAATTAGTGCTTGGAGCCGATGCCGCTGCCCAATCGAGTAACCAATGGATTGTTAAAATCTTTTCAGACGAGATATGGAGAGGAATGTTGGGTATGGAAACAGTTCCGGCATTACTCTTTTTCTTAATCATTTTCTTTATTCCCGAAAGCCCCCGTTGGTTGGTTCTTAAAAATAAAGAAATGCGGGCAAGTCGTATTCTGCAACGAATTTATGGCAGTAAAAGCGAATCCGAGGTACAAATAAGTGCCATACGGCAAGTTGCCGGCGGAGAATCCAAGTCCGAATGGTCTCTACTTTTGCGGCCCGGTATACTCAAAGCAGTAATTATCGGGGCATCCATCGCTATCTTAGGGCAATTCATGGGAGTGAATGCCGTACTTTATTATGGCCCGTCTATCTTTCAGGAAAGTGGCCTCTCCAGTGGAGATTCTCTTTTCTACCAGGTGTTGGTGGGAATGGTTAACATGCTCACTACCGTACTGGCATTGGTTATCATCGATAAGGTCGGACGAAAGAAACTCGTTTATTATGGCGTTTCGGGAATGATAATCTCGTTAGTGCTTATTGCATTTTACTTTATCAAAGGAGCCGAATTGCAAATACCAAGCACTGCATTATTGATATTTTTCCTAAGCTACATATTCTGTTGTGCCATATCCATATGTGCTGTTATCTGGGTACTTCTATCCGAAATGTACCCTATCAAAGTCCGGGGACTGGCTATGTCCATTGCCGGATTCTCGCTTTGGATCGGAACATTCCTCATCGGACAACTTACCCCCTGGATGCTACAGAACCTTACTCCGGCGGGTACATTCCTCATCTTCGCAGGCATGTGCGTTCCATACATTCTGATTATATGGAAATTAGTTCCCGAAACCACCGGAAAAAGCCTCGAAGAAATAGAAAAGAACTGGAATGAAAAATAATTTAATAAATGAAATATATGTAAATGAAACCTAACTATTTATTATTCACGCACATATTCAAGTTCCGTGATAATAGGAAGATGATCTGACAATAATGAGTGAACCGCCTGGGTTCGTACTACTCTCCACCCCTTTTGAGGACGGGCGTATAGATAGTCAATTTTTACTTTAGGTTCCCAGGCGGGAAAAGTTAAAGCCGAATCGGTTGCATCCCACCAATGACGAGCCATAATTTTCTTTATGACTTTAGAATTGGGTTCAGCATTAAAATCTCCGCCAATTATCACAGGATAAGAAGAAGTTTTAAAATAATCAGTGATGTATTGTGCTTGTAATTCGCGAGTTTTCTCGTCTGTCACATCCAAATGGGTGGCTGCAAAAAAGATAGTATCTGATTTCCCAACCTCAAACAATCCTTCAAGAAGAGCGCGAGGTTCCGCCCCTTGAGGATTAGGCAACATTAATTTGTTTACACTTATATAAGGATGTTTGGAAAGTATTCCAATACCGTAATAACCACCACTGAAATGAATCGTTTTTCCATAGAGTCCGAACATATTTGTTTTTCCGGCCAATTCAGAGAGCATATCTCTGCCGTTTTGATGAGGCGCAAGTGTCCGGTGGGTATTTACATCCACCTCTTCAAGAGCTACGAAATCAGGTTGAAAAGCTTTGATGTGTTCCGCTAACTGATCAATAGTTGCAAGTTCACCGAATCTCAGATTATAAGTCATCACCCTGAGTTTCAAAGTGTCCTGAGCATTTATATTCAAAGTGGATAAAAGAATGAGAATAAAAAATAATTTTTTCATGGCATACTCGATTTTGGAAACAAATATATTATTAATATTTATTTTTAGTTACTAATATTGCAATTTATTAACGCAAAAGGATGAAAAGGGCAAGTAATTATCAAATAATTGCATTTTGCAATGATAACTTTAAATTTTAAACGAATTTCAAGTTACAAATGAATTAAGAAACCCGATAAAATCAGATTTTTCAATCCAATAAGACTAAAATAAATAATATTTTTAGAGAACCATCGCAATTATCATACAAATCCGTTTTTTATGAAAAAACAAAACGATATAGAATCTTTTATTTCCGGCAATAGAGAGACCTTTGAATCACTCTACAACAGTTATGTAGGAAAGATTTTCAATTATATAAATTCGTTTATATATGACTCAGACCTGGCGAAAGATATTACTCAAAACACGTTTCTCCAATTATGGGATTCACGATCAAATCTCGATGTGAATGGCAATATTGAAGGCTATATATATTCTATTGCCCGAAATTTATTATTCCGTGAAATACGCCGTCTCAATATCTTTAAAAGTTATGCCATCAAGGTACAGGAAACCGCCAAAGAAGAGGAAGAATCGGACATAGAAGAAAATTTATCACGCGACATGATAGAACAACAAATTCTTTCTCTATTGGCCGAACTTCCGGAAGTACGTCGCAGAATATTCCTGATGAGATGGAGCAAAGGACTGTCTAACAAAGAAATAGCACAGGAACTTTCTATTTCAGAAAAAACCGTTTCTACCCAAATACATCGTACGATTAGTTTTCTTAAGTCCAAAATGGGCTCTGCTTTCATGATCTTTATTTCAGTATCTTCGATAAATTTCTAAAATATTTCATTTTCTTGTAATCCTTTTGTGGGAGCTGTGGATATATACTATAAATAACCACGGAAGATGAAGATAGAACGCATAAAACATTTAATCACGAACCTGCTCACAGGCTCTTCTTCAACATCCGAACGTGCTGAACTGGCCAAATGGATGAATTCTGAAGATGCCGAACGCAATAGCAGGGAAGCATGGGAAAGTGCCTCCGAAGATATTGATGAATCGCTCAAAAGTGAAATATGGAATAACATTCAGCTAAAAATCAAAGGAGCCGTTTCTTCCAAACCTGTATCGCCCAAACATAGCATCAAACGTCGTATTTACTCCATTCCAGGAGTTGCTGCCGCTATTGCAATTATAGTATGCTCAACATTTACTGCATACTTACTATACAATAATTTTGCAGAACATCAAGAGAATATGGAGAGTAACATCTATACTTTTGAAGTGGAACCGGGCCAAAAAGGGAGTATGCGCTTAGCAGACGGTACCATAGTACATTTGAATTCTGCATCTAAGATATCATATTCCGGTAATTACAATTCCGAAGAGCGCATGGTAAGTCTTAATGGGGAAGCTTATTTTGAAGTAGCCAAAAATCCTGATAAAAGATTTGTTGTAACATGTAACGGAGTAGACATTGAAGCTTTAGGTACTGAATTTAACGTAAAAGCATATCCTACTGACAGCCTTATTACTACTACTCTTGCCAAAGGAAAAGTCAAAGTCTACAACAACAAAGAGAGTGTGACTCTTCTTCCTAACGGAGTAGCTACTTATAATCTGAAACGACAGACTATCAAAGCATCAGTAACTGATGATATTTCAATCGCCAATTATTGGAGAACAGGACAGCTTGTTTGTAATGCCGAACCCTTGTCTTCCATTGCGCAAACCATCGAAAGGATGTATAACGTAAAAATCAATATTAACGATGCAAAGCTGAGAAATATGAAATTCACCGGTACCATTCAGAATAACTCATTAACTAATGTCCTATATGTGATGAGCCTGAGTTATCCGCTGACATATACAGTAACCGACTCTGTAATAACAGTCTCTGCCCAAAAGAATATAATAAAAAAACATAGATAAAAATAAACCAGTTAACAAATTAAGCCTATGAAAAATAATAATTTAAAACCGTTTAAGCTGTTATGCCTGTTAGTGTTATTAGTTATAACCTATCCGGTTCACGCACAGCATTCTGTTAGTATTGCCGATAAAACAATTGCACAGGCAATCAAAATAATTGAGGGAGACACCGGTTATAAGTTCTTTTATGCAGAGAACTTACCGGATTTCACTAAAAAGGTCAGTTTCAAAACAGAGAATAAATCCATTGAAACCATACTCAATAGTTTATTCAAAGATACCGAAATTGCATATATTATTAAAAGTCAGAAACAAATCATCCTGTCAAAAAGGAGTACACAATCAAACCCTCAATCGGTCGGAAAAATTATAATTAAAGGTCAGGTAAAGGGAAGTGACGGTGAAGCTTTGATAGGAGCTTCCATCATATCCGACAACAACGTTGGAACAATCACGGACATTGACGGTAACTATGAGTTACAATTAGAAAAACCGACTACACTAACTTATACGTATATAGGTTATACTCCGCTAAAGATTAAGGTAAACAAATCTGAAATCAAGAACATCATTCTGGATAGTTCCAATGTTCTTCTTGACGATGTAGTAGTCGTAGGATATGGTACCCAAAAGAAAATAAATCTCACGGGATCAGTACAAAGTGTGAACAGCGAAGATATTCTCAGACGAAGTGTTTCTACAGGCTCTGCTGCACTACAGGGTGTAATCCCCGGACTTACTGCCATTCAATCATCTGGTCAACCGGGAGCAGACAATGCCTCTATCAAGATTAGAGGGTTGGGCTCACTGAACTCAGCAACCTCTCCATTGATATTAATCGACGGGGTAGAAGGTGACATGAACCGCATCGATTTGAATTCGGTAGAATCAATTACTGTATTAAAAGATGCAGCTTCTGCCTCCATCTATGGTTCAAGGGCTTCAAATGGGGTAATATTGGTTACCACAAAACGAGGTTCCGAAGGAAAAGTGAAACTAACATTTAATGGCTATATGGGTTATAATAAACCAACCACACTGCCTACGCCTACAAACGCCATCGAGTACATGCAGGCAGTAGATGTGGCACGTGTCAACGCAAGCCAAGAACCATTATACACCCAAACCATCGATATTTATAAAAACGGGGGTGTAGACAACATTAATTATTACGATACGGATTGGCGAAAAGAAGTAATCAAAGACCACGCAACCACCCAAAATTATTCTGTTAGTATCAGTGGCGGTAACAATATAACAAAACTTTTTGCTACAGCAGGATATTATGCACAAAACGGCCTTATCGATAATAACAAATTCACACGAACTTCTTTACGCGTAAACACAGACACCCAAATTAATAAATGGATGAAACTCGGAGTAGATATAGGCATACGCCAGGCTACTGCTAAATCTCCCGTAATGGATACTCCCGCCAATATCATAGGCAAAGCCCTGACCATGACCCCCATCATGTCGGGCATCAACGCCGATGGTACATGGGGGTATGGTATTAACGGAACCAATCCCATTGCTATGGTACAAAGCGGATGTACAACAAATAGTATTGCTCCCGAATATACTGCAAGAACAACTTTGTCTATCGATCCCTTCAAGGGCTTCAATATTTTCGGAGCATATTCATGGAAACGCGCAGATGGCGAAACTAATGCATTTGTAAAACCCTATCAGGTATACGAAAGTGGCGTATCAAAGGGAGAATTTCCGACGACAGGATCATCAAAATCAGAACATAGAACAAAAACAGTTACCAAACAATATAATCTGCAGGGAACTTATGAAAAGAATTTCCATAAGAACTACCTGAAAGCGTTAGTTGGATTTCAAAGCGAAGAATTACATAACACTTATCTGTTAGCCGGTCGTAAAAATTATTATTACGATGGATATGAAGAACTTGTAAATGGTGACGTTAGTACCGCATCGAATTCCAGTTCAAAATACGCATGGTCTATGCTGTCATACTTCTTTAGACTAAATTATGCATACAATGACAGATATCTGCTCGAAGTCAACGGTCGCTACGATGGTACTTCAAGATTCAAGAAAGGACATCGCTGGGGTTTCTTCCCTTCGGTATCCGCCGGATGGAGAATATCCGAAGAGAACTTCTTTGAATCGGCTAAAAGTGTAGTAAGCAATCTGAAACTAAGAGCCTCCTATGGAGAATTAGGTAACCAGGCTATCAGTGGCTATTATCCCTATGCTTCATCTATAGGAAGCACTACCACCTATGGATATTGGTTTGATAAAGAGCTTGCTGCCGGTGTCGCACAGATTCAGTTGGCTAACGAAGCAATAACCTGAGAAAAATCAAAACAAATTAATGCGGGTATCGATATTGGTATGTTTAATAACCGTTTGAATGCAACCTTCGATTATTATATAAAAAATATCACAGACATGCTTCAGCAATTCCCCGTTCCATTGTTCGTAGGAATGACGGCTCCATGGGAAAACGCCGGTTCGATGAGAAACAGCGGCTGGGAACTTTCGCTATCCTGGCAAGACCGTATCGGTAGTGTAAACTACTACGTCAAAGGAAATCTTTCTGATGTAAAAAACAAAGTAATAGACTTATATGGGAAAGAGTACGTAGGCACTACAACAATCACCAAAGAAGGCGAAGAATATAACTCATGGTACGGATACGTTGCCGACGGTTATTTCCAAAGCCGGGAAGAGATCAACAACTCTCCCGTATACGGTGGTAACCCCAACAATATAAAACCGGGATATATTAAATATAAAGATATCAGCGGTCCGGATGGAGTTCCCGATGGAAAAATAGATAATTACGACCGTACGATACTCGGCAACTCTACTCCGCGATATGAATTCGGACTGACATTAGGCGGCGATTGGAAAGGTCTTGATTTCTCCTTGTTCTTTCAGGGAGTGGGTAAAAGAGATGTATATTACTCCGGAGCAGGGGCACGTGCTTTATCCGGCAATTACACGATATATAAATATCAACTGGATTATTGGACTGAGGACAACCCCCATGCAAAATTCCCGATTTTACTTGAAGATCCCAGCGGAACCAATCCAAACAATATGATATCAAGCTTCTGGGTAAAAAGCGGAGCCTATTGCCGCCTGAAAAATATTGTATTAGGATATACGCTGCCGCAAACATGGATACAGAAAGCTGCGCTATCCAAAGTGAGAATTTATGCAAGTGCACAGAATCTGTTTACCATAAAAAACAACTTTTACGAAGGTTTCGACCCTGAAAACAGTATCGGATCAGGCGCAAGCTGCTATCCGTTGAACAAAACATTTATATTCGGACTCAATGTGGAATTTTAATTGATAAAAAAAGATGAAAAAGACAACCTTATATAATTTAATAGCTACGTTTTTTATCACCATGAGTGTTAGCTCATGTGCCGATTTTCTCGACCAGGAAAACCCGGCCTACGATGCCGAAGGATTCTATGCAACCGAAGCAGGATTAAAAGAAGGCGTTACCGGTATTTATCCTCTTTTGTATTTCGATATGAACTGGGCAGTACCCGCATGTATTGTGCTCGACCATTATACTGCATACGGACTCGAACAAGATGAAAATAGTTCGATTGGTGCAGGGGGAACATTAAACCCCGACAATGGAAAAATTCAGGCGTTCTGGACCGGAGAATATCAAATAGCCGCCCGTGCCAACTCTGTAATTTACGGTGCCAAAGATGCCGTAGCAGGAATGAGCGATGCAGCCAGGCAGTATTATGCCGAAGCACGCGTACTAAGGGCTTATGCTTATTATAATCTTATATCGGCATTTGGCGATGTACCTTTCTTTACTGCTCCTGTAACTATCGATGAGTACAAGGTAGGACGTACTCCCAAAGGAGAGATTATCGATTTCCTGATAAAAGACCTGAACGATGCAGCCGATTATCTCCCGTGGACCGCAGCCCAACGGGGACGGGTGGACAAAGCCGTCGCATACGGATTGATAGCGCGTATGGGTTTATTTGGCGGAAGCTTTAATGTAGAAAACAAAGCCACCGAGTACTTCAGGATAGCCGCCGATGCAGCAAATAAAGTGATCGGTAAACGTAAATTGGCACCCAAATTCTCCGACTTGTTCAATCTGACCGGCCAGGCTAAGAGTGAAGTCCGGGACGAACTGTTATGGGAGTTAATGTATTCTACAAACGGAACGAAAAAATTGCATACAGTAGGTTATGGACATTCATCGCGTAACTATGCATCATCGGTACGTTTCCCGAGTTCTCTGATTGTAGATACTTACGAATGTATCGATGGAAAACGTATAGACGAATCTCCTCTTTATGACCCGAAACATCCTACATTGAACAGAGATCCGCGTTTTAATGCCACATTAGCAGGACATGGTGACACAATAAACTATACCATTACCGACGGCAATAACCCTCAGAAACTTATTCTCAACATTTATGATGATAAGACCCGGTTCTATCCCCGTAGAAACGCCTGGTATACCGCACCGAATGTAGATGTCACCTCCACCAGCCCATCACTCGTGAACAGTGGAGTAGGATATTTATGGCGCAAATATGCCGATGAAAACACCGAATTGCTGATGAGCTCTTCAAGCAATCTTATTCTGATGCGTTACGCCGAGATACTCCTTTCGTATGCCGAAGCCAAAATTGAACTCAATGAGTTGGACGAATCGGTATATTCGGCCATTAACGAAGTACGCAAACGCGCCGGAATGCCGGAGGTTTCGACAGACAGGAAAGGAGATCAAAACAAAATGCGACAGTTAATACGACGCGAACGCAAAGTTGAATTGGCGCTCGAAGGATTACTCTTCGTTGATGTTCGGCGCTGGGGTATAGGTGATATGCTTAACGAGCATCCCTCTTACGGACAACCTAAACCGGACATCAGATATGAAGGATTAGAGCCAACTGATATTCCTGATTTTAAGACAGACGAACGGCACGACCTTAATGATATTCCTTCATATGAGGCTTATAAAGACAAACTCAGGGTGCGCGACAGAAACAGATATTGGGATCCGAAATTCACATGGTGGCCTATCCCACGTTTGGAAACAGACCGCGACCCGAATCTTACTAACCCTGATTATTGATAATCACCATATAATACCCGTAAACTCATAGATTATGACGAAAAGTTGTTTAATATCTATTCTTGTCTCTCTCGTAAGCTTAACTGCATCGTGGGGCCAAGCCAAAGGTACGCAAATTACCGAAACCGACTCGACCGTGACACTCCGGAATAGCAAAGTGAGAGTTGAATTTCCTAAGGGCGAAGCTTTCGATATCTCGAAACTCACCCTTAGCGGAAAAGAATTAATATTGGGCAAAGGATATAATACTGTTCCGTGGACACTCACCTATAAAGGTCCCCAAGGAGAAAATCCGGTGCTTTTCCCTTCTCATGGAGAATATACCGGATGGTCGAAAGGAACAAAAAACGGTAATACTGCCATTGCTTTCAAGTGGAACATGAGACTCACTTACAATGATTTGGTCCCGGTGGTAATGACTGTTTCTGTTCCTGACGATTCAGAACTTATCTATTGGGATATCCAGGCGGGAACTCCCGAAGGTTGGTTGATAAGTAATACCCAGTTTCCACGCGTAACCGTAACGCGTCCTGATGATGCCAAATTAATCACCTCAGCAGGCTGGGGTGCGGAGTACGAGCTGAAGAATCCTCAGGTGTATTCTTCAAGCTATCCTTCGGTAACCGGTTCTATGCAGCTCCTGCTTCTTCACAATTCAGACGGTTCAGTCTATTACGCTACCGAAGATAAAGAAGCTTGCGGCAAAGACTTCAGAGCTGCCGTAGGCGAAAAGAGTGTTACTCTATTAACAGATATTGTAGCTTCCGAAGGTTGGTCGGACGATACAACCGAAACATTCACTGTTCCATGGTCAACAGTTATCGGATATTCAAATATCGGTTGGCAAGATGCCGCAACGAAATGGTACCGCCCTTTCACTTTTACTACCGAATGGGGAAGTAAACCTTTGGCATCCCGTAATATACCACAGTGGCTTTTGGATACCGATATCTGGATTAGAGCAAAAGGAGTAAACGACACCGTAAGAAGTGCCGTAAATAAAGCCATCGACCTGTATGGCAAAAACACCTTTGTTCACTGGTACTTCTGGCACCATTATCCTTATGATACGCATTATCCCGATTACTTCCCGCCAAAAGCCGGCTTTGCCGACATGATAGCCGAAGTAAGGAAAAGAGGGTGTCATACCGTTCCCTACATTAACGGCCGGTTGTGGGATCCTGACAGTGACAGCTATAAAACTCTGAACGGGGCTTCTGCCTCGTGCAGAAAGCCAGACGGTACACTTTATACCGAAATTTACCCAACGTCACAGGTATTGAACACCGTAACCTGTCCCGCATCCGGACTGTGGCAAAACATCATAACCGATCTTGTAATAAAAATCCAAAAAGAGTTGAAAACAAACGGAGTATATATCGACCAGATAGCGGCAGCAGCCCCTCAGCCTTGCTGGGCTACCAACCATGGACATGCCTGTGGCGGAGGTGATTACTGGCATAAATCTTACCGTCATCTGATGGACTCTCTCCGTACTCATCACCTGGAACCGGGCAACATACTTATAAGCGAGGAAAATGCGGAATGTTACATCGACATGTTCGATTTGTTGCTTACGGTCAATTCTCCTCACAACGGCTGCAAGATTGTGCCTTTGTTCCCGATGGTTTATTCCGACAGGCTCATCACTTCGGCCTATACGTATTCTCCTACCGACAGAGTGAATCGTGGTGATTTTCTGTATCAAACCATGCAATGCTTTCTGTATGGCTCCCAGTTAGGATGGGTAGACCCTACTTTGTTAATGAAAGACGAAGCCAAAAGAGAAGCTAATTTTTTAAAGACTCTTTCTACGCTACGCAAAAAACAACACGATGTTTTTGTTGGCGGAAGATATATAAAAGAAATCATACCGGAAGGAGATAATCCGTCAATAGATGTCCCCGGATTCGGAGAGATGAATGTTGTTGCCGGTTCCGAATGGCTCTCTTCTAAAGGTCAGAAAGTTCAATATTACGTGAATATGGACAGTGTCGATCATGAAATAGTATTGCCTGACCATAAAAAGATTACTGTAAAAGCCCTGCAAGGCATAAGAATAAATTTATAGAGTCATGAAAAACAGATATTCTTTACCATTATTTTTATTGAGTTGCCTCACATTCAGCTCTTTTGCTTCCAATACCTGGAAACTGCAAAATGTCGAATATCGTGTGGATACTTTATCGCACATAGTGATAGGTCCCGGAACTACCCAAACAATTTTAGCTCTGGAAGGACCGGTAAAGCTACGTGTGTTTTATACAACCACCGATATGACCAACCCGAATGTAAACCTGAAATTAATAATGGGGAAAGATAATCTGACAAGTAACGTAACCGTACCGAACATGCCGGCATCTCACAACGATCCCGAAAATATATATTTTGCCGGGGTGAATGCCGATTTCATTGGTGGTATGGGCCCTGTAGGTACAACTGTGGCAGATGGCGAACTCTATAAGAGTTATAAGGGAACCGGCTGGTATGCAATAGGTATTGATAAAGATAAGAAATTCTGTTCCGGTGCCCCCTATACGACATTTAAATTAGTCTCGCCAAATGCCGGACAGGCATCTATCAAAGCTGTCAATGCAGTACGTAGCGATAATGAACTGATATTATTCACTTCGCGTAAAGGAAGTACTACAGGTACCAAAGGTGCGGGAGTAGAAGTAGGAGCTGTACCTGTCGATGGCCCATTGAAAGCCGAGGGAACAACTAAAATGCGTGTCACCATTGCACCGGTCAAAGACGTTGGTAATATGTCGATTCCTGAAGGAGGGTTTGTCTTATCCGGTACAGGATTTACAGCAAATACATTAGCCAAAATGCAATTAGGTGAAGAGTTTGAAGTGACTCCAACCCTCTATTTTGACAACGTAGTGAAAACAGATATCATGGAAATGTGCGGCGGATGCCCGATGCTCTTACAGGGAGGCAAAATCCTTGAAACGCAAGGTGCATTGGATCATCTGGCCAACCGAGAACCCCGTACGGCAATAGGCTATAATTCGGACGGGACAAAGGCCATACTGCTGGTTGTCGATGGTCGCCAAACAGGAGTATCGGTCGGTGTACCTTCAAAAGACCTGGCTGCAATCATGCTCAATCTGGGATGTACGGAGGCTCTGAATTTCGATGGTGGCGGTTCCTCTACTTTATATGTCAAAGAATTGGGAGTGGTCAATACACCAAGTGAAGGGAGCCTGAGAGCAGTCAAAAACGGACTGTTTATCACAACTCCCGTCACCGAGGACAAGGTAATAGCAGAAATTCGCTTTGCCGACTACGCTAAAAAAGTGGAACGCAATAGTTATTACTCTCCGGTGATATACGGCTACAATGCACAGGGTGTGTTGATTGATACGAATGTAAAAGGAATCATGCTTTCCTGCAGTGCGAAATTGGGAAAAGTACAAGAAAACGGGAGTACGGTACTGTGTAATGGTACAGGTACTCAACTACTAACAGCCTCTTTAGATGAATTGACATCAACAATACTCGTTACAGTAGAAAGTTCCGGAACAGGGATAACTTCCATAGCTGATGGAGACAAGGATGTAAATATCTACCCCAACCCCATAAGAACAGGAGAGCAAGCCCGTATCAATTTCAACGGAAGCGCAAAAATAAATATTTATAATGCTACCGGACAATTGGTAAACAGTTTTAATTGTGAAAATAGCGAAGACGCCGCGGTAACACTACCGACCGAATCGTTAAGCCCAGGGTTTTATATGATTTCAATATCAGGTGAAACATCCAATAAGATAGCCAAATTACTGATACAGTAATTCAATCAAAAATAGTTCTATTGTTTAACTTAAATTTCAAAGGTGATGAAAAAACAATTACTTACAGCAGCGTTAATGCTAACCGGCATGTTCGCTTTGACTCCTTCTGTTGCAGATGCGAAGTCTACTATGGATTCAAATCTTACTTTGTTATGGATGAACACGGATGTGGCTCCATTGACATTGGACGTACGCCAGGGTTTTGGTAGAGATGGAAAATTCTATCTTCAAAACAAGGCAACCAAGACAATCGAAGTATGAAATGAAACCGGAAGAATCCAAGAGATTCCTTCCGGAGCAGGTACTAACATTACTTTCGATGATGCAGGAAACATCCTCGTACGTATCGGTACATTTCCTGATCCTTTTAACAAGGATATCAATGAATTGAGAATTATTCCTGCCGACGGCTCAGCAGCGATAGATATTGCATTAAGCGGTATCACAGGAGGACGTCTCGACTTCTGGGGACATGTTCAAGGCAACGTACTTGATAAGGAAACCGGCGGTATCATATACATGGGTACCACCTATTACCCCCAGCTGGTTGAAATACCTATCATAGACGGTAAACAAGATGTGGCCAACACATACACTTACACATATGCAAGCCCCTTCGGAATTGCAGGAAACTTTGCCACTACTACGATCATCTCAGCTTGGGAAGGAAAAGAGAATGTGTCTATTTTAAGTCCGTTATTTAATAAGACGAATTGCAATTCCATCCAGAAGCTATCATTGGATGAAGATGGAAACTGGTCGCACGACTCTTATTATATAACACCCCGCCACAGCGGATGTGCAGGATTCTATATCTTCAAACTCGGAGGACAAGATTACATCGTATATCCTTCCGGCTCAAACAACGCTGACGGCTTCACCGTATCAAAACTGGCTACGAAAGCTATCCCTGATGTTGAAGAGAGTGATGAATCGGTAAGAATAGCAACAAAATATTCAGAACAAAAAGATGATGGTAATCCCATGTATATCGGCAACGCTTTCTACGGAAATCATCTTTCGGCTGAAGCTATCAGCGAAACCCAGGCTCATATTTATCAATACTTCCCCAGTGGATACATTGCAAAATATTTATTCACAGTTGAAGGTGGTACCGGTGTTGCAAAAGTAGAAGCTCCCAAAGCAACAATTATCGGTGGTAAGGGTGAAATAACCATCGAAGGTGAACCGACTTTTATCGAGGTTTATACCATTGGCGGTACTCTTATAAGCCGAAACGAACACAATGTTAAGTGCATTCCGGGAACATATATTGTTAAAACAGATAACAATGTAACTAAAGTTATGGTTAAGTAAATGGCATTCGTTCAAATATCATTTTCTTAACATAACCAGTTACACAGGATAACAGAGAGAAGAGGTTGTAGTATTTTCTTTCTACAGCCTCTTTTTATCAATCACATTTACCTAACTATAAGAAACCATCTACACCATGAAGAAAGCCATAATACCTATATTATACGCTCTCGTCTTTTCATTTGGCAACGTACTGGCCGGTAATAAGCCATTACCTAAAGATATAAATTCGATTATAAACCAACTTACTTTAGAACAAAAAGCCCGGCTCTTAGTAGGATGTACGGGTAGTGATAACGGCTTAAGCCACATGGTTGCAGGTTCCGCAGGATATACCTTTCCTATCGATTCTTTAGGCATTCCCTCCATCAACCTGGCAGATGGTCCGGTCGGTGTACGAATCACCCCTGTTCCATCGAATTGGAAATACATCATATATGATTCTTTGGGCATCCCCTCTACAGGCCCGGCAGAAAACCCGGTAAGCGGGAAATCCCCCTATCCAATTAAAAAATACACCTCTTATTGCACCTGTTTCCCCTCCACTACCGCATTAGCCGCCACCTGGAATAAAGACATAGCACGACTGGAAGGCAATGCAATAGGCGATGAAGCCAGGGCATATGGTGTCGATATCGTACTTACACCGGGAATCAATATCATGCGCAATCCTCTTTGCGGACGCAATTTTGAATATTTCTCCGAAGACCCTTACCTCTCAGGCATCATGGGAGCAGCCATGATTAACGGAATTCAGGACAAAGGTATTGGGACCAGCCTAAAGCATTTTATAGCCAATAATCAGCAAACCGGCAAACTCTATAACGACGCACGCATCTCACAACGCGCACTACGCGAAATCTATCTCAAAGGATTCGAAATCTGTATAAAAAACTCCGATCCATGGACCGTAATGGGTTCTTATAACAAAATTGGGGGTAAATATACTCAGGCTAATCCGGAACTACTTCAAACAATTCTTCGCGACGAGTGGAAGTACAACGGACTGATAGTGACCGATTGGTATAAAAAAAGGGATACCGCCGACCAGCTTAACGGTGGAACAGATTTAATGATGCCGGGAGAACAATCTCAAATAGACGAAATAATAGCTGGAGTAAAAAGTGGCCGGATCAGTGAAGCTACTTTAAACAAAAGTGTAAAATATACATTGGAACTCATTTTCAAATCTATTTCTTATAAAAACTGGAAGTATACAGAAGCTCCCAACCTTTCCGAAAATGCAGAATTAGCGCGTAGTATAGCCACCGAAGGAATGGTATTACTGAAAAATGACAACTCTTTTCTTCCCATACCCAAAGGGACTAAAATTGCTCTGTTCGGTGCTACTGCATACAAGTCTATTGCAGGCGGTACAGGTTCATCAAATGTAAATAAAGCTCATATTACTGATATATCTACCGGACTTGAAAATGGCGGCTATCAACTCAACAACAGATTGAAAGGAATCTATACAAAATTCGTAGAATTCCAGAATGATCTTCTTGATAAACACCCCCAAAGTACTGACTGGGAAAAATTATCTTATAACAGGACAGTCATTCCCGAAATGGATCTGACAAAGGCAGAAAATACCATCGAACAGGAAGCTAAAAATTCTGATATTGCACTAATCGTTATCGGTAGAGGCTCCGGAGAAGAATCCGACAGAAGGTTAGAGGGAGATTTCTATCTTACTCCCGAAGAAAAATTTATGATCGATAAAGTATCCTCCCAATTTCATGCCTTAGGAAAAAAAGTAGTTGTAGTAATGAATGTCTGCGGCGTAATGGAAATGAATTCCTGGAAGGATAAACCGGACGCTATACTGCTGGCATGGTTTCCGGGGCAAGAATGTGGAGATGCCATAACAGATATAATTAGTGGGAAAGTAAACCCTTCCGGAAAACTCCCGATGACTTTCCCGACAGATTATTTCGATATTCCTTCTTCTAAAAACTTTCCAATGGTAGGAGAGACCAAGAGTGGCAAAAATTTCGATTATACCAATTATGAAGAAGATATATGGGTGGGTTACCGTTACTTTAATACAGTAAAGCAATCGATTGTTTATCCTTTCGGATATGGACTATCTTATACCAATTTCTCTTTCAGCAAACCTAAAATAGAAAGAAAAAATAATAAATGGATCGCAAATATTGAGGTGACCAATACAGGTAATGTATCCGGCAAGGAAGTGGTACAACTCTATATTTCTGCTCCTGAAACCTTCATTCAAAAACCCGATATAGAATTAAAAGCCTTTGGAAAAACCCGGGAGTTAAAACCCGGAGAAAGTGAAATAATAAAACTTCAGTTTACCGATTATGATATAGCTTCATTCGATGAAAACAATTCGCAATGGCTTACATCAAAAGGGAAATATCTCCTGTCTTTCGGTTCTTCAAGTAATGACCTTAAGGCTACCATTCCATTCAGTATCCGTAAAGATAAAACCTGGAAAGTGAATGATGTACTAAAACCCATTGAGAAAGTAAACGTTATGAAACTCTCCATTAAATAACCGGTTTACAAAAACGATTACTACCATTATTGAAAAAAGTCATAACTGATAAAAAGAAAAGAATGTTTATCACAACACTTAAAAAAAAATATATAACACTTATAGTCATAATAAGTATCCTTACCGGAGTAAATACGACACTGGCAGCTTACCAGACTGATGAAATATCAGATATGGCTCTTATCTATCAGGGAGGTACTCATCGCCCCGAATGGACGGAAGACGAACTACGTCCCTATGTCATACATACTTTTGCCGATGGACGTATGGACTGGTTTTTCGACTCTTTTTTATTTTTTGAGTTTACAGATAACTGGCAGATAGCATTCGGGTATAATTATGGAGCACGAAATGCCAGAAAGAGTGATTGGGAATGGTTACTCAACAGAATCTTTGAAAAAGGTAAATCCCTCGATGCATTGAATTCGTGTATCGAACATTATAAAACGATTATCGGAGAACCTCAGTTTAAACACAAAATAGTATTAGGGGTAGTATCGCCTATTACTGATCAAACCGATTGGGGAAACCTTGATGGAGAAATATTAAACTTTGCACATCGGAATGACCAGATAAAAGCTGCAAAATGGTACATTGACCAACTCACAGAACGATTTAACGAAGGAGCATACGAGAATCTCGAACTAACAGGGTTTTATTGGCTTGAGGAGAGCACTGCTAAATGCGGAGATTTACCAAAAGATGTAAGTGACTATATCCACCAACTGGATAAACGATTTTACTGGATTCCATACTGGAATGCCCAGGGGTATAACTTATGGAGAAAGTTAGGATTTGATACTGCTTTTTTACAACCGAATCATTTCTTTGACAAAGAGATAGCAGATGATCGCCTCCTTCAGGCATGCAATACTGCAAATAAATTCAATATGGGATTGGAAGTAGAGTTCGATAGTCGTGTATTATACGAAAACGAAGATTCATATTACAGCAGACTGGAGAGTTATATCAATGCTTTTGAAAAGAATAATGTCTTTGAAAATTCGGCAATAGCCTATTACTCAGGAACAAAAGGTATACTTGATATGTATCGTTCAAATTCTATCGAAAACACTCTTATCCTTGATAGAATAGCCAATCATATATTAAAAAGGCGTAGCCGGAGCGTAGGTATTGAAACTGCCAATGACCCGAAAACTGATGTTATTGTGGCAGGGGGTATCGGAGAATTACGTATAGAGGGAATCGCCGAATCGATTAAGATATACACTACAAATGGAATACTTGTCAGCCAAAATACCAGAAAGCTACAATGCGCACCAGGTGTTTATATAGTAAAAATTGACGGAGAAACCAGAAAAGTTATTGTACGATAATAAACTAATAGAAACTTATTTATAAAAAGAACAAACATGAAAAAGATTTTATATTTCTTAGTGATACTAATCATTGTAGCTCCTATACATCTGATAGAAGCTCAAAATAGTCAAAAGAACAAGTATAAAACCAGTAAGATCAGAGATCTTGCATTAATATACCAGGGAGGTGTACAGAGAATCGACTGGACTCCTGATCAGTTTGTCCCGTATGTCACCCATCAGTTTGCCAACGGCACGAAAGACTGGTTATTCGATGGCTTTCTGTTCCTCGAGTTTGCCGATGGTAAAGGTCATAATTATGCCTATGGATATGCAAAGAAACAGGCACGAAAAATAGAGTGGGAATGGCTTCTCGACAGGTTGTTTGAAAAAGGGAAAGCGCTGGATGCATTAAACCAATGCATTGAAAATGAGAAAAAAACATCGGAAAACCATCCTTCAAACATCAAGTCATTTTAGGAATTGCTATACCATTACCTAAACAAAAAGACTGGGGAAGCATCGATGGAAATCCTCTTGATTTTAATCAACAGTCTGACCAGGTTAAAGCAGCCCAATGGTATATAGACCAACTCATGACCCGTTTTAAAAAAGCTAAATACAAAAATCTGGAACTTGCCGGTTTCTACTGGGTAGATGAAGATATAGCAACCTGTAAAGATCTTCCTAAATATGTAAGTCAATACATCCACTCAAAGAAAAAAGAGTTTGTATGGATCCCCTATTGGAAGGCCAAAGGATACGAACAGTGGAAAGACTTGGGATTTGATATCGCATATCAACAGCCGAACCATTTCTTCACAAAGGATATCCCTGACTCCCGACTGGACGAAGCTTGTGAACTCGCTTTGAACAATGGAATGGCTATGGAATTCGAATGTGACAGCAAGGCTCTTTACGATTGTGAGGATTCTTCGTATGACAGGATGTTAGCCTACATCGAGGCATTTGAGAAACACAAAGTATTTGAGACCTCTGCCATTGCATATTACACCGGAAGTAAAGGATTTATTGACATGTATAATTCTACTTCTCCGGAGGATAAGAAGATTATGGATCGCCTGGCACGTCATATTACTGCCCGTAGAAATATGAAAGCATTAACCAAATAGATGGACCGGATTATATTAATTATATGTATGTTTATTTCCCTATCGTCTTATTCTCAAAACAAACTGAGCATAATAACGAAGACAGGGGAAGATGTATATATATCTTCTATGATCGATGACCGTCATGTAATAAACTACTGGTTCAAAAAATGCATGGCCAATGACTTATTTACATTTTACCGTGTTTCCATTACTTCCGATTCCACTAATACTCAAATAGTAAATGAAACCTATAGCGATAATATAGGTCCATTTAACATTCTGGAAGGCGGTTGGTGTGGCGGTAACCATCTGTTCCTGGATGAAAAAACCCAAACAGCCGAAACATTTTCTATCAAATTGTATGCTGATGGGCGTAGTATCACTACTGATACTACGCTCAAAGCACATACAATTAAAATTGAAGTAAAAAATTACATTATTAACCCGCTCAGTGCAAAAGAAAGAGATAATCAGATATACTTCACCGATACGCTGTGCACTGAAAATGTAAACTACACAGTAAACGGTAATAGTATCCAGGTAGATTTATCCCATGATTATACCAATAGAATCCCGGTTATAATAGAAAAATATTATGGGATGCAATCTATGTTTAAAAACGAAAAACAACTTCTTACTCCTTCAGGTGAATATGCGTATTGGACTGATATAAAGAAAGTAAGCAGGTTCAAGAAAAAAGATTTCCCCCGGTTCAACCGATATATTGAGAAGGGAGATTCTTACTTTCAAGCCTCCTTTCTCCTCAATCGCAGTTTGGGAACACACAATGAACTTCCTGATGATGATGTTATTTTCATAGGTAATTCATGGACCAAATGCTATCATAAACTGATAGGAAACGTACCACGTACTGCCGGTGACTACGATTCATGGAGTGGAGTTTATACCTGGATTACGACACCACTACTCGACAATGAATCCTCATTCGCCTATGACGGATTTATTGATGGAAAAAGAGCTATCTTCTTCAGCAATAATATAAAAGGGAATTTTACCATTCCTTTCCCGGACAGTACAATATACAAGAAAATAAATAGTATAGAAAACTCCTCTGATTCTAAAATCAAAAGAAAAAACGGTTTTATTTATCTTTCTTGCAACTCACCGGGGAGTGTAATTATCTCATTGAAAAAATAATCTCAAATTTTAGAATATATGAAAAAGAAACTAACATTGATTTACTTAACAGGACTTCTTACAATCAGCATTACAAATGTAAATGCCCAGCCAAAGGTCGTCGCCCACCGTGGACATTGGGATACCGAAGGTTCAGCCCAAAACTCCATCAGAGCGCTAATTAAGGCAGATTCCATTAAATGTGACGCATGTGAATTTGATGTATGGTTAACGGCCGATAAACAACTTGTGGTAAATCATGATAATACTATAAACGGTTATGAAATAGAAACCACTTCCTCTGATACCATCCTCAGCCAAAAGTTAAAAAACGGAGAGTTCTTACCCTCATTAAGTCAATTCTTGGATGTTGCAAAACTTCTCACAGTAGATCTCGTACTGGAAATAAAACCTCACAAAAATAGAAAGCACGAAGCAGAAGCCGTCAGCATGGTACTCAACATGGTACAAGAAAAAGGTTTGGAAGATAGAACTTCCTACATTACATTTTCCAGAAACGCTTTTGATGAGCTTGTAAAACAAACCCAGCGGCCGATTCTTTATCTGAATGGAGTAGCCCCGGATGTATTAAAAAGTATTGGAGGCACAGGAGCCGACTATCATATTAATGTATTCAAAAAAAATCCCGAATGGATAAAACAACTTCATAATTTAGGGCTTGAAGTTAACATCTGGACAGTTAGTGATCCTGAAGGAATTCAATGGTGTATTGACAATAGTGCCGACTATATTACTACAAACAATCCCGAATTAGTACAGAAAATGATTAAAGAACACTATAAATAACAGCGGTATTAAACAGCAATTTTACATAGAAGATAGAAAAAAAATCATTTATAATGCAAAAATTACTATATTTGTGTTGGAGAGTAAAAACCAATGCATATAAATAAAGAACAGGAAACCTCATTTTCACCCTCAAACAGGCAAGAAAATCATCTTTGGATTGATTTTATTAACGGAGATGATAAAAGTTTCGAACTGATTTACAAGAAGTATGTCGGGGTTCTTTTTCGTTATGGCATTCAATTCACTCAAAACGAAGATATTGTAAAAGATGCTATACATGATGTTTTCGTCCGCATATATAAGAATCGCACACAATTGAAGAAAGAAGTTAATATCAAATTCTATCTTTTCACCGCCCTCAAAAACAGTCTGTATAACACATTCAAACGCGAAATGGTATTCGAGAAACTCGAAGAACAGGAATTATATAATATATTAGACCATTCAGATGAAAACAAAGCGTTGTCAAGTCTGGAACAGGAATCGACAAGAAAAGTAATTCTGCAACTAATGAACCAACTGACGGACCGGCAACGCGAAGTCATTTATCATCGCTTCATAGAAGAACTCTCTATGGAAGAGATAGGCATCCTGATGCAGATGAATACTCAGTCCGTACAAAATCTCATTCAGCGCTCATTAAAAAAAATGCGCGAAAGCCGGTTACCTCTTCATCTATATATTTCATTGATATACAAAGTTATAGAGACTGTATAATCTATTCCCATACAACCACTTTTTCACTTTTCATAAAAAAAATCACTTAAGGTGAGTATGTTTTCCGCTACCAATTGTATTCTGTATGTTACCGTAAACACAAGGAAAGGATTAAAGAATACATGAATTATAAAGGATACACCTATAAAGAACTACTACAGGATGATTTTTTCCTGGAATCACAGCTCACTCCAACAGATGAAAGTATCCGTTTCTGGGATACTATCATAAAGAATGACGAGGCATTAGCTTCTGAAATCAACCGGACACAGGAAATTATTTGCAGAATACCTTTCCGAAAAAAAGAAATTTCAGCAGATGCGCAGGATGAATTACTAAACAGAATTAATCAAAGCATTGAGGTTACTAAAAAGGAAAGGAGCAAAAAGCATTTATGGATCACTGTATCGGCAGCAGCAAGTATTGCATTATTCTGTATATTGGGTTGGACCTACTACAGTGATTTTTACTCAAATGATAATTTAATGGCTATTGAAGAAGTAGCAAAGCCCACCCAGTTCCCCTCAGAAGTACAACTCATACGAAGTAACAACAACGAGATGACTATCCAGGGAGAAGAATCCGTCATTCAGTATGATGAAAAGGGTACGCTTTCTATCAATTCCGAAAAAGTGGCTACTAAAGAAAATGACAAACCGGAAAAAAAGCAATCAAAATTCAATCAGTTAATTGTACCACCATGCAAACGCTCATTCTTGGCACTCTCAGATGGGACCAATATATGGGTAAGTGCCAATAGCCGTGTCGTTTATCCGGAAATGTTTGAAGACGATAAGCGAGAAATTTTTGTAGAGGGAGAAGTATATCTGGAAGTATCACCGGACAAGAAAAGGCCATTTATAGTAAAAACAAATCAGCTGGATGTAAATGTATTGGGAACAAGTTTCAATGTATCTGCTTATGAAGGAGACAGTAATACAGCAGTAGTGCTTGTCAGCGGAAAAGTAAATATTCATACCAAAAATAATCTGGAAGCAACGCTCGCACCAAGTGATATGCTTTGCTTTGAATCCGGTAAGATTTCCCAAAGTAAAGTCAATACAGAAAATTACACCTCCTGGCGTTATGGTACTTATATGTTTGATAACGAAGAGTTTTCCAATATATTAAACAAACTATCCAAATATTACGGTCGGAAAATAGTATGGACGAAAGGAGTTGAAAAACTTCACGGATCGGGAACACTCAATTTAAAAGATGATATATTTAAACTGCTAAAAGGTCTGGAAGCTGTAGCACCAATAACCTTTACTCCAAAAAGTGATGAAATATTTGTAGATGTTAAACCCTAAAAAAAAGTAAATTTATGATAACTTAGAAAAGCACAATAACCCTAAAAAAAACCGGACGATACTGCAATATCATCCGGCTGTAGATTTCTAATAACTGGACTGACTGCAACCAGTCCAATTTTATTCAAACAAAAATCATTGTAAATGTATGAAAAACATATGTATAATTGGCAAAAACAGATGCCAATTAAATAAATTTATAAAAATCGGTCTTATAACTTTTTTAGCCACTACGTGCATAATCATCGACTCATTTGCAAACAGTAGCTATGCCCAGGCAACACATATTTCTATAGATGTTGAAAACACGACTTTAAAAGAAGTATTCAGAGAAATAGAAAGAAACAGTGAATTTGTAATTTTCTACTTAGAAGAAGACGTAGATTCCAATAGAAAAGTATCCTTAAAAGTCAAGAACCAGACAGTAGACAAAGTTCTTGACAAAGTATTGGCAAAAACCAATAATTCTTATCTGATAGACGACAAACAAATCTTTATTACTAAAAAGGAGAAAATGGCTTCTCCGGATATTCCGGCCGTCGCTCAACAAAAGGTTACCGTGAAAGGAGTGGTAACAGATATAAACGGCGAAAAGTTACCCGGTGCTACCGTTGTAGTAGAAGGTACTCCCAGGGGAGCTATTACAGATATTGACGGTACTTACACTATCGACGTAAATAAGAATGAGAAACTTACTTTTTCTTATCTTGGAATGGCGAGCCAGACAATTGCTGTCGGAGATAAAAAGATTATCAATGTAACACTGAAAGAAAAGGAAGATATGCTGGAAGAAGTAACAATCGTTGCTTTTGGAAAGCAAAAAAAGGAGAGTGTAATCTCCTCCATTCAAACAGTACATGTCAAAGACCTGAGAGTTCCCTCCAGTAATCTGACAACAGCCCTTTCAGGACGTATAGCCGGAGTCATTTCTTATCAGACGAGTGGTGAACCAGGACAGGACAATGCAGAATTCTTTATCCGTGGTGTAACTTCTTTTGGCGCAGGAAAGGTAGACCCGCTTATCCTGATTGACAATGTGGAAGTATCTTCCAATGACCTGTCACGACTACATCCGGACGATATTCAAAGTTTCTCTATCCTGAAAGATGCTACGGCAACTGCTTTGTACGGTGCTCGCGGTGCAAACGGTGTAATCCTCGTTACAACCAAAGAAGGAAAAGAAGGAAAAATAAAAGTCTCCTTCCGTGTAGAAAATTCCTTTTCTTCACCCACCAAGAAAATAGAGATGGCAGACCCCATCACTTATATGCGGCTTGCCAACGAAGCGGTAACCGCCCGAAATCCCCTGGCTCCGGTACCTTACTCAAACAGCAAAATCGATAATACCATCCGCGGAACAAATGAATATGCGTATCCGGCAGTAGACTGGATGAAGATGCTGACCAAAGACGTAGCCATCAATCAAAGAGCCAATCTGAATATTTCGGGAGGTGGCAAAGTAGCCCGGTATTACATTGCAGGTTCCTTTTCTCAGGACAATGGTATTCTGAAAGTAGACAAGCGCAACAACTTTAATAATAATATCAATCTGAAAAAGTATCTGATCCGTTCTAATATAAACATCAATCTAACTAAAACAACTGAAGCAATCGTTCGTGTACACGGTACTTTCGATGATTATTCGGGTCCTATCAGAGGAGGTAGCGAAATGTACAGGAATATTCTGAATGTAAGCCCCGTACGTTTCCCTGCTTATTACGAACCGGATAAAACCTATGCCGGTACTACACATATCCTGTTTGGTGGTAATGAGGGTGTGCAATATATGAATCCCTATGCCGAAATGGTAAAGGGTTACAAGCAGGAAAGCAAAACAGTAATGATGGCCCAGATGGAATTGAAACAGGATTTTGGAAAATGGGTAAAAGGGTTGAAAGGACGCTTGTTGGGTAATACAATCCGTACTTCCGGTTTTGATGTGACAAGAGCATACAGCCCGTTCTACTATGAATCAACCTATGACAGATTCACAGATAGTTATACCCTGACAGAACTAAATCCGGACACTGGTGAAGAATTTATCAGCTATAATCCGGGAAGTAAAACGGTTATCAGTTCATTCTATGGAGAAGCTTCTCTTGCTTACAATCGCGATTTTAAAAAGAATGCAGTAAGTGGTATGTTAGTAGCCATTGCGCGTAACTCGCTGACAGGTAATGCTTCTACTCTTTCCGAGTCTTTACAAAAAAGAAACCTGGGATTATCAGGACGTTTTACCTACGCATACGACTCCCGTTACATGGCAGAGTTCAACTTTGGATATAATGGCTCGGAGAAGTTTGACAAGGGCCACCGCTGGGGATTTTTTCCTTCATTCGGACTTGGATGGTCTATCTCCAATGAAGACTTTTGGACAGACAATCTGAAAAAAGTTGTATCCAAACTCAAATTACGTGCCACATACGGTCTGGTAGGTAATGACGAAATCGGAAAGCAGCGTTTCTTCTATCTTTCACAAGTAACCATAGGTGGCGGAGATAGCTTCAGTACCGGATACGAATTTAACGGAAGAACCCGTAAAGGTGTAAAAATCAGTAATTATCCCAACTCCGAGATCGGATGGGAAATAGCTTACAAAACAAACCTCGGTGTTGAACTCGGACTGTTTGACGGAAAGGTAGATATTATGGCAGACTTTTTCAAAGAACGCCGTACCAACATTCTCCAGTCCAGAGAAGATATATCCACTTCAATGGGATTATGGGCTACTCCGGATGTAAATGTGGGAGAAGCGAATGGCAAAGGTATCGATATATCAATTGATTACAACCACTCTTTCCATAAAGACTTGTGGATGGTAGGACGAGCCAACTTTACATATGCCAAATCTACCTACCGCTTCTATGAAGAACCTGATTATAGTGCCATTCCCTGGAAATCCAAAATAGGTATGCCTATCTCACAAAAATGGGGATATGTGGCCGAAAGACTTTTCATTGATGATGCAGATGTACAGAACTCTCCCCGGCAGGATTTCGGTGAATATCTGGCAGGCGACATCAAATACAAAGACATCAACAATGACGGTGTTATCAATGAAATAGATATGGTACCCATCGGGTATCCTACCACACCGGAAATCAACTACGGATTCGGACTTTCCTTCGGATATAAGAACTTCGACCTCTCCGTATTCTTTCAAGGCTCCGCCCGCTCCTCATTCTGGATAGACGCTGATAAAATGTCTCCATTCAACCAGTCCACTGCCAACGGAAGAGTGATTGAAACCGGATTGGCCAAATTCATTGCAGACGACCATTGGTCATTGACCTCCCAGAACCCCAAAGCATACTGGCCAAGGTTATCAAACACGCTTATTGCCAACAACAACCAACGCAGTACTCAATTTATGCAGGACGGTAGTTTTCTTCGCTTTAAAAGTGCGGAAATAGGTTATACACTTCCCAAGAGTTTTACGAACAAGATGAGGCTGACTACCTGCCGCTTCTATGCAAGCGGTACCAACTTGCTATTATTCAGTAAGTTCAAACTTTGGGATGTAGAAATGGGTGGTAATGGGTTAGGCTATCCTATCCAGCGCGTTATTAACTTAGGACTTAATCTTTCATTCTAAAAACACATACATTATGAAAACATATCTGACGATTTTTAAAACCTTTATCCTGATACTCTGCATTTCATTGGCATCCTGTCAGGAATATTTAAATGTAGTTCCGGACAATATCCCCACAGTAGATCATGCATTCAAAAACCGGCACGAAGCAGAAGGATTCCTTTATGGCTGCTTTTCCTTCCTCCCTTCATTTGCCGATGCCGGTTCCAATCCGGCACTTCTTGGTGGAGACGAAGTATGGTATATTGATCCTGTAACCGGCATGAGCCCTCGCCTTTGGTACATTGCCCGTGGTGACCAGGGTACCAATGCTCCTTTGGCAAACTATTGGGGCAGCGAACAGAATGGCGATGATCTGAAAGGAGGTAAAGCAATGTTCACAGCATTGAGCGATTGCAATATCTTTCTTGAAAACATCCACAAACCTTATGATCTGACAGAAGAAGAACGGACCAGATGGGTTGCAGAAGTAAAATTCTTAAAAGCATTCTATCATTTCTGGCTCTTCCGCATGTACGGACCTATCCCATTAATTAAAGAAAACCTGCCTATCAGTTCCACATCCGAAGAAGTACAAAGATACCGGGAACCGGTAGACGAAGTAGTGAGCTATATCGCATCCTTACTGGACGAAGCTGCCAGTGATCTACCGCTACAGATAGAAGATCTGATGAATGACCTGGGAAGACCTACCCAACCGATGGCACTGGCTGTAAAAGCACAACTCCTTACGTTAGCTGCCAGTCCGCTCTTCAATGGCAATCCCGACTATGCGGACATTACCGACAACAGAGGAATTCATCTTTTCCCGCAAAGTTACAGTGCAGACAAGTGGAAAACAGCCGCAGATGCACTCAAAACCGCCATTGATGTAGCACATGAAGCCGGTCATGATTTATTTGACTTCAAGCAGACAAACTATGCAAGCAAACTGAATGAGAAAACCATCTTAGCCATGCAAGTGAGAGGAGCTGCCACAGAAAGATGGAACAAAGAAATCATCTGGGGCGATTCCAACTCAAATACAGACAACCTGCAACGTGCCTGCCATCCCATCTTCATGGGCGGACAAGGTACAGGCGGTTTACGAAAATGCTATGCTCCTCCTTTGAGAATAGTCGAACAGTTTTATACAGAAAACGGAGTACCTATCGAAGAAGATAAAGACTGGGTAGGAATAGATCCAATGGGAATAAAAACAGCATCCGCCAGTGATAAGCTGTATATCCAGGAAGGATTTGAGACAATCAATCTTCATTTCAAAAGAGAAGCCCGTTTCTATGGTTCAATCATTTTCGATGGCGGCACATTCTATGGTAACAGCCGAACCACGACAGATAATAACCTTTGGGTTACTAAACTGAAGTTTGGGAATATCAGTGGAGGTAATACCCCTACAGACAGACATTCCAGCACCGGCTACCTATGCAAGAAAATGATCCATTACTTATCGTCCGTACCTGATAACAGTGACCAGTTTACCCAACACAGATACGCTTTCCCCATAATACGCCTGGCCGATCTTTACTTAATGTATGCTGAAGCATTGAATGAATGGAAAGCAACCCCGGATCAGGAAGTATACGAATACATCGATAAAGTGAGAGCAAGAACCGGATTGGAAGGCGTGGTAAAAAGCTGGCAGAAACATTCACTGACTCCGGACAAACCGAAAAACAAAGAAGGAATGAGAGAAATTATACGCAGGGAACGTATGAACGAGCTGGCTTTCGAAGGTGTTCGCTTTTGGGACCTAAAACGATGGAAACTGGCAGAAACATACCTCAACAAGCCGATACGTGGCCTGAATATTATGGGCGAAACAGCACAGGATTTCTATCAGGTGAAAACTGTCTATCAATTGAAATATGCAAAGAAGGATTACCTGTGGCCAATCAAACAAAGCGTTTTATTAAGAAACAAAAACTTGGTACAAAACTTAAACTGGTAATTGTAAACAGATTAGTAACAGTTTAACAATAAAACAAAATGAAAAAAAATTATATAGCATACATATTGTTAACGGCTTCTCTGATGTGGAGCTGTTCGGAAATAAAAGACTGGCAGGATGAAAAAGACAATATTCCTCCTAAAAGTGTAACAAACGTAGTAGTAGAAAATATAAACGGTGGTGCAATAATCACCTATAAACTACCTGATGACCCCGATCTTCTGGCTGTAAAAGCAGTGTACTACTACAAAAAAGGAGAAGACCTGAAAGAGGCATATTCATCTGCATACAATAATACGATTTCACTGGAAGGATTTCCCGATGTAAACGAACGTACCGTGCAACTATTTACCATTGATAAAAGTATGAATCACTCCGAGCCTGTAGAAGTACAAATCAAACCTCTCCTTCCTCCGGTAGAAATGATTCGTAAATCACTAAAAGTGAACCCTACCTTCGGTGGAGTTTATATGTTATGGGAGAATACACAGGAGGATGAAATATCCATCACTCTATATAGAAAAGATGCTAAAGGTGACATGGCATTCTATGATGCTTATTACAGTAAAGCCAAAGAGGGCAAATATACGTTCAGAGGATTGGAAAATGCGGAACAGGAATTCTATTTCGAGATTAAAGACAAATGGGGAAATTATTCAGCTCCGCTGGATACCGTACTGACTCCTTTATTTGAAGAAGAGATCGTTGGACGTAACAAAAGTGGCGATATCTGGCAAAGATGGGGATGGGACGATAAATCTTGCATTTACAGGGGTGACATCGTAGGACAAGAAACCGCTGCCAACCGTCAGTTCCGCCTGATTCATGATGGTAACACCTGGAATAATTCTACCTGGTGGCATACCAAGGGCAACAAGTTATCCGACTTTATCGACTGGCCTAATGCCGAATATACAGTAATGCCCTTGTACTTCACCATTGATATGGGCAAAAAAGCCTCTTATAGCCGGCTCAGGTATTGGATGAGAAGCCGTAGCCCTATCTTCTCAGCACAAACATTTACGAGTTTCGAAGTATGGGGTACCAACAATCCCAAACCTCTCAACCAGATAGGAGACGGAAGTAAAGAAGATAACCTGAAATACTGGACGGAATGGCCGGAAGTAAACGGTACGGATGAGTGGAAAAACGATTGGGAAAAACTGGCAGATTTCAAACTGACTTTACCCTCAGGAGCCACAGACCCCAATTTATTGACGAATGAAGATACCGAATTTGTAAAAGCTGGCTTTGAAGTAGAAATGGACCCGCAATACGCTAATGAACCTTTCCGTTACATCCGTTTCGTAATTCGTGAATGCAGGGAACCCAGTGCTCAGATTCAGCTAAGTGAACTTAAATTCTGGGGAGCGTATAAAGAATAATTATAAAGAAGTATACAAAACCGAAGATTGACTGAAACGCAGATTAACTCGAATCCCCGCACAGTAAATAAACGGAAGAGCCGTCTTTCTAATCTGCACGAATTTGTGTTAATTTGCGTTTTATTGAACTCATTCATTTCTTATATATCAAAGTAAATGTCGACAAAAACCCTGTATATCATTATCTTTACTATATTTGCGTCAACCTCTGTGGCGCAAAATAGGATGCTGAAGAAATTTCCCGAAGGTTACACTCCGGAAGAGGTAGGAATCAAGGTTGCCAACCGCTTCTTATCCGGTAAACACATGCTACATGGTGGCAAATGGATACATTATGCCGAAGTATGTACCTGGTACGGAGCAGTGCGTTTTGCCAGCGAAAGCAAGAACAAAGAGTTATCCAGGCAGTTACAAGAGCGTTTTGACTATCTGTGTACAGCAGAAAGAGATCTCCTGCCCATCAAAAATCATGTCGATTTGAATATGTTCGGATGCCTTCCTCTGGAACTCTATCTGATAACAAAAAAGATGCAATACCTGGATTTGGGAATTTCTTATGCCGACACACAATGGGAACTACCTGCGGAAGCCTCAGCTGAAGAAAAAAGGTGGTCCGACAAAGGACTTAGCTGGCAAACCCGCTTGTGGATAGATGATATGTATATGATAACCATCTTGCAATCGCAAGCCTACAGAGCAACGGGCAACCGGAAATACATCGACCGGACTGCACGTTCAATGGCCGTCTACCTGGACGAACTACAACGTCCTAACGGGCTGTTTTATCATGCCCCGGATGTTCCTTTCCTTTGGGGAAGAGGCAATGGATGGATGGCAGCAGGTATGGCTGAACTTTTGAAAGTATTGCCCAAAGACAACCCGGATCGTCCGCGTATCCTACAGGGGTATCTTGATATGATGAAAAGTTTAAAACAATATCAGACAGAAAATGGTATGTGGAATCAGTTGATAGACGCTCCCGATTGCTGGAACGAGACTTCCGGAACGGCGATGTTTACCTACGCCATGATCACAGGCGTAAAGCAAGGCTGGCTGAAAGCCCGGGAATATGCTCCTGCAGTCCGTAAAGCATGGCTATCCCTGGTATCTTATATCAATGAAGCCGGAGACGTAACAGAGGTATGTTCGGGCACCAATAAGAGAAATAACCGGCAATACTATTATGACCGCCCCAAAAAAACAGGAGATTATCATGGACAGGCACCCGTACTGTGGTGCGCTTTCGCATTAATGGAAAACAAATAAATAGGTATGAAATTATATTTAAGTTTATTATGTACACTACTGCTATCCGGCTGTTCTATGACGCGGAATGAGAAATATGCAGACTACGTTAACCCCGTCATTGGTACAGACATACAAAGACATGCACGAGGTGACAAAGCACCCTCAGAGGAGAAAGGACAAACCATGCCGGCAGTCGGTGTACCCAACGGAATGACCAACTGGGTACCACAAACACTGGAAGGAGAGCATAAATGCAATCCCCCTTATTATTATTACCACGACGAAATACAAGGATTCCGTGCCAGCCATTGGATCAGTGGCTCATGCACACAAGATTATGGCAGCGTAACAATAATGCCTGTCACCGGTGAATTAAAAACAAATGCCAGAGAGCGCGCTTCCCAATTTAGCCATGATGAAGAAACGGCAAAGCCTTACTATTATCAGGTGATGCTAAAAGATTACCTGATTCATGCCGAACTTACAGGTTTGTCTCACACAGGAATCATGCGTTTTAGTTTTCAATCGGATAAAGATCGTTATATCATTATAGAACCCAATAGTGACAAGCAACAGGGGTATTTAAAAATTGATACAAAGAGCAGGGAAGTAACAGGCTATAATCCCGCCTACAGAATCTATCAGGGAAGTGGAAAAAGTGCCGGATTCAGTGGCTATTTTGTTATCCGGTTTGAAGAAGATTTCGACTCTTTCGGAACATGGAAAGACAGTGAAATTACAACGGGAGAAACAGAAATAAAAGGGAACAAAAACAGGGTAGGGGCCTGGATTAAACTCGCTCCTGAAAAAGGGAACAGCATACAGGTAAAAGTAGGTACCTCTTTCACCAGTATTGAAAATGCCCGTAAAAATCTGGAAGCAGAGATTCCCGGATGGAACTTCGAGAAAGTAAAGAAACAGTCGGCAGCCAACTGGGAGAAAGCACTGAGCCAGATAGCTGTAAAGAGTAGCGATGAGAAGAAAAAGACTCAATTTTATACCGCTCTTTACAATGCCCGTATGCTGCCCCGTACTTTCAGCGATGTGGAAGGTTATTATCCCGGTTTCTCCGAAAACTACACCATCCATCAAGCCAAAGATTTCACCTACTATTGCGATTTCTCCATGTGGGATATCTACAGAGCCGTGTTACCTCTCTACTCCATTCTTAACCCGTCCCTCACAGGAGATTTTTCTAAATCTTTCATTATAAAAGGGCAACAAGGCGGGTGGCTGCCTATCTTTCCGTTATGGAATAATTATACGGCAGCCATGATCGGCGATCACGGAATAGCCATGATGGGGGATGCTATCCTGAAAGAGGTTCCGGGATTCGACTATGAGGAAGCCTATCGGCTCATGCATAAAAATGCATTTGAAGTCAATACAGACCGAAAAAGTTATGTAGAAGGTAAAGGACGCCGGGGGCTGGAATCCTATCTTCAATACAACTATATCCCATTGGAAGACAATGTATGGGATGCATTCCATAAGAGAGAACAAGTATCCAGAACACTGGAATACGCCTATGATGACTTCGTTCTGGCACAAGTAGCCAGGAAATTAGGAAAAACAGATGACTACAGAACATTAATGAAAAGAGCCATGAACTATAAAAACGTGATCGACCCGGAAACCGGTTATGCACGCGGACGTTATGCAAACGGAGAATGGATCGAACCTTTTGAATTCGATAAATTTGTAGATTATATATGCGAAGGAACACCTTACCATTACACATGGTATGTTCCCCACGATGTGAACGGACTGATGAAACATATCGGCAAAGAACGTTTCCGGACACGTCTCGACACTTTCTTTGAAAAAGATTACTACTGGCACGGCAATGAGCCGGGACATCATATTCCCTACCTTTTTGCTTTAGCTGGTGAAGCCTGGAAAACTCAGAAATGGGTACACAACATATTGAATAGAGAATATTATCCTACGCCCGATGGGCTGAGCGGTAACGACGATGCCGGACAAATGTCCGCATGGTTAGTGTTCAGTATGGTTGGATTTTATCCGGTATGTCCCGGTATGCCTTATTACGTCATTGGCAGTCCGGGCTTTGAAGAGAGTATCATCACGCTGGAGAATGGAAAAAAATTCAAGGTAGAAGCCAAAGGATATACAGAGGAAAACATCTATATCCAGTCGGCAACCTTGAACGGACAGCCTTACAACAAATGCTATATCCTGCATGAAGACATACTGAAAGGGGGGACTCTATCTTTCGTCATGGGAAATACTCCCAATAAGCAATGGGCATCCGGTGCCGACGCAATGCCTTACGTTACAACAGAATAAGACACAATTAATATAAATACAAATCAAAATTATGAAGAAGTGGATATTAGGAGGGATAGGGCTCTGTATGTTTCTGCCTATCCTGGCACAACAAATTCAAAAAGAGGGATATCTGGTAATGGACATGGTACATCACAACCCCGGGGATGCCATGACACAGAGTGTTTTCCGCAAACCGGAGAAGTTAGCCTCTTTTGGTATGAATGGCATGGTTATCAATGAGTTTAAGTTCCCGCAATGTGCCGTCAGTTTCTCAAAATTCGACAAGCGTATTTTTCCGAAAGGATCAGAAGAAAAAGCATGGATCGAAACACTGACAAAAGAAATCAGAACACAGATCAAAGCGTGTCACGAGAACGGTTTACAAGCGTTCTATTTCACTGATATCATTGTATTACCCCAAAAGTTAGTTGAGCTCTATAAAGACGAGATTTGTGACGAGGATGGAAAAATATCTTTCGAGAAGCCCAAAACGTGGGAAATTCACCGGATCATGCTGAAAGAATTATTCGAGCGTTTCCCGGAGATGGACGGATTGGTGATCCGTACCGGAGAGACTTATACCCACAACATTCCGTATCACATAGGAAACGGCCCGGTAGACTATAAAAACAGATATGATAAAAGTATTGAGATACATGCCCGGCTAATGAATCTGCTCAGAGAAGAGGTATGTGTAAAAAGAAATAAGAAGATTATATACCGTACGTGGGATTTTGGTTTCTTCCATGTCCGCCCGGATTATTACTTAGCCGTTACCGAGCAAGTAGAACCACATCCCAATCTCTATATGGCTATCAAGCACACCAATGGAGACTATTTCCGGACTTTCCATTTCAACAAAACGATCACACTGGGCAAGCACAAACAAGTAGTGGAGGTACAATGCCAGCGTGAGTATGAAGGAAAAGGAGCTTATCCGAACTATGTGGCAAATGCCGTAATCAATGGCTTTGAAGAGACAAAGCAGGATGCTTCTCCCCGTTGCCTGAACGATGTGAAAGATAATCCATTGTTCTATGGCGTATGGACCTGGTCGAGAGGTGGAGGCTGGTACGGTCCTTACATCTCCAATGAACTTTGGTGTGATCTCAATACCTACGTGATGAGCCAATGGGCCCTGAATCCTAACCGTACAGAAGAAGATATTTTCAATGAATATGCACTGAAAATTGGCATATCCCAAGAGACTCTCCCATTCTTCCGCCGTCTGTGTATGCTGACCCCCGATGCTATTATCCGGGGAAGAGGTTCACTCCTGCACTCCGTCAATGTGACCTGGACACGCGACCATTATTTAGGAGGAATCAACCAGCTAAAGAGAATCTTCGATGAAATCTTAAAGAAAAACATAGTCGACGAGTCATTGTACGAAATGAAACTTTCCGTAGCACTCTGGGAGGATATAGTAGAATTATCCGAAAAGATACAATGTAACGACAAAGCCATCGAACAGTATATCAAAACCTCTTCTCTATATGGACTCTGGCTTCACAGAATTATGGAACAAGGCTGGATTGTCATGCTTAAAGGATATCAGGGTGACCAAACAGGTGTATATGATAAAACAGCAATTAAACTCGCACTCGAAAAATACGATCACTCATGGAATGAGTATCGCCAACTGAAAGAAAATAACGGGGATTGCTCCACACTCTATTATGATCAATACGTTAAATTCAATGTGGGTGGTGATCGTACTAAAATCGGATTTGTAGATGGTATGGGAGCAACCGTTAACAAGTATCGCGCAATGGTAGAATAACAGAGATTCAAATTAACATTATTAACAGAGTTTCTTAACTACCATTGTTAAGCTTACAAAAGTACGTACTTTATGCCTATAAAAGTACGTACTTTTGGTATATAAAGAATACTAATTAACACACAGTTAAATACGTATCTTTATAATCACTGCTTATTATTTACTAATCAGTTTAAAAACTATATAACCCATAACTATCGCAATTACCCTACCCAAGAATTCAGGAAGTGTAGACAAAGTATCATTAAAATAACAAATTCTTATCAATATATCTATAATCGATCCACCAAACAAGATAGAAATAAACAAATGACAAGGTTTAACCTGACAACAAAACTTACTCAGAATAACAGTGGTAAATGCTTGAAAAACCACACAAGAAACGATTGTAACGGTACCTATTCCTATCATCGCCAAAGGACTAATGGCTATGAAAAGTAA
>ENA-OUQW01000705-OUQW01000705.1-human-gut-metagenome-genome-assembly--contig:-NODE-705-length-40788-cov-5.197678_pt1 | contig 40788 bp, 30 predicted proteins | sample MGYA00248464_ERZ548849 | MGnify/ENA primary metagenome ERZ548849 (study PRJEB26491, sample SAMN04978193) | human gut metagenome | host: Homo sapiens | study: EMG produced TPA metagenomics assembly of... | reverse complement strand
GTCAACACCCAAATACATCAGCTCATGTGCTGCACGCTGAAGGGCAGCTGTTTCTGCAGAAAGAGACATAATTATTTTAATTTATGATTTCAGATTTATAATTTATCAACTGTCAACGACCAATCATTGATTATCAACAGCCAATTATTTGATTACTTCGATCAGGTCCGGATGGATGGTGGCCATGGCTACGGCAATGACGCCTTGTATCTCGACAACCACACGACGGTCACGGGCACCCTTCACTTTCAGAAAAATACCCTCCTGCCCCGCAAAGTCACCGCCGGTGACACGGACTTTCGTGCCTTTCGACAGGTTCAGTTCATCAGGCTGGAAATACAGGAGATGGTCGTTATAAGTGCCAGCTACGGCAATGAAGCGTTGCATCTCACTATCCGGGATGATTATCTTCTGTCCGCTGCGGGTATCGGTGATGTATTGCAGGTAACTCACCTGAGACTTCACACGTTTTACATCCGAAGGACGGGCATGAACAAAAATCAGGTTGTGGACAACAGGAACCAGAACCCGGACTTTCCTGCCTTTCTTCAGGCTGATCTTATATTGCATAGGGACAAAACAGCCCAGATTCTCCTTCTCAAGAAGACGCATGGCATCAGGCTCCCGACGGTAGGTGGCACGCATCGCATACCATAGTTCTGACTCATTTTCAGACCCTTTTTCAGTATCTTTTTCCGTTTCCATTGATGATTTTGTTCAGAAAAGGGTGTTCCCTCGGGGCTTTGACACCCGTATATACACCTGAGTTTCAATCAATTGCGAACACTTTATGTAAGATACGGCAAGCTTTGTGTTCCTCTTGCCCGTTGATTTTCCGTAGCTAGTCATTACCGTAATAAATGGCAGGTAAATAGCTATCAACGAATGGATTAAGAGCAATAATCGTCTTTTAATCGTTCGTTTTTTGTGCGCAAACTGAAGCCATATTTGCACTAAGATTCTTTCAACAAAAGGAAGAAGGAAAAAACACAATTTTATTTCCAGGATAACTCTTTATGGATTAACAACATATGACACAAAAGAAAAGCATGAACAGCTTTTATTTATCAGAATATTTTGTTATTTCATTTCTCTGCACTATCTTTGCGAACATTAAACGAACGATTAAAAAACACCCCCGATTTAGTACAATCATTATTGACACCATCCCTATTCACCCGCTTCACTACCTTATCATATCCACAGTGCAGCATCTTCCTTTCAATCCACCAACAGGACATTTCCTTTTTATAATAATGTACCCGCGTATACATACGCACAGGCGCGTATTTCCCTATTTTTTCTTTAGGCCCTGTTACACACATTCTATAAATAACAGGGGGTAGCCCCCCTACCCTATTTACCTGCCTGTGTGTAACAACACCCAAAGAAAATATTCACTTTTCCAGACGAAAACAGAAGATATTACCATTATAAGCGTTAATTTTGCTTTCGCATTTTAAATTAATAATAATTTACCAACTTTTAAAATTGTGGTTTTATGGATAAAAAAACACAATATTGAGTATTGAACTCATGAAGGAGGATGGTTATGACATCCAAATAGAGAGAGTAGAAAACAGGATCAACATCCTGTTAGTTGAAAATGAGGCGTTTGACGGGCGCATGATCGTCAAAGCTTGTGAAAGGGAAGAGTTCCTGACCCCGTGGGTACGGAAGCTTATCGGGCAAAAGAAGGAGGCGGGACTGAAAGGGACCACACACCTGGCAAGATTGCTAAACCGCAGTATAGCCTTCGAAAAGGGCAAAAATGAAAAAGGATTCATATCACCGGAAAGCCTTAATAGTGAAATCATTAAGCTAAGAAAAGAGATGCTGAAAGAAAGAAAGGAAGACGGGAAAAAGAAAATACCGGGATAGATACGAACCTTTCTGCTAAATTGTGGTTTTTGCGCCTTTTCATGAGGAAAAGGCGCAATCACGTTTAAAATATTATGCATTCTTTTGTGCCGCCATAAGGCAGACTAAAACAATCAAAAATCAGAAATGGAGAATATTCCGGTTACCGCATACAGCGGTTTCAGTAATGTACGGGGAGAAATTACTCTCCGGAAAGTAATAGAAAACATCACAAAAGGGCTGCATGCAAGGCTCGTATTCAAAATCAGGATGCTCGTCAGCCAGGGAAAGACCGAAGAGGCGAACAATGTGAAGAAACAGTTGCCGTTCTACACCGTCACGGCAACATACAGGCAAAAGAGGCAGGCGTACAGCATGACAGGGTATACCCGGGTCATACTGCTGGATATTGACGACCTGCCGGAAGGAAAGCTGGAAGAGCTGAGAAAGAAAATCAACGGAGACCCAAACACGCTCGCCTCTTTCCTCACTCCAAAAGGACACGGGTTCAAGCTCTTCGTATTCCTGAAAACAGCTTATGCCATCCGGCTGAGGAAGGCACTGGCGGCAGAAGACAAAGTGGAGTTCAACACGTTGGAGAAACATCACCTGGCCATGTACAATGCCTGCAGGAAATACTACGAACAGTTGCTCGGAGTGGAAGTGGACGGAAGCGGGAAAGATATATCAAGGGGATTCTTCACATCTTACGATGACAAGGCATACCTGAACGAGGAACTGATGAAAGAGGTGGACGGGACGCTCACAGATATTGTTTTACCCGAAGGAACGGCGGGGAAAAAGAAAAGTACCAAGGCGGCAGGTGATAAGGCGGCAAAGGAAAGAGTGGTAAGTGACAAGACAGTAAGTGGCACGGCGGTAGGTGATAAAAAGCCGGAGGGCGACAAGGCGAAAGCGGATAAGGCGGAAGCCGAGCCCTGGGAAAGGATGGAATTCAACAAGGCCGTGCTCGCGGTAAAGAGAATATCGAGATTCGAGGAAGGAAACAGGGACAACTTCCTGTTCGCGCTGGGAAACAAATGCTATACGAAAGGGATTGATGAGAATGTAGCCGTCAGGCTGGCGAGGGAGAAGTTCGGACAGGAAGGGATGAACGTGGCTACGCCACTGCATAATGCGTATACGTACACCGACAAGACCTACGAGGCGCTCGGACGGAAGGAAGAGAAAACAGATACCATCAACCTGGTGCTCGACTTCCTCAAGGCGCACTATGACATACGGAGGAACGTGATACTCGACCGCCTGGAATATCTCGACTTCAACGAGAAGGAAGAGAGATGGAAAGGAAACTTCAGACCCATGAGGGCGAGAAGCTTCAACTCCATATTCCTGCAGCTCCAACTGGCGGGGATCAGGTGTTACAGGAATTTCCTCCAGGCGGTCATAGACTCATCATACGCAAGGGAGTTCAACCCGTTCATGGAGTACATAGGGAAACTCAAGCCATGGGACGGGGTCACAGACTACATCGGAGAGCTGGCGGACACCGTGCAGGCGGAAGACCGGGAGTTCTGGAAGACAAGTTTCCGGAGGTGGTTCGTAGGGATGCTGGCAGGAGCTTTGAAGGACGATACCGTGAACCACCTGGTCATCATCCTATACTCCGAACAGGGAAAGGGAAAGAGCACATGGATACGCAGGCTGCTACCGCCCGAATGGAAGGAGTATTACCGGAACGGCATGGTGGACCCGGGAAACAAGGACCACCAGATACTGCTCAGCACGCATCTCATCATCAATATGGAAGAGTTTGAAGGAGTCAGAATCGGAGACATGGCGGGACTCAAAAGAATCATCACACAGGAAAGCGTGACAGAGAGGAAAGCCTACGACATGCAGGCGTACAATTACGTAAGGCACGCATCGTTCATTGCAAGTACAAACAACAGGCAATGCCTGCAGGATATAGGGGGAAACAGGCGGTTCCTGCCCTCGTCGGTCATATCGCTGGATTACCGCACGCCGGTGAATTACGAAGGCGTATACGCGCAGGCTTACGCTCTGTTGAAACAGGGGTTCCAGTACTGGTACGAGGGGGAGGAAATAGACGGGTTGAACAGGCACAACGAACGGCACAGGATGAAGGATCCCGTGGAGGAAGACCTGTTCGTGTACTTCCGCAAGCCCGGCCCCGAAGACCTCCACGTGAAGTGGATGCCGGCGGCGGCCATACTCAGCAAGATTGCGACCTACGGAAAGATACAGGTGAACAGGCAGACCACACAGACACTGGTGCTCTCGCTGGAGAAGTACGGGTTCCGCACCAGAAGGGACAGGCAGGGAAGCACGGAGTATGAGGTGGTGGACCTGATGGAGGATGAGGTAAACAACGGGTTCAGGGAGAAAAGACAGGACGGGAAGACCAAAGAGGAGGAGGAGGATAAGGACGAGGGGCTACTGCCGTTCTAAGGTTCGTATGCGCCCAACTTTGAGTTGACAAGGGCTAAGTTAGTGTATAACGTAACGGGTGGTAAGAATATATGTAATGCTACATTACATTATTTCTTACCACCCGTTACAAGTATTGGCGTTTTATTTACAAAGGACGCGCTACTGCCGGTACGCGGACTTTAAGGTTCCCCCAGGTACTTGAATATCAGTTTCACTTCAAGGGGCATATAGGAATGACGGTTCTTGTTATAACCCGCTTCCTGCAATTCCGCCATCAGTTGCTTGTTGGCGTAAATCCAGCGGCGCAGAAGCTGAAGGGCGGTAGTTATGCATACACCGGGGTTGTAAAGCATGGTAAGGTCGGCTTTGGTATAAGCGCGGACAGGGACTTTCCCATCTAAGTTTTCTTCTTTCATAAGTTTGTTTTTTAGTGATTTACATGGTATAAAGGTAGTCATTTGCAATGATATATGAAAGGAATAAAGCTGGTATTACCTCTCATTGGGAGTCTCTTTTTTTCATACAAATTCAAATAACGTCAAGCGGAAAGCGGAAGGAAAAAGAACGGGGTACATTTGCAGTATCCAAAGAGGAAAAAGAGCGGAAATCTTCCGGCAAGCCCATGATGGCGGAGTAAATAAAGAAAGCATGAGAAGAGGATCCGGACAGCTTTTCCACTGAGGATTATTAAAACAACCTTGTTTTTTAACTTTTAAAAAATTATTGATTATGGGAGTACCATTCAAAAAGATTCCGCGGAAAGATCCGCGAAAGGAGGATGCGGTGGCAAAGTTTTATCCGCAACTGGTGACATTAGGGGACAACGCCGACCTGGAAGACGTGGCATACGTAATGAAGGAGAAAAGTTCACTGACATTGGGAGACATTAAAAGTGTAATCACCAACTTTGTAGAGGCACTGATAGGAAAGCTGTATGGCGGCCAGTCGGTGAACATAAAGGACTTCGGGGTCTTCAGCCTATCGGCGAGGACCGTCGGAGTGGAGAAAAAGGAGGATTGTACGGCTAAGAACATTAAGGCCGTGAAAATCAATTTCAGACCCTCGACCACCATCAGACCCGACGTGACGGCAACACGCGCCGGACAGAAAATTGATTTCTACGATCTGGAAGCATTGGTAAACAAGGACGGAAGTTCGTCAGGTGGAAGTTCGTCAGGTGGTCAGGGAGGCTCCGATGGTGGAGGAGTGGATGAAAATCCACTAGGTTAAAATATTACGAATCATTTATACTGAAGAATATGAAAAAGTCTATCTGGGATAAAATTCTAAAAGTGGTGATTGCGGTAGCTTCGGCTATCATAGGGGCACTGAGTGCCAATGCGATGAATGTGTAGATATGTAGGGTAAATACTCTCTAAAGGTGAATAAGGCTGTTTTATTGAATAAGACAGCCTTATTTTTAGCAACCAAGACTCACCCATCAGAAATTCAGATATAGTTCATATTGCCTTGCATGATAAAACCATAATCCATAACAATAACAGAAAAGAAGCGGGTTAATTATGGTTAATATAAACCAAAAAACAATTACTGAAAACCTGTTTTTTGTATTTTTGTATCAATATCTAATATTAATTCAATACAAGAAACACTTAATAATTGATTATGAGACTCTTTTTATCTTGGAAACGTATAATCAGCCTCTGCTTTGTTTTACTACACTTAAGTTTATCCAATGCGGCCGTAACCAAAGAACAACATCGACTACTTATTATTAACTCATACAATGAAGGAGCCCCATGGAGTCAGACTCTTATAAACCCTATTATGCTCCAAACTTCTTCAATAGAAGATGTCTGTGCCGACTTAGTACATATAAATGGTACATTTATCCGCAACGATTCATTGTACAACCAAATGGAAGAAGGAATCTTCCAGCGTTATGAAAAAAACAAACCGGATTATCTGGTGCTCATAGGCAGCATAGCTTTCACTTTAAGAGACCGCATTCAGAAAGAATGGGGGGACATTCCCATGGTATTGATTGCCAACGAAGACACCTATGCCCCACGGGAATATTATTTCACAGGGCGCTCCATAAATATGACAGATAACAAAGCCCTCCCCCTGAACGACCTCAGAGAACAATATAACTTCACATTCATCGAGACTCCGGATATGTATAAAGCAACCATTGACATGATGGTACGGATGCTGCCCAAAATGAAGAAGATCATATTCGCGGCAGACGAACTTTATCAAAATCAACGGCTGGATCGGCTTATACACTCGTACATCACATCAGAATATCCGAATATCGAATACGAACGGCTGGTAGGTAAAGAAGAAAACAGCAGACAACTGCAAGAATACTTACTGACAGATGACCCGACCACAAGTATTTTATTTTCTACATGGTTCTATGAACGCAAAAACCTGTTTGGATCGCCTACACTCATCAGCGGCGATTTCCAGTTAGTAGCATCTTCACCTCAACCGGTATTTGCACTGAGAGGGGCATATATCAATAAGGCCGGATTCATTGGCGGCCACTTCTACGACCAAGCCGAACTAGAGAAATCATTAACTGACGTTATCGGACAGATGCTCCAGGGGAAAGAGCTACGTGACATTCCATTCGTATATAGTAAAAAGTCATACCCACTCGTCAACTATGCACAACTGAAATTGGATGAACTTGATGCAGACCTTTGCCCGTCAGGCACTATATTTCTGAATAAGCCACTCACATTCTGGCAAAAATATAAGTGGTGGATCATCAGTGGAACAATTCTGTTGCTTTCACTTGTGGCCATTGCGCTCATAATATACTGGTTTCAGCGAAAGAAAATAGCCTTGTTCAGTGCCCACAACACACTGGTATGCAACATGCCGATATCATACACCCAAGCAAGAGTGGCTTTCGATGAAAAGGGAGAGGCTGCAGATATAGAATATCAGGCTGGCAATAGCTTGTTCAATAGTTTGTTTACAGCCAATGAGGATAATGATACAAATAAAAATTCGCTTTCACAAATTGAATGTCTTCCCCGATTTATAAAAATGGTATTCAGAGAAAAACAAGCGATTACCTTCACACACTATTTCAAGCAGACCCACTCTTTTTATGAGTTCATTATCTGCCAGTCGTCCGAAAAGTACACCATAGATATTTTCGGGGTTGACATCACAGCACGCAATGAAGCGGAAAATGCGTTGCGGGAAATCAATAAGAAGTTGGAAATGACCTTGAGCGTGGCCCGAATCATTCCTTGGCGCTGGGATCTGAAAAGCGATATGATTACTTGCGAATCCGAACAGATACTGGCCCATATGAATTTTGCCAAAGAAGAAGGATCCACTCCCCAGGCACACATCATAAAAGCCTCCGAATACTTCCGGAAAATACACCCGGAAGATGTGGAACGCATGGAGCAAGTGCATGCAAATCTTGTATCCGGAGAATTACAGCATGCCCAAGAAGAGTTCCGCATCATCACCGAGGTGGAAGGGCGGAAATTTATAGACTGGCTGGAAACCAATGCTGTAGTAGACCAATACGATGAGCAAGGATGTCCGGTATCCTTGGTAGGCTCACTGCTATTAATTACAGAACGCAAGAGGCAAGAAAAGGCATTGATAACAGCCAGAGAGAAAGCCTTGGAATCCGAACGGCTAAAATCTGCATTCCTGGCTAATATGAGCCACGAAATACGTACGCCATTAAACGCTATCGTAGGATTCTCCAGCCTGCTGACCGCCACTGAAGATGAACAAGAGCGTGAAGAATTCATCAGTATCATAGAGAATAACAACCAACTTCTCCTGCAACTTATCAGCGACATTCTGGACTTGTCGAAAATAGAGGCAAATACTCTTGAGTTCAATTACCAGAACGTTGATCTGAACGGATTGGCAAGAGACGTGGAAAGTACAGTACGGCGCAGGCTGAAAGAGGGCGTCGTTCTGGAATTCATTCCCGGAGTTAGTGAGTGCCATGTACAAACCGAAAAAAACCGGCTCTCACAGGTACTGATCAATCTGCTGGTCAATGCCACAAAATTTACTCCGACAGGCAGCATCACATTCGGTTATGAAATCCGTGGAAAAGAACTTTATTTTTATGTAAAAGATACAGGTTTAGGTATTTCACAAGAAGACCAAAATAAAATATTCGAACGATTTACCAAAGTGAATACTTTCACCCAGGGAACGGGACTGGGGCTTTCCATCTGCAAAAATATTATCGAAAAGATGAAAGGTCGTATCGGAGTAGAATCCGAAGGAAAAGGTAAAGGAACTACATTCTGGTTTACAATACCGTATAAACCGGAAGGAGTTGCACAGCAGAAGATACAGCAGCCCGTTGATTTTGCCCCCAAAGCACCTCAGCAAAAGCCTGTCATCCTGATAGCAGAAGATAACGAAAGCAACTACCTGCTATTCAATTCCATTCTTAACAAAGAATACGATCTGGTGCATGCCTGGAACGGTGAAGAAGCCATAGAATTATACCGGAAATCCCATCCGCATGTCATCATTATGGATATCAATATGCCCAAAATGGACGGGTATGAAGCAGCGAGAGAGATACGGAAATTCTCAGAAACAATACCTATTATTGCCGTTACGGCATATTCTTTCTCTTCGGATAAAGAAAAAGTCATGAAGAACGGATTCAACGGCTATGTGCCCAAACCGGTTGACGCACATGTCTTGAAAGAGAAACTCTACAGTACAATCAAACAAAACATTGCAGCAATATAATAGTAAGGAGGGCCTCCCCCTCCTACTATTCATTTTCTTGCCTTAATCCGAATTTTCTTTTTCTGCCGTTCCTTTTCCCCTATATTCACTGGGGCTGACTCCGAAGTGTTTCCGGAATACTTCCCTGAAATATTTCGCATCGCAGAAGCCGGTCATATCCGCAATTTCCGTGATAGAGCGCTCTCCTTCCTTCAACATCCGGGCAGCACACTGCATACGTATGAGACGAACATAATCTGCCGGAGAACAATCAGTCAATGCTTTCACTTTGTTGTAGAAACTGCTACGGCTCATGTGGTGAAGTGAACAAAGCATGTCTACCGTAAAATCCGGATCAGCCATATTCTTCTCCACATTTTCCCTGACGGAAGCAATGAATTTCCAGTCAAGTGTATCCCGGCATCCTTTCGGCCATTTTTCATTTTCAAAATCCGAACTGCCATACTTTTTATACAGCAAAAGCCTGTTGGCTATCAGCCGATCGATACTTGCCTTCAGGATATTGATGCTAAAGGGCTTGGCTATGTAGTCATCCGCACCGATTTTCAGTCCTTCCAGCATGTTCTTTTCATCTCCCAATGCAGTCAGCAGAAGCACCGGAATATGAGAGGTCTCGATATTCCCCTTTATAGCCGCACATAATTCATCTCCCGACATTTCCGGCATCATGATATCCGACAGTACAAGATCCAGCTTGAACCCGGGCAAAATTTCAAGTGCTTCTTTCCCGTTAAGACAAGACTGCACCTGATAATCCTCACCAAGCGTATTTGTCAGGTAGATGCGTAAATCATCATTATCTTCCACTACAAGGATACGTCGCGAAGAATCCGGATTCTGTTTGGGCGTAACTGATGGAGAAAACGGAGAAATAACCTCGGGCACAGTGACGGGATGCTCCGATGTCTGGGATATGATAGTGGCTTTATGAAAATGTTTGTTTCCTTTAGGGAAAATGATTTTCACTTGCGTGCCCTGCTCCGCTGTACTCTCTATAGAGATTTTACCACCATGTAAATGTACTAACCTATGCACCAGCGCCAAACCGATGCCACTGCCACTCACTTTAAGGTTGATGACATTACTACCCCGGAAATATGCATGGAATAATCCTTTCTGCTCATTACGGGGAATTCCGATACCCGTATCTTTCACTTCAATACACCAGTTATCCCCACACTCCGAAGCGGAAACATGAATACTTCCATTTTCCGGCGTATACTTCATGGCATTCGACAGGATATTCTTCAAAATAGAATCCATCTTGTCCCTGTCAAACCAGACATTCAGATAACTGAAATTATCCTCATAATCCAGCCTGATATGCTTGACACTTGCATACGAACGGAAAGTATCGCAAATGCCGGACATATACGAACTCAGTTCATACTCGGACACATACAAGCGGGATGAGTAAGTGTCGATACGTTCAAAATTGATGAGATTGGTCGTAAGCCGCAAAAGTACATCCACATTCCGTAATGCCATACTTACATGGCTCTTCCCTTCTTCATTCACCATGTCACCGTTCCGTAGTTCCTCTAACGGAGCTTTTATCAACGTCAGAGGTGTCCGGATATCATGGGCTGTATTGATAAAGAAACGTGCCTTTTCTTCTGACGTTTTTTTCTGTTTTCTCAACGTGACAATGCGGAACAGAATCACACATACCAGAACCGCCAGCAGGATATAACCGGCTATAGCCCACGGAGTAGCCCATAGCGGAGGAGAAATAATAATCAGCATGCTGCGCTGTTCATAGCTTTTATATTTCTCTTCATTGGATACGGAACGCACATGAAGCATATATTTTCCCGGAGGAATATTGGTAAAACGCATCAATCCATTGGAAGAAGGAGTTGTCCATTCTTCATAAAAACCTTCCAATTTCCAGGAGTATAGCACATTGGAAGGATAATCATAATTGATGGAGGAAGCTCTCAGTGAAAAAGTATTCTGCCCATACTTAAGCCGTAAGACCTCTGTATTGTTGATATCCGTTTCCAGAGGCGATCCTTCATCACCGGGGTACATTGTCTGATAGGATATATTCAAGTCGCTGAGCAGCATTGGAGAAAAACTGGGGACCGGAATGTGCATATCCGAAGGAAAACCGATAACCCCATCATTACTTCCCAAGACAAAGCGCCCGCTACTATGCAGAATTCCGGCACCGGGATTGAAGCAGACACTCATAAGCCCTTGCTCACGGGTCCAGTTATGGAAAGACATCTTGCGGGGAGAGAAGTGAACAATTCCGTTTTCCGTACTAAGCAATAAGTCTCCGTCCGGTTTAGGAAGAATCGTATAAATATTGTTGGAAATAAGGGCGCAGTTGTCTGTATAGTATTGGGCAAAAGCTTCTTCTTTAGGATCATAAAGCACCAAGCCGGAACCGCTGGTACCCACGTACAGCACACCGTCGTTTCCCTGATACAAAGCACAAATATGCGATGATTCCACCGGCATATCAATGCTGCGGTACTTCCCGGAGACCTTGTCGAGCAGATACAGTCCCATCGAAGTACCGATCCACATTGAGGAGCTATCCTTTTCATAAATACAAGTGATGGAACTCAGTCCCGGATATAAACGGGATTTTCCACCCGCCAGATCAAAACACTTCAGGTTATAAAAACCGCCTGACCAGATATTGCCTTCCGAGTCTTTCTTAATATCACGTATATACTGATCGGGACGCAAATCCAGATGAAAGAAAAGCGAAGAAGCTATATAATCTACCGTAAGGGTACGTTTGTTTATTTGGTAAAGTCCAGAAGTGAAACCGCCTGCCAGAATAACACCGGGAGAAATTTCACAAAGTGTAAGAAAGATGTGGTTTTTGTCTTCCAACTCATGATCAAAAGTACTGAAGAAGGAATGCCACTCACCCGTACCGGAATTATAAAGACTGATACCGTTACTTGTACCGAACCAAAGATCACCATCACTGTCTTCAATGACATCATGCACCTGATCATTGACAAGCGACTGGCGGTTACCAACAGAATGACGAGTCCAGCGATAACCTCCATAGCGGTTGTCACGAATGGTTATACCACTGGGATAGTTGGCAATCCAGATACGCTCATCACCGTCCACATACACATCATTGATATTGTTGCCGTTCATTCCGTTATGAATCGTATAATCAGCTACAATGTAAGGAACTGCATGGCATGAATCGACATTCATTCGGTAAATACCTTTCCCGTCAGTAGCTATCAACACCTCCTTTTCGCCCAAGGGCACAATCCGCTTGACGTTCACATCGCTAAGGGTTCTGTCCGAACTGGTTTCCGAAGAGGTATTGAGATCACAAATCCATATTCCCTGTTTAAAAGTACCGACAAAGAGTTTTTTCAAGACAGTTGAGAAAAACAATTCACTTACCGGTATGTGAAGATTGTAGGCTGGTTGACATGTAAGTGAAGTATCTTGTTCATCCAACACAGCCTGATACAATCCTGATTCGGTACCGATAAAGAAATTCGTTCTGTCGACCTGTTCTATGGAGGTAATATTACCGACTATACTACTTCGCAACGAGGTTACCTGTCCCGTGTGCGCATCAAACAATGATATATGTTCCTTGCTGCAAAGCCAGATACGCCCGGCTTGATCCATGTAACTGTAGGTTATATTCGGTGAGGCAATTCCCTTTTCCGGTAAAGACGGCATATACACTTGTTCAAAACGGTCGCGTTCGGGTTCATAACGAAAAATACGCCCTTTCCGCCCTATGCCCCACAAAGCACCGTCAGCAGTCATATAAAGCCAATTCAAGTTAAACTGCATATTAAGCTTTTTCCCTTTATCCGTCAGCTCGTAATGTTTGATTTCCTTGCCGTTATAACGATTCGGCCCTTCCTGCGTAAGGAACCACATGTATCCTAAAGTATCTTGCAGGATACGGTAAACTTTCTGACTACCCAGACCATCCTCCATGCTTAAATATCTATATGCCTGGGCCGCACATACTTGAGTAAAGAATACAAGTATGGTAAACAGCATGGAGGTGTTTCTCAATAGATGGAATTCTCTCCTGTTCATTACAATTCGTGTGTGTTATCACATTAAAATACAAGATTAATACGCAAAAATAACAAAAAAGGAAGAAAAAATCATAGGATAAAAAACGTTTTTTTTCATATTACGAATCAGTTATTATCACCTTGGCAATATTTTTAAAATGACAAAATATAGAAATCAATAAATCATAAAAACAAAAGGAACTGGTTTTCATAAAAATAGAATATAATTAATGAAAAAATTCCGTATTTGCATGTAAATAACATTATAAGAGAAATAGAAGCACAGTAAAACCACACTTCAAAGCCAATATTAAAGCCATCATACTGTTATAAAAAAGAAACCTTAGAAAACACAAAATACCGATCATAAAGTCATAATACTTTTCTATTTATTATCCTACTGAAAAGTTGTATATATTGTCAGTTTATATCCACACATAAGACCTACCTCATAATATTACTCACTTGCGGCCAACAAGCCTGCCTCTTTCTCTTATTACTCTTCTTAATCACTTATTTGACAACTTTTTAGCTCTTCCATTTGTTTAAGATAAATAGTAATCTATAATCCATAATCCATGAAAGTACATGAATATCAGGCAAAAGAGATTTTCTCCCGTTATGGTATCCCGGTAGAACGGTACGTGTTATGCAACACGCCCGATGAAGCTGTGGCCGCCTTCCGGCAATTAGGAGTGAACAAAGTAGCTATCAAAGCCCAAGTGCTGACCGGTGGACGAGGAAAAGCCGGAGGCGTCAAGCTGGCAGACAGCGAAACACTTGTGAGGCAGCATGCTCAGGAAATCCTGAACATGACCATCAAAGGATTTCCAGTGACCCGAGTCCTGATTAGTGAAGCCGTAGACATCGCGGCTGAATACTACACCAGCTTCACCATCGACCGCAACGCCCGCTCAGTCGTTCTCATCATGAGTGCGGCAGGCGGAATGGATATTGAGGAAGTGGCCCGTAAAACTCCGGAAAAGATTATCCGCTACAACATTGACCCGTTGATAGGATTGCCCAAATATCTGGCACAACGTTTTGCATTCACACTCTTTGAACAAGCGGAACAGGCCAAACGCATGACCACTATCCTACAGGACCTTTACCAAACGTTCATAGAAAATGACGCTTCACTGGCCGAAATCAATCCACTGGTACTGACGGCTAAAGGCACACTGCTGGCTATCGACGCCAAAATGGTATTCGATGATAACGCACTCTACCGCCATCCCAACGTACAGGCTCTTTTTGAACCGACTCCGGAAGAACAACTGGAAGCCACCGCCAAAGAGAGAGGATTCAGTTATGTACGTATGGACGGTGACATTGGCTGCATGGTGAACGGAGCCGGACTGGCAATGACCACAATGGATATGATTAAACTCTATGGCGGTTCGCCGGCAAACTTCCTGGATATCGGAGGCAGCTCAAATCCTGTGAAAGTGATTGAAGCCATGAAGATATTGTTGAATGATTCGAAGGTAAAAGCTGTCTTTATCAATATATTCGGCGGCATCACCCGTTGTGACGATGTGGCCATCGGCCTGATACAGGCTTTCGACCAGTTGCAAACAGACATACCCGTCATTGTAAGACTAACGGGAACCAACGAAAATATCGGCAGGAAATTATTAAAGGACAGCAACCGTTTTCAGGTGGCGGAGACTATGAATGAAGCTACCCTGATGGCAGTAAAATCTGTGAAAGGAGAAACATTATGAGCATACTTATCGATAAATCGACCCGCCTGTTGGTGCAAGGAATAACAGGCCGAGACGGGCACTTTCACGCTGTGAAAATGAAAGAATACGGCACTCATGTGGTAGGCGGCACCTCTCCCGGAAAAGGCGGCAGCACCATTGAGGGGCTTCCCGTTTTCAACACCATGTACGAAGCGGTAGAAAAGACGCAGGCCAATGCCTCCATCATATTCGTGCCGGCAAGCCATGCGGCAGATGCCATTATGGAAGCAGCGGATGCGGGAATCAAACTGATTATTTGTATCTCCGAAGGTATCCCCACCCTTGATGTAGTAAAGGCTTATCGTTTCACCCAACTAAAAGGTGCAATGCTCATCGGCCCCAATTGTCCCGGTTTAATATCTCCGGAGAAAAGTCTGGCAGGCATCTTGCCCGGTAATGTTTTTAAAAAAGGAAATGTCGGAGTCATCAGCCGCAGTGGCACATTGACTTATGAGATAGTTTACCACCTTACGGTCAATGGCATGGGACAGTCCACCGCCATCGGTATGGGAGGCGATCCCGTAGTGGGCCTTTACTTCCGTGAACTGCTGGAGATGTTCCAGAACGATGAGGACACGGAAGCCATTGTCATGATTGGTGAAATTGGCGGGAATGCAGAAGAACTGGCAGCCGAGTATATAAAGAAGCACGTGACCAAACCCGTCGTAGCCTTCATTGCCGGGCAATCGGCTCCTCCGGGAAAACAAATGGGGCATGCAGGAGCTATCATTTCCGGCAGCTCAGGTTCGGCAGAGGGAAAGATTGCAGCACTCACGGCAGCAGGGATACGGGTAGCCAAAGAATCGGCAGAAGTTCCGGCATTATTAAAAGATTCACTACCAAACAAATAACATAACTCATAAGGGGTTGGTCCGAAAGCGGATTCAGCCCCTTATCCCATTCAAATCAATTCGTAGCTGGCACTTTGGATAGGCATATCCAGATTGTGCAGTACTTTTTCAAGTAAGATACCTTCCCGGTTATCATATTCATAACCGAAAGTGGCACGGATACCCTGAAGAATGAATTGCGTGGCACGATCCAATGCAATGGGAAGACTGTCGCCTTGCAATAAAGCTCCGGTGATGACGCTCGTAAAGGTATCTCCCGTTCCCGGATAATGCGCGGGCAAATACGGGCAGGTAATTTTCCAGTAGCGGTCTCCTACCCGATTATAAGCATATACTGAGGTCTTGTGACTCTCGCCATGAACGGGAACACTGGTAATAATGACTACTTGCGGACCTGCATCGGACAAAAGCCGGAGATAGGTCTTCAATTCTTCATCGGTATTATCTGCTTTGTAAGGCTTATCCATCAGATAGAAGAGTTCAGTCAGATTCGGAGTAATTACGTCCGCCTTTGCAGCCAAATGGCGCATCTCCCGAATCATAGACTCGTCAAAGTTAGTATAGAGTCGTCCGTTGTCTCCAAGTACCGGATCTACCACTACCAGGTCATCCGGCTGGCGAAAATCATCTATAAAATCCGAAACAATCTGCACCTGTCGCGGAGAACCCAAATAACCTGTATAGAAAGCATCAAACTGTATATCCAGCTTTTTCCATTCGGCAATCATATGAGGCATTTCATCCGTCAGGTCGAGGATGGAAAATTGCGGGTACTGCGTATGGCTGGACAGTACGGCCGTCGGCAAGGGACAGACCTGAAAGCCCATTGAGGACAAAATAGGGATGACAACCGTGAGGGATACGCGTCCAAAACCAGACAGGTCATGAACGGCAGCTATTCGCTTTACTTTATTTGTATACATCTTAGAGTTTATTACGCAATACTACCACATTCTTCTTTCACACAAAAAATCCCCGCAAAGATAACTTTACGGGGAGTAAAGAACAAGCTTAAAGAGAAAATGTTTAGAGATATTAATTTCTCCGGAAGCAACATCTTGCTTCGATAAAAGCCGACTGCCTATAGGTTTAGACAGTCACAAACATTCTTTTTACAACAAAACCACTAAAATATAAAAGTTATCTCTATATTTGCCCGCTGAGATTTTAATAGGAACATAGAACAGGAGCAAAAAGATTATGAAAGAGAAGCCAAACTTTGACTGTGATAAATATCGCCAGATTGCGCAAATGGCCCAAATGGGATGGTGGGAATCAGACCTGAAGAATCGTCAGTATATCTGTTCAGACTTTATCATAGACTTGCTTGGACTCGAAAGCGACCGGATCAGCTTTGAAGATTTCCACGGAAGAATACGGGAAGACCACCGGAAACGTCTCAAAAACGAATTCTTTTCGCTTACGAACATAGGAACTTACGAACAGATGTTTCCTATCAAAGCTAAAGATGAAGAGGTATGGGTATATTCTAAAATCAGCTATAAACAGCCGGATGAAGAAGGATATAGAAATATCATAGGCTACTTGCAATGTATAGACAAGCAAACCGAAAAAACGAATACCCCCATCGACTTTCTGCAGGTAAACAGCTTGCTCTATCAGCAAAACAATATTTCCCATTCACTACTCGCTTTCCTGCAGTCGGATGACATCACAGAGATTATCAATAAAATTCTGGATGATCTTCTTAGACAAATCAAAGGAGACCGTACCTATATTTTCGAAATAGACCGTGAAAATAAGGTGCAGAGTTGCATTTATGAAGCAACAGCAGAAGGAATATCTGAAGAGCTGGACTTCTTGCAGAATGTGGCCTGGGATGATTCTCTTTGGTGGGACCGACAAATTTCAGAAAAGAAATCAATCATTCTGAATACGTTGAATGATATGCCCGCCGAAGCCAAGGTTTATCGGGATACATTGGAAGCACAAGATATTAAATCGGTAATGGTGGTGCCACTTCTATCCAAAGATAAAGTATGGGGATATATGGGTATAGATATGGTGAGAACACATCGCACTTGGAGCAATGTAGACCATCAATGGTTTTCCTCTTTAGGGAACATCATAAGTATCTGCCTCCAGTTGCGCAAAGCGGAACTGCAGGCCAATGAGGACCGCCAGGCATTGGATCATAGCGAAAAAATTCTTCGCAATATTTATAAAAACCTGCCCGTAGGCATCGAGCTATACGACAAGGACGGTTATCTGGTGGATATGAATGATAAGGAAATTGAGATATTCGGTCTGAATGACAAAGAAGAGGCGCTGGGAGTTTCCTTATTTGATAATCCCAATATTCCGAAGGATGTTAAAGAGAAATTGAGAGCCAGGGAAAACGTGGACTTCTCAATCAATTATGATTTCTCGAAGATTGATAAATATGTGAAAAGCCACAGAGGAGACGTTATTAATCTAACTACAAGGGTAACTCCTCTTTATGACTCTCAAAATCAGTTTATCAATTATCTCTTTATTAATATAGATACAACAGAGACAACAAGCGCATACACCAAAATACAGGAATTTGAAAATTTATTCCTTTTAATTGGCGACTATGCCAAGGTGGGTTTTGCACACTTCAATATAATGACCAGGGATGGTTATGCGCAGGACACATGGTACCGGAACTTAGGGGAAAAAGAAAATACTCCCATGCCGCAGGTAATCGGTGTCTATTCGCATGTACATCCGGAAGACCGGGCGGTGTTGATGAACTTCGTACGCGGAGTGAAGGAAGGGAAAAACACCAGCCTGAGCAAAGAGGTGCGTGTAAATAAAGGAAATGGAAAATATTCGTGGACTAGTATAAATGTAATGGTCAGGGATTATCGTCCACAGGATGGAATCATTGAAATGCTGTGTATCAATTACGATATTACGCCTCTGAAAGAAACAGAACAGAAACTAATCATTGCCCGTGATAAAGCAGAGGAATTGGACCGCTTGAAATCTGCCTTTCTGGCTAATATGAGCCATGAGATACGCACTCCGCTCAATTCTATTGTCGGCTTTTCCAGCCTTCTGGCAGAAACGGATGACAGGGAGGAACGCCAGGAATACATAAAAATTGTAGAGGCAAACAATGAACTGCTTTTACAACTGATATCGGATATTCTGGATCTTTCGAAGATAGAAGCCGAAACCTTCGACTTTGTTTATACGGATGTGGATGTAAACGACTGTTGTAGGGAAATCATAAAATCCATGCAGATGAAAGTGAAAGGAGATGTTGAGCTGGCTTTTGAGAAGTATTTGCCCGAATGTCACATCCATACGGATAAAAACCGGTTTACGCAAGTCATCACCAACTTCATAAACAACGCACTGAAGTTTACGAAGCAAGGCAGCATCTCTTTAGGATACGAACAAACGTCGCCTCAGGAGATAAAATTCTATGTGCGCGACACGGGTCTCGGAATTCCCAAAGAAAATCTGGATAACATATTCGAGCGTTTTGTGAAACTGAATACCTTTGCGCAAGGCACGGGACTCGGACTTTCCATCTGCAAAAACATTGTCACACAGATGGGAGGAAAAATAGGTGTGGAATCGACCGAAGGGGAAGGTTCATGCTTCTGGTTTACACATCCGTATTAATCATTTTATTTTGTATCTTTGCGCCCAATTTACACTAAAGCGCAACAATCATGCAAAAGAATACACAACGTCCGGTCAGTTCTATTGCTTATCCTATATTGATAGCATTAAGTATTTCACATTGTCTGAACGACCTGTTGCAATCGGTGATTACCGCCACTTATCCGCTTTTTAAGGAAGACTTGACACTGAGCTTCGCACAAATCGGATTAATAACACTGGTTTATCAAATGTCTGCATCCGTCTTTCAGCCGGTATTCGGGTTATTCTTCGATAAACGTCCGTTTGCGTGGACGCTGCCGATGGGGATGTTATTCACCATGGCAGGATTGTTGAACCTGGCATTTGCCAACAACCTTTATTGGGTGTTGTTTTCCGTATTCATCATAGGTATAGGGTCATCGGTACTTCATCCGGAGGCATCACGCATCACGTCCCTTGCTTCCGGAGGCAGAAGAGGACTGGCACAATCACTGTTTCAGGTTGGCGGAAATCTGGGAGGATCACTCGGCCCGCTATTGGTGGCGCTGATAGTTGCACCTTACAGCAGGCATAACATTGCACTGTTCGCTATTTTATCTGTGATAGCAATTATAGTGATGATTCCTGTTGGTAAGTGGTATAAAGGTTATATTACCCGGCTGAAACGTGACCACATCGCTCTCCAGCCCCATATGCAGATGCCTCTGCCGATGGATAAGACGGTTCTGTCCATCTCTATACTGCTCATACTGATCTTCTCGAAGTATATTTATATGGCAAGCCTCAGCAGCTATTATACTTTCTATCTGATTCATAAATTCGGGGTAAGCGTGCAGGATTCACAGCTTTATCTCTTCGTCTTCCTTGTGGCGACAGCTATCGGGACATTGCTGGGCGGTCCTATCGGTGACCGTGTCGGACGGAAATATGTCATCTGGGGGTCTATCCTCGGAGCGGCACCATTCAGTTTGCTGATGCCTCATGTGGGATTGGTTGCAACAATCATATTGAGTTTCTGTGTCGGACTGACGCTTTCTTCTGCTTTCCCCGCCATCTTATTATATGCACAAGAATTACTACCCAACAAGCTGGGATTGATCTCCGGATTATTCTTCGGATTCGCTTTCGGAGTAGCGGGTATTGCCTCTGCTGTATTGGGTAATATGGCGGATAAATTCGGCATTGAAGCAGTTTATAATGTCTGCGCTTATATGCCTTTGCTGGGGTTGGTGACTTGGTTCTTGCCTAATTTGAAAAAGAAGAGTCAATAATTACATCTTTCCATAAGGAGATACTTCCTCACAAACCCCTATAGGATAGTCTTTCAATATATCAGGGTTGCGATGGATATGCCAAAAAAGATGAATCCTTATAATATCTCCTTTTACGGAATATATTATTTTGTATGGTTTCACTAAGAGGAACCTATACTCATGTTCCTCGTCGGTTAACAACCACTCAATGTTACCAATTAAAGGATTTTGTTTTAAAGTGCTTATTTTTTCTCTGAGTTTCTCTTTATATTTTAGAGCAGTCTGAACACCAAATTTCATTTTCCCATATTTGAAAATCTCACCTATTTGGCGCTTTGCTTCAATGTCGTATTGTATTTTCATTATTGCAGCGCATTATAAAATTCTTCCATCTCCTCTTCGCTGACATACTCCCCTTCTTCAAATCTCTTTTCAGAATCTTGCAACAGTTTTCGGGCTTCTCTAACGCCCATCCGATAGGGAGTGTTAGTTAGATCTTCACCTTTTCGTATGACGTCTTTTATGGTATCGAGCACCTCTTGGTTATTGATGTTCAACACTTCCCTGGCCAATTCAGCTTTATAAGCTTCCAATTCTAAAGTGTTCATAATCGATTTCTTTTTAAGTCCATACAAAGATAAATAAAAGTTCTGTATTCCTAGTAGATTATCATTTGTTTCTGGGAGAACCGATAGTAATTCAATGACCATCTCATCAATCATACCTATAAGTGGTTAGGTACAAAGAAACATTTCATTATTTGTGGGTATTTCATAAACCCTACTGATGCCGTTACTTTGCAACCGTACAAATTAAACCATTTTATAGTATGAAGAAAATAGGAATATTTTATGGTTCCTCAACGGGAACTACGCAAGGCATTGCCGAAACAATCGCTTCTAAACTTGGTGTCCCCGCATCTAATGTAATCGATGTCAGCAAAATGAATGCCGATATGGTGAAAGGATATGAAGCTCTGCTTTTAGGAACTTCAACCTGGGGCGACGGTGAATTGCAGGACGACTGGTATGATGGCGTCAAAGTATTGAAGGATTCAGACCTGAAAGAAAAGACAATTGCCCTCTTTGGATGTGGCGATTCTGAGTCTTATTGTGATACTTTCTGCGACGGTATCGGTATCATATACGAAGACATCAAAGATTCCGGTTGTACCATTGTCGGTAAAGTGTCTGCCAAAGATTATTCTTTCTCTTCTTCTATTGCAGTGATCGACGGCATGTTTGTCGGACTCGCTCTTGATGACATCAACGAAAGTGATAAGACGGAAGAGCGTATCGACGCCTGGGTGAACGACATAAAAAATCACTTGGCATAATTTTCTCTTATTCCATAGCCTTATGACAATATCTGACATTAACCCGGTAGAATTGAAAGTATTCCTAAACCACATCTACGAATTTAAGAAAGGAGTACGCCAGATGGTACTTTATACTACAAACAAGAAGTATGAAGCTTTTGCCGTGATGCGCCTGACAGACCAGAAGATAAGTTACATTATCCAGCCCGTAGGAAACGGTAGGATAAACCTTTTCTTCGGACGTAAGGAATGTATAGAAGCTATCCGACTTTTGGTGAAACAGCCTCTGAATAAGCTTTCGCCCGAAGAGGACTTTATACTCGGAGCAATGTTGGGTTATGATATATGTGCTCAATGTGAATGGTACTGTGAAAGAAAAGTACAGTGCACTTGATTTTAACTTTGCATGTGTTTAGTTAGTTGTTTTTTGTTAAGGATGCCTGCGGAAGAATCGTAGGCATTTTCTTTTTTATTGTGACTCTATCAGGCGTAACTGTGCATACCGCCAAGCAGATAATTCACTCCGAAATAAGTCATCAGCACAGTAAGGAAAGCCAGCACCATATAACAATGGAAAAAACGGGGTTGCCGGAATATAGCCAGAGATTGCCCATGAAATGCGGCACCATAGATCATAAAAGTGATTAAGGCCCAGACTTCTTTCGGGTCCCAGGCCCAATAACGCCCCCAGGAAACATTAGCCCACACAGCACCTATAAAAATACCGGCCCCCAGACAAAAGACTGCCGGATAAAGCATCAGGCGGCTGAGCAGCATTAATTGTTTCACCTGAATTTTTCGTTGCTCCGGAATCTCGTAGCCTACAGTCTCCCTTCTCCACCCTCCTATGCAAAATGCCAATAATCCGTTCAGCATCATAAATGCAAACAGGGCGTATGATATCATGATAAGAGAAACATGAATACTCAGCCACGGAGACAGCAACACCGGCATCAATGGAGTTATCTGAGGATTTTTCTGTCCAAGATAAGCCACTAATAAAGCGAATCCCGAAAGAAGAAATCCGAAAGGTAACACAAACGAGAAACGTCGCCGAAACAGGCACGTCAGTAAAAGTGCGCATAACGCCATGAATTGCATCGTTTCATATCCATTGCTCAACGGAACGCGCCCACCAATATACCACCGCAAACTGTAACTGAAAAGTTGGCAGAAGAGTGACACATAGAGAGCGATAGTAAGAACAGGAATCAACTTGCCAGCCAAAGAACGCATGCTGCAATACAGCATGTAAAAGAATGCCAGCAATCCCACCGACAGATTGAACATAAACATCAGTTTACTGAACGGAATACGGTTGTACAGCAATTCGGCACACACCTTTGTTTCAGATAAAGGCTTTACACTCCCATCTTCCGGCAAAGGGCGGATCAGTGTTCCGTTCCGAAGCATCAGTATCAATCCTACCTTTTCATCCGTTTCCATAATGGCCTTTTCCAACGAAGTCATTTTTTGATGAGGTTTCTGCCCGCCTTTCCAAAACTCCTGTAAACGATAATTTTGTCCGTCAAACAAGTCAGTAAGGCGGGCGTATGGAGATGACAGTTGAAGTAAATGACGGAGTTCCGCACTCTTTATATAGATCATCGGCTCATTCTGCCATACTTCCGGACGCAATAGCCAACCGCCAATCACTTGTTCGGGTGTCATACCTCCATAAGAAGCGGTCCCGGTCAGTTTTAAAACAAAGTCACGTGCAAGCGTATTAAAAGGTACCACACGGTCGTGGTAAATCACTTGTTTGGAAGCCAGACTATCCGCCTGTTTGCGTGCCAATGCAGGCAGACTTCTATTTTCAGCCTGTACCGTTCCGCCCAGACCAACCAGCAGTAACACAAATACGCCTCCCTTTCTGAGCAACGGATGCCTGAGCAGCCTGCGAAACTCTCCCATACGGCTGGCAAGCATCCATAGCATAGAGATACCCAGCATTATATATCCTGCATAAGTAACACCTATCCCCCACGGGTCATAGTTCACAGACAACCAACTGCCCTGTTCGTTTTCATCAAAAGAAGACTGATAAAAACGATACCCCTGACGGAAAAGAATACGGTTCATGGAAATAGGTTCCGCATCCTGGATATAACTGATATAATCAGCAGGTGCCTCTGTTCCCGGATAATACTTCACACGGAAACTGTCCAGACGCAATGCGAAAGGCAGTTCTACGACCCGCTTGCTGTCCTGCTCTATGAAGCATCCCACCTCAGTGCCTACCGTGAGATGCATATATCCTTTCTTGCCACATAGATACGTAATCATGGCTCCCATCAAGATTACAAGGAAGGAGCCATGCAACAACAATGTCGGGAGACGCCGCCACAATTGCCACTTGATCAGCGCGGCAATCATCAAGGCAGCAAGTACTCCCCACAAACAACAAAACCAAATCGTGTGATAAACATACTTTTCTACAAACTCTGTCCCATATGCATGTTCCATAAATGTTACCGCAGCAAGCAAAGCTACAAGACAGATATATAAAATGACAAGAGAAGACTTAAAAGGACGCATAATCCTCATTCTTCAAAGACTTGACACCCATGCACTCCATTTCTATCAGCCACCCCGGACGGCATACGGGTGCATGTACAAAGACTTTAGGAGTATCAGAAAAACGCTTGTCATACATCTTTTTCACAACCGTATAATCTGCAATGTCACGCAGATAAACAATCATGTGCCCCAAATCATCAAACGTGCAGTCTGCTTCTTTCAGCAAAGTTTCCACATTTTCCCACATCCGTTCAGCCTGCTTGCGGATGTCTCCGGGATGCACCACCTCACCTTTATTATTAATGCTTGCCGTACCGGAAATAAATACCTGACGGCGGTCACCGTAATCCACATAGGTGCCGCGTTCAAAACTGACACCGTATTCATAGGTAGGATTCAGATGTGTAGGAGCATAAAGAAAGTGAATTTGTTCCGTTTTCAAACCAGCCACAGCGTATGTATCCATTTGTACAAACACTTTCGGGTCTGCATGGCGCCCGCCGATACCTGTACTGGAAATATAATGTGTCTTTTCTGTCAGATTCTGGGTGACAAAGACTTCGTTACGTGCCTTTACCACACCGGCATAATTCACATCTACGTTTTGTACGAAGAACCAGGTGCGGATACAGTCGTTTGCCAATGTGCAGCCTTGTTCCATAAGTTGCATCACGTAATCGTTCAGCAGCAAACGGGTCTGATATTCTGAGCTTGCGGCACGATTGAAAGCACTGCCTCCCCAGAATTGACGGTAGGCCCCATGCTTCACTTCAAATAGTCCATTGTGCAATACTCGCGTCTGCACATTGGTTTGTAAATAAACCCACAAAGCTATTTTTGTTCCATCCAAAGGAGGCTGCTCCACAATGGAAAGGGCACAATCGGAACTCTCGGTAATAAGAGCCAGCAAAATGTCCGCCTGATTGGCTGCATCACTTAAAAAGCAACGTTTAAATACGGCTACAGCACCTTTTAGTTCACCTGCCAACAAATCGTTGTAGGCATCGGCTACCGCATTCAATTGTTGTTCATAAGTATCTTCGGGCCGGGTAGAATGAATCATCACATGATACTCTGAAACCCCTTGCTCTACCTCATATTTAAAAATCTCGGTCAATGTATTCTCTGATTGGTTAATTCGTTGTTTATTGTTGTTCATATCCAATATAAATTACTTGTTGTTCAAAAAAGCACCGTCATTAATCCAGTCATCTATCAGTTTCAAAGATAGCTGCTCTTTTTCAGAAAACAAATCCAAATGGTGCATATTCGTATCGCCATCTCTGTTTAAAACCAGATGCAAAAAACTTTCTTCTGCTTTGCCGGGCTTCACCAACAGTATATCACTGTTTTTATGGGCAGGTTGATTGACCATCGCATCATAACTTTTGCCTGCCGTCAGAAATAAATTACCTGATGCAGAACCAGTCTCACCATGACACATCGTACATTTCTTATCAAACACCTGAGACTGAATAGTGCTGTACATGCCGACATCCAATGTACCGGCATTTATCATGATGGTATCTGTTACAGCAGCAAGCTCCTCGCTTTCTATCGTATGAAAGTCAACGACACACTCTCTCAGGCGATTGACAACACATAATTTCAAGGCTGTCACCTCATCACCGATGCCGCCGAGTGTCATCACAATCTCACTTCCATCGGCCACATTGACGGGCAGTGACTTCGTGATAACTGCATACTCACTCTTATCATTGAAGCCTGCCACAACCACACTGTATCCGTCTGCCCAATTGCTGAGTCCACTGAAACGGCCTGTCAACTTCAAGGCGCGTCCTCCGCGTGCTATATCGACCTTCTGTTCATAGATTCTTCCGTCATCACACGAACAAAAACAAACCGTCATCCAGATAGCAGCAAAGAATAATATATAGTTTTTCATAACCACTCTCTTTCGTTTTTTTAGAAAGTATATTGCAGCATTACTGTTGCAGAATGAGTTGCCAAACCTAAATTATCGTTATCACGGTCGAGCTGCGTTTCATGACCTGTACGGGCAATGTACTGGTACATAGCCTGCAATTTCAGGTTACAACCCTTAAAGAAATAATTCATACCTACTGCCGGCATGTTCAGAAATCCGTCATCACTTGTACCGTTACGGTTGAAGAAGTCATAACGCAAGGCAGCCTGCAAGCAGGGAGCAACAAAGTAACCGCCTTGCACATAACCACCAAGGTAGTTGTAAGATTCATTAATTTTCTGGCGGTCAGTGAAGCCTACATTCATATAGTATGCTTCGGCAGCCAGATAGAGCTTATTCTTCAACATGGCAAATTCCAATCCTACACGGCTATCGTTGGTACTTTCATTCTCACTTTCCACATTAATGGAAGCTGACACACCGAACATGATTTTATCTTCCTTCAAACGGTTGGGGTTACCCTGAGTAGATGGCATCACACCTTTAGGCATGTAAGTGAAACGTCCTGCATACAGCAAAGAAGGGATGTGCCAATCGTCACTCATCGTTTTTGTAGCCGTGTTCACAGCAGCACCGGTACCATTGAACAGGCCCACTTCATAACCAAACTTGTCAGCCAGCAATCCGTGAATTTCGACACCCAAATCAAAGCCTGTACCGATATTGGGAGTTACTGCATTCAGGGAGTAAGGCAGAATGACGGAAGAAGTCAACGAAACGGGCAACTGCGGCAATAATGTTTCGCCCAACGTTGTCAGATAAGCATGTGCAAAGGGAGTCTTGAACTTACCGACACGCACTGCAAATTGTTTTTTGAATTGCACATCGAACCATGCTTGCTGAAGCAATGCACCACCACTGGCAGCCGCATTGATAGAAAGGTTGAAAGCTACTTTGCCAAATGCCTTACCAGTGAAACCCAGCACGGCATAAGGGATAGAAAAGCCGGAGTTGGCTATATTGTCCTGGTTGTATGCCTTATCCAGACCTTCATCGTCGTACCAATTGAAATTAGCACAGGTCTGTACCAGCAGATAGGGTTTGAATACAAAGTCACCCTTCTTTGTCTCGATAGTAAATCCCTCTCTTCCGGCAAGTGAAACCACACCGTTTTCAGTATCTTCTTCATGCTGTGCCATAGCAGCCAACGAAAGGGAGGCCATTACAACCATTAAAATTAATTTCTTCATAATTGCTTATTATAATACTTATTGGTTTTATTGTTCGTTATTCGTTTTTACAGTGATTTTAAAAATGCGACCATAGCATCACGGTCTTCTTTGCTCATCTTCTTGAAAAGATTCTTAGATGCTTCACCTTCGCCACCGTGCCACATGATAGCTTCCACAAAGTTGCGGGCACGTCCGTCGTGCAGGAAGTAAGTATGACCGTTCACGGTTTCTTGCAGTCCGATGCCCCAAAGCGGAGTAGTGCGCCATTCGTTGCCGCGGGCCAGACCACTTACATAGTTGTCATTCAATCCTACGCCCATGATTTCAGAACCCATGTCATGAAGCAGATAGTCGGAATAAGGATGAATTGTCTGGCTGCCCAACCACGGAAGACGAGTTCCATTCAACAGGACAGAACCGCGTGGTTTGGTATGAAGAGTAGTGACATGACAAAGATGGCATTTCGCTTTATAAAAGTTCTGTTCCCCTCGCTTCACCTGTTCATCATTTATATTTCGACGAGCCGGAACGCTGAGACTCTGCATGTAGAGGTCTACGTTTTCCATTTCCTCCGTCGAAACTTCAAGCTGGGCATAAGAAAGTCCCATCATGCTGCCCTGATTCACTTGTGCCTGTCCTTCGCAGATTTCTTCGGGATAACGGCTATTGGTGACACCCATATCGCTGGAGAAACCAAGCTCTACCGTCAGGTCGGCATGCTGCGCCTTGTTACCGGACAAACCTAAACTTCTCACTCCTCTCTCCATGATATAGTTGCAACGACCGCTGATGCCATACTCGGGATAATTACTCTTTGCGGCAAGAGCTTCTATTTCAACAGGGTCAAGGGCCATCATCTGTCCCATACCTACGTGACGTAAAGGAATACGCACTGTACAGAACAAGTCTTCAGGTTTGATGCTATCCGCATACCATTCATAAATGGAATAATTAGGTTTACAGAGTTCATACTTCTCACCATCAGGGAACTGGAAAGTCTCGTATGTATATTCTACTTTCAGCTTTCCTTCCGGCTTCACACCATAAATTGCCTGATCGTGAAGCACACGCCCATAATCCTGGAAGAAAGAGCCGTTCTTACGGCTAATATAAACCAACATAGACGAAAAGCCGGAACTGCCGGAACCACCTTCACTCCATAAGGTAGGTTGCGTGCGTCCTGCATTGCGGTGACAGCTACCGCAAGAATAACCGGCATAAACCGGTCCCAATCCACCACCTATTCCGCTGCTACTGGTGCGATTGTCATCATACAATTTATCGCCACGGGTAAAACGTTTATCGTATTCTCCCGTTATCCAGTCGGCAGACCTGTCATAAGCGAAAGAGGAGGTCAGGAAGTTGGTAGCAGTACCAGCCGAAAGGGCAAACCCGGCAGGTACTTCTATATCATCCACATCAATTCCATCGTTCTCACAAGCACACAGTACTAAGAGCGAGCAACATATTGGAAATGTGTATTTTAATAAGCCATTCATTCGTTCTTGAATTATTATTGCAAAATACGTAACTAGCATTTATCTTTTTAACGCAGATGTTGCGGAAGCAGCAGAATATTCATTTTATCCTGCCGTTTCCGCAAAATCTTATTTCCTGCAAACAGGAGTTTTACTGAACGGTACGAGCTTCACCGTCTTTGAATATCAGATATTCCAAAGTGTGGTAACCACGCAATGCCTGCGCACCGGCAATTTTATCATTGTCTTCATCATAGTCACCATCCCAATCCAAATCAGAATAGTTACCGGAAGTCAGAATCTGTACGATACCATCCTGGTCGAGTGGCCAGCTATCCATATTGGGGTCAAGACCTTTGTCGGCAACAGGACCGAAAAGGAATGCTTCACTGGTTTCCCACGGTTCGCGGGCAGTGAGCCATGCTGTGGCACAAGCCTTGAAGTTAGCGTTGCTGGGAGAAGTACGGAAAGTTTCAACAGCATTGAAGAGAGCCTGGTTTCCTGCTTTCAAGTCAGCATAGGTAGGCAATACAACCACATCCACATAATTCGCTACAACTTTTGACAATATGGTTTTATCAATACTCTCAATGCAACTCTTCAAACTTCCCTTGAGCACTTCCTCTAAAGTTGCACAAGCTTCCATAGCACTTACAGCTTCTTCGCTATTAATATTGTTACGGAAAGGACTCGGGATAGCCCAGATAGCTGCTGCTGCATCATCAATAGCTTTTTTCACTTCTGTATCGAGAGAGGCATTTACTGCTGCTACTGCTTTTGAAAGAGATGACTCGCTAATAGTACCTGTACGTGTTCCGTAATAGGCATTACGAATAGAATAGATATTGTTACGATAGTCTTCACGAGAATGCCAGCTATACCATGATTCCACAGCATACAAAGCCTTTTCTTCATTATTATGTATGAAAAGGTCGTATGGGTCACCAATCTTGGCAGTACCTACTTCATTGGCAATATCGACACAACCGTCAATCAGTTGCTCAACACTCGTCAAAGGATCCTGATTCTTAAAGAAATTTGCATAACTGTCACCTTCGTTGTATTTCACTGCCCAGTCATCATAAAGAGCCGTGGCATCATTTACCAACAATTGCGCAACTACACGCATGTAATTTCCCCAACTACTTGCATTCTCAGGCGTGTAGTCCAGATTTTTAGCATCTACATCTGTGGTATCATCATCACTGCAAGCGGTAGCAGTGAACATCAAGCCCAAAGCCAGGGCCGACAAATAAAAAAACTTCTTCATATTACTTAAACATTAAATTATAAAAACCTATCTAAAACTATTTCTTCACAAACCAACCGACATAAGCTATGCCGATGGCAAACTCATTCTCATTGTTATATTTGGTAGATCCGAATACTTTGTTCGTACCAATCTTGCGGGTAGTGTAATCGGCTTTCACAACCAGATTGGGCAATGCGAACCAATTAAGTCCTGCCGTCCATTTGCTCACCTGGCAACGTTTTTCAATCATGGCAGTTCCCTCAGCCTCTTCCTGCGGATTATAGTACTCATAGCGGGCATAAGGATAGATAACCGGACACTTCTTCTGCTGGAAGAAAGCACTCACATTGACACCAGCCTCAAGACCATAGCACATCGCATTTTTGGCTACATTACGCATGGCACCATGATAGTAATTGGAATTATTGGAAAGGGTAACTTTACTTATCTTTGAAGAGTTATCCAAATCTCCATAAATGATATTACCACGGGCAGTGACATACTTATTCTTAAATTGTGCATCAGCAGAATATATTGTCACTGACGAACGGCCTACGCTGCTATACTTATAGTTCTTATCGGCGTTGGCTGTCACATCCCTGCAATAGTAGAGTGAAGCACCTACCCGCAATCCCGGCACACCTTTGTAGTCCAGACGAGCCACATAAGCCGGTGAGGTGAAATTATCCGCTTCAAAGAGTCCTTGTTTGCCACCCGCAACCCAATTGTCGCGACCGAAACCGTCCGCATTCAGACCTGCAACAATCAGCGCCTGATAATCGAAGCGTGCATATCTCTTGCCAAAAGAGCCGAAGAATTCCAAACCTGTTTCATGCCAGGTAGAAGGAATAATCGTTGTCTCACCCTCAGGACGTGAAGTTCCGAAGAAGTTGATAGGCTCGTGATGAGCGTTAGTCAAACCGATAGGTACAATCAGATGACCTGCACGAACATTGAAAGCCGAATGTATCAGACGGGTAATATGGAACTGTTCGAGAGCCACTTCCCCACCCTTTTCCATTTCCGTTTCATATTCACCGTTTTCTGAATTTTCAAGTTCTGTTTCGATACCTACACCGCCTGCTTCAAATTCAATTTCAGCACCCAGTATCCATTTAGAACTGAACTTGTAGTCAAAAGCCAACACAAAACGGGGAATAGCAATGGTGTTGCGATGATCGCTATTATCGACGCCGCCATAGAAACGGTTTGTTCCGTAATTCATGAATTTCGCCACCATCTCTCCGTATCCGCCAAAGCGGAACTTTTTGTAGTCATCGTCATTTGCTACCTGCTCTTTTTTCTCTTTTTTCACCGTAGTTTCCGTTTGTTCTTCCACTGAGATAACTTTTTCGGGCTCAACAGCCTGTAAAGTATTGGTAAAGAACAAGAAACATAGGGCGCACAAGCCTGTTAATTTTTCCATCTTTTATCTTAAATTTTGTTGGCGCAAAGGTAGAGGGAGTTTAAAAGGCGAACAATACCCAAATGTGAGTATAATATCATTAAAAATAATAACATGTAGGTACTTTTACGAACGTTTTTTCTCTTTGTTCTTTTTTACAAAGCAACAATTAGCAAATCAGACAATGACTGTATATGAATGCTACTCAGAAAAACAATAAGAACAGATAGCATTCCCCATCTCTTACAATTAGAAGAATGACCAACTATTTTTCCACTACGAGTTAATTTTACCATATAGCAGTTTACATCTTTAATTATTCGCGGCAAAGTTGCGTGCTTTTGGCCATCTTGACAATACCCAATAATTGTGATTTTTATAAAAATCTAACAAAAAACCATCATTAATAGGTATTTCAAGAAACACGGATTCTCCCCTACTTTGCAACCGGAAAAAATAAAGTTCATGCAATACCCAAAAGATGACATACAAAAAGATATTCTGAAAGCCGCCGAGAAAGTTTTCTTGCAGAAAGGCTTCCCGAAAGCATCCATGCGCGAAATAGCACAAGAAGCACAGGTGGGTTTAAGTAATATCTATAATTACTTCAAGAATAAGGACGAGCTCTTCCGCACAGTAGTAAGACCGGTCATCAGTGCATTCGACAGGATGCTGCACGAACATCATGGACGCTATGGAGCAGACATCATGGAAATGTATTCCGCCGACTACCTACGATATGTGATAGAGGAATACATTACATTGATACAAGAGCATCGCAAATTATTAGTATTGTTGTTCTTCCATGCACAAGGCTCTTCGCTGGAACGCTTTAAAGAGGAATTCACCGAACACTCCACCTCATTGGTGAAAGAGTATTTCAAAGATATGAAAGAAAAACATCCTCAAATGAACATCAACGTATCCGACTTTTCCATCCACCTGCACACTGCGTGGATGTTCACCATGTTTGAGGAATTGATAATGCATCGAGTCGGGATAGGAGATCTGGAACAGATAGTGACGGAATACATCACATTCGAAGTAACTGGTTGGAGAGAGCTTATGAAAATATAAGCTCTCTCTTTTTTTGAATGGTTTTGAATATTAAGTGGAAGTGCAGACATTTATACGTGTTTCATGACAAGCAGCCGACTTCCTTGTTCTTACTTTTGATGTTTACTCCTTTTCTCACCCCAAAACAAATGATGGAAAGTGGGGTTTGGGGAGGAAATAACCATTAATTAAAAGAATACTGGAATGAGAATTAAGACATTGAAGGAGTTTATTATAGCTCATGCGGAAACTTTGGATGATTTGTTCAAGTTCTCTGCAGAACATACGTGCCGCAGTATGCTGCATGGTTTGGAGAGGTTTACGGATATAGAGTTGTTGGATTTTAGGAATCTGACAGCGGGCGTTTTCCTGAGTTTTGAACACTATTTGTTGGCTTCGGGATGTTCACCGAATACTTCGGCGTGTTACTTTCGGTCACTGCGGGCTATTTGCCGACAGGCTGAAAAGGAAAAGTTGCTGAAGGATACACGGCAGCTTTTTAACGGGGTCTTTATGGGGTATGAAGAAACAAGGAAGCGGGCGTTGAATATTGAACAGCTTCGGGCGGTGGCGGAGGCGGATTTGGAGGATGCGCCGAGTTTAGGGATGGCACGGGACCTGTTTATTCTTTCTTATTATCTGAGGGGGATTCCTTTTATTGATTTGGCTTATTTGAGGAAGACGGATATTCATGATAATGTGCTGTGCTATCGCCGGAGTAAGACGGGAAGGGCGCTGAGTATTACGCTGGAGCCGTGGATGTGGGAGATTATCGAGAGGTATAGGTGTGAGAATCCGAATTCACCTTACCTGCTGAGAATTATTCGGAGGCCGGGGAGTATTCCGGAAGAGAGACGGCAGTATGAGAGTGCTTTGCGGCTTTATAATAAGCATTTGTATCAGTTATCGACTCGGTTGGGATTTGGGGTGAGGCTGACTTCTTATGTGGCACGCCATACTTGGGCGACATTGGCGTATAATGAGGATATTCCGGTGGCTAAAATTAGTGCAGGACTGAGCCATGCTTCGGAAGAGATAACGCATACTTATTTGAGATCGTTCTCTGATGAACAACTGGCAGTGGTAAATTTGCAGATGGCAGCATTGGTGAATCCGATGGCAGAAAAGGAATGGAAGAGGAAAGAAAAGGGAAAAGGAAACAGGAACAATAAAGAGAGAAAAAGCACTAAAAATGAGTGTCATACAGGTGTTCCGATTCCCGGTAGGAAACGGAACGATTCCGGCGGTAAAGGAACTGTTTTCAATTGAGATAAACAAGGAAAACCGGAAATACTTATCGAAGTTTCCCTCTTTTCTGTAAAAAATCGGTTAGTTTACAACATCAGACACGACAAAAACAGCTCTCTTATCCTGAAAGTTAGATTTTGTCCGGAAAAGTCATGTCAAGAAATAGGATATTGCTGTAATAATATGATATACTGCCTCAAAAGTCCTTTATATAGATTAGAAAGCTTTCACTTTTTTTGTTTGAAGATACGACTCCCCTTACCCATACCTCAATATGGGGGGAAGCTCATTATAAAATTGAAGAATAGAAGGAGGAAAAACGAATAATTGTCCGCCTTTTTAAAATAGAAGACAAGTATTATCCGCCTGTCCTATGCTTACGCCGCCGCTTGTTCCGTTTCCTACCGGGAATCAGAACATCCTTAACAAAACAGACAATAACCTACATAAAAAGCAAGCGCCATGTTAACACTCAGAACCAAACTCGCCCTGGCAGTACTACACGACATCCAATATAAGGATTATCAGTTGAGCACTTCCTTCAATTATCCCCCTTCAGAAATCGCATATTTGCTGCAGGCACTCTCAAAAGGACATCTGATTACGCTGGCGGAGCACCAGCCGGACAACCTGCCCGAATCTTACCGCCTCGCCTGCGAATACCATAAAATCAACCTACTTTCCATTCTTGAAGCATTGGGCGAAGGCATCTACTTCAACCGTCCCAGCGATGAGGATTTCTATTCCTGCTACGGGACGACAGCCCGTAAGCTGGGCATCATCAACCAAATGACACGCGTCTATCTGATGGAGATTTCCATAGCCGAACTCCCCGTCAGTGAATGCCTGACCGGCAACCATGCCATAACCATGCCGTAACCCGCATCCGACAGGCCAATATAAACCCGAATTACCCATGAAACGACTTTATCTGCTGATTCCGTTACTCTGTACGGTGAGTACCGCTGCCTTTGCCCAACGTGTGGCATTGCGCACCGACCTGCTGTTATGGGGAACCACCACCCCGAATGCAGGAGTGGAAATCAGCATCAACCGTCATTTCACAATGGTACTGAACGGTGCTTACAATGCATGGAAATTCGGCAATGACATGAAACTGAACCTCTACCTGGTGCAACCGGAGTTACGCTACTGGCCCTGCCGCAAATTCGAGGGGCATTTCTTCGGCGTGCACGGACATTACGCTTATTATAATGTGGGGCAGATTCCCTTCTTTTCGGGCATGGAGGACATCATTTACCGGGGCGACCTGTATGGCGGGGGCATCACCTACGGTTATCACTGGGTACTGGGCGACCGCTTCTCCGTGGAGGCCGTGATAGGTGGAGGCTACGCCCGCATGGAATACGACAAATACCGGTGCGCGGGCTGCGGCGAGCGCATGGGACATTATAAAAGGAATTATTTCGGGCCTACACGGGCCGGTGTGTCACTCATTTATTTCATACGATGAAAGTTATGGTAATTCTCTGCTGCATACTCTGGTTCTGTACCTCCTGCACGTTCGATTTTGACGAGCCGCAGGTGTGTCCCTACAATGTACGGCTGAATTACCGCTATGCCGGAAGGCCCGATGCCGGACAGCTCGCCATGTATGTGGATAATATCCGGCAGTTCCTTTTCGATGCGGACGGGGTGCTGGTGAATACTTGGACGTTGCAGGGCGACAGCCTGGAATACTGGCAGGGAGAATTATCTCCCGGACGCTACACCCTCGTGGCATGGGGAAACCAAAGATATGAAAGTGACATACTGCCCACGCCGCAACCCGGCGTGACAAAAATCCGTGAACTGGTAATGACCTCGGCCACGGGAACACCCGCAGGAGGATACCGGACTAACACCGAACGGCTCTATTACGGGTACAGCACATTCGAAGTTCCCGCCACAGGGGTTTCAGTGAACAGGACCGTATACCTGACACACTGCCACGCCGTGCTGCGGATAACCGTACATTGGGAAGACGGGTACTACCCTGCGGAAGGAACGGGCGGATATACGCTCCGTATGCGGGGCGTGCCTTGCGAATACGGTTTTCCGGCAGGTTACGACATACCGCTGGCCACGGGCGACGGGGCTTTCACGTTCCCCTCCATAGGCAGCCCGGTGACGTGGCACCAGACCCGGGCGGCAATGAACTACAATGACGAACTGACGGGGGAACTGGTGACGTACCGCCTGACATCGGGTTCACACCAGTTGCTGAGTATCTACCGGGGCGATGAAAGGATTATGAAGGAGATAGACCTGCAACTTTTCTTTCGCAAACTGCCTGTCAGTCTGGATGAGAACACGGAACAGGAATTCGACCTGCTGGTAACCATAGGTCGTACGATTGTGGTGACGCAAATGAATGCGTCGGACTGGACGGAAGGAGGAGGACTGGGGTAGGCTAAGAATGAAGGAATGAAGGAATTAAAAAATGAAAGAGTGAAAGAATGAAAGGGATGAAATATATAATAGGAGGCTTGGTTGGGGTACTGCTGGCTGCGGAAGCATGGGCGGGCGGAACTCCGGTACTCAGTTCGCATGTCTTTACGCAAGGGGACAGTCTTCATATAGAACTGCTGTTGAATCTTGACGATACAAAAGCAGGGAATACGGAGGCTTACCGCTTTACGCCCGTGCTGCGCAGTGCGGGACGCTTCCAGGAACTCCCGGCAGTGGTGGTGAGCGGGCGTCGGCGTGCCCGTGCCGATCACAGGCAGCAGGCACTCCAACCCGCATCCGGTTATATTCCTCCTTACTGTACACTCTATGCCCGGAACCGGAAAGACAGTATCAACTATCATGTGTCCGTCGCTTACAGTCCGTGGATGGAACACGCCTCGCTGGTGCTGATGCGTGAGCAACGGGATTGTTGCCGGATGAAGATTCTCGGAGTAGAACCGTTGATAGCTGACCTTGCCGTGAACAGTCCTTTCAAGGTTCCGCAGGGGCAGATAACAAGCTCACAAGAACAGGCTATGATTCCACAAGAGCAGATAAACGTTCCGCAAGTTATTGAAGAAAGACGTGAAACCGTCACCGACCACCGGAAAATGAAAAGCAGCCCGGAATGTGTGCCTTACGCAGAGTGTACAGCAATGGTGACTTACCTCACCCCTGAGATGGAAACCCAGAAACACCGCTCGGAAAGTGCCACCTTATATATAGACTACCCTACTGGAATTTATGACGTCCGTCGTGATTTTCATAATAACCGTTCGGAGTTGGAGAAGCTGGACAGCCTGATGCGCCCGCTCACCAAAGGAAACCTGGCAAGCATCTCTGATATTTCCATTTGCGGCTACGCTTCACCTGACGGGACATACAAAGACAATGAAATACTTGCCTCCAACCGCGCCCGCTGTTTCAAGGAATATATGTGCGCAACGTATGCGCCGGGGCACGGCCTTTACAAAGTATCTTCCGTACCCGAAGATTGGGACGGACTGGTGGAACTGCTACAACGTCATCCCATGAAACACGGTGACGAGGTGCTGTCCCTCATTGCCCGAGTCGGCATCTTTGAAGGACGTGAAAAACAGTTGATGGATATGTACGGGGGAAGTGTCTACCGGGAACTCCTGAAAGACTATTTCCCGCAGCTGAGGCGCATCCGTGTTACGGTGGGCTATGAAGCCCGCGCTTTCAACATCGAAGAGGCGGCAAGCCTGATATACACACATCCCCGCCTGCTGTCATTGCAGGAGATGTACCGGGTAGCGGCTTTCTACCGTCCGGGTACGGAGCAATACCGAGAAGTTTATGAGATAGCCGCCTACCACTTCCCGGACGATGCGCTGGCGAATATCAATGCCGCCTCGGCGGTGATCATGGCGGGCGACCCGATAAGCGCCCGGCAATATCTGAATAAGGTGGCGGACGACCCGCGTGCATGGAATGACTTCGGAGTATTGGCTTACTTGGAGGGTGACCGGAAGAAAGCGGAGGAATGGTTCCGCAAGGCACTGGGCATAGAGCCGGAAAAGGCGAGGAAAAATTTGAAGAAGATGAAGAAGGAGGAATGAAGGATAAGTAATGAAAATAAATAGTAACTGCATAAAACGCTACAAGTAATGAAAACATTAGCTAAATTCTTGCTACGCCTCTCATTGGCGGTACTGCCCTGTCTGACGGTAGCTTGCACCTCGGAGGTGGAAATAGGCGGGACTCCCGAAACACCGGAGAACCCGCAGGCCAATGACCCCAACCGCCGTTCGGTGGTAATCTCACTGCAAAACAAGCTGATTCTGGTACAAGGCACACCGGAGAGTCGCCCTATGACCCGCGACGGCATAGCCGAAGACGATGAGAACCGCATTGGAAGTTTTGATATTTATGCTTTCGGCAGCGACAAGGAAGAAGGGCCTTATACATTTCAGGAACGTTTCGCCTACCGTGCGGAGGCCGGAAAGCTGCCTGCGGGTGTTTCCCCGCTCGACCTGAAATCGGATGAAGCAGCCGGAAGGGTGAATGTGGTGTTCTATCCCCGCAAGGGCCTGTTCACCAAGTTTTATTGTGTAGCCAACCAGCCGGAACTGAATGATGCGACAGGACATGAGTACACCGGCTATACCCCGTTGCAACAGAGTTCGCAACAGGCAGGCGTGCCGGGCGATGCGGTAACGACACCCGGCATCCCCACCGAGAACGACTTCATCAAACTGAATACCCCGCTATTGGAGCCCACCGGTTTCAATACGGATATCCTGCTTGCCCCGCTGCCTATGTCCGGTGCCAACAGCCAGCCGGTTGACTTGCGGGAATACAGCATGGGGACATACGTGCGGCTGAACGTCTCGCTCAGCCGTGCCGTGGCACGCTTCGACGTAGTGAATGATGCCGCAAAATCTCATTTCACCATTACCGACATTGCCATGGGCAACGGACGACAGGGGGTAACGCTGTTTCCCATCCGCCCCATAGGCGATGTGCCTGCCGCACCCGGACAACTCATTACGTACCCTTACCGCCCCTTCGACGGGCTGAACGCCAACGTAGGCACCACTACCAAAGCCTTCTACTGCTATCCGTGCAAGGCGATGGACGAAGGGTTTCTGATATTGAAAGGACTGTATGCGGTGAATCTGACAGACGGGAAGAAAGAGGTTTCTTACCGCATCCCCTTCGAACGGGTAAGCGACGGCAACGGCACACGCATTGAAATCAACCATAACCACCGCTATACGGTGCAGATTACCGAGGCCGACCCTTTTGAGGTAAAGGCGAATATCCGGCTGGTGGACTGGGAAACAGGCGACTACATAGATGATTACGAACCCGACAACGGATTGGACGCCATCATCGTGTCCGACATGACACCCGCAGAAACTAATTACGATGCTAATACCAATATTGTCACACTGGGGCTCACCGCAGGCAGTATCTGCGGCTTCACTGTAGCCACCGGTTCCAATGCCGGGGTGGAAACGAAACTGACCTACTACGGCGGCAGCCCGCAGACCGGGTGGCTGAAACTGGAAGAAATCCCCGTCACCGCTACGCGTGCAGGCGGCACGCAGCAAGTGAAATATAAAGTCTCTTTCAATGAAGACTATACGGGTGACAGCTATCCCCGCGGTATCCTTCGCCTGATAGATAAAGCGGGAGGTAGTGAGGAAGTGATATTGATAGATGCCACTTTTGACATTCCTGTCGTAGAAGCAACAGGAGGCACAATGAACCCCGACGGAATAAACAATTGGGATGCAGCGGAAAATACACTCTATCTGGTACAGGCAACCGGTACTAAAGTTTCTACTGGTGTGATAACTGTCAAATCCATAGGTGGCAGTAAGATAGAGCTTCCCGTTGGTTCGGACATCACCGTCAGTCCAGCTTCAAGCATAAACACCACACAGGAATACACCTTCAAGTGGGCAAGTACGGGCGTCACCGACCTGGCGGAGAAAGAACTTGTCGTAACTCTGAAAAACAACTCGGATGAGACTAAAATCGAAAATGTCAAGGTGAAATTGCTGCCCAATCGAATTAGTAATTTACAGCTAACGAACCAAGGAGCAGGTATTAGCCTCTCAAACATAACGACCACCACTGCCACGCTTACCATGCCTATCATCAAGGATAGGCAATTCACCATTACGATGGATAGTTATAACAAACCTGTCGTAAGCAAGTGTCCGACATGGTTGGAAAATATCACACCGCCGACCACACGTAACACACCAGAAAGTAAAACCGCAAGTTTTACCTTCAAACTGATAGAGAATGCAACGAATTTCGATGATACGCAAATCGTATTTACCAATACTTCTGCTTCCGGTGGCATGGGAATGACGGTAAATATCACGAGAGAATTTCAGATACCAGCGATTTCGGCTATCAGTATGGACCCCACTATAAATTCGTATATATCAGGCAGTAAATCTTTGAATTTATATCAGTTGAAATCTTCTTATTACTCTACAGCTACGCTGAAAGTATATTCTTTGGGAGGAAGTAAATTGCAGTTGCCTTCGGGAGTGGAGGCTAACTTAACATCTGCCAATGCGAAGGAACAAAATTATATAATTAAATATAAAACAAGTAATCTCGCAACAACGGATGTGAGGGGTGGAACACTTTACGTCAAGAACTTATCAGATGAAGAGAAGAACCAGCCTATCTTGGTAACTTTCAAATCATCAGTGCCTACAGTAACCAGTAATCGGGATGGACAGGGAATCACATATAATCGTACAGCCTCTGATGTAGACATTTATGTTGATGGTGCTTGGGGAACTTCTGGTGAGACTGGGTTTGTATTTACTTTTACGTCTCCAGCAGGATTACAGTTCACTAACATAAGTAATACAAGTGCTTCAAACGTCACGCAAATCAGCACTGGAAGCCAAAGTGGAAGTGTCGGCAGTATAAAAAACGTATTTACCCTT
>ENA-OUQW01000697-OUQW01000697.1-human-gut-metagenome-genome-assembly--contig:-NODE-697-length-41165-cov-13.713476_pt1 | contig 41165 bp, 38 predicted proteins | sample MGYA00248464_ERZ548849 | MGnify/ENA primary metagenome ERZ548849 (study PRJEB26491, sample SAMN04978193) | human gut metagenome | host: Homo sapiens | study: EMG produced TPA metagenomics assembly of... | reverse complement strand
TATCGACTTTATATGCCATATTACTTTTTAGGGACATTTACTGAATATCCCTATACAATATTTGCTGAAGCCAAAAGGTTTAATTCTCAACGTTCTCAATTCAGAAAGAATCGGTGAAGCTTCATGTCCGCTTCGTTTAAGTTCAATGATTACCAGATCGCCTGTTTCAGCACTCTTCTGCGTTTCAAAATTTTTGAAAGCAACATTGAAATCAATAGTCAATCTTTCCGTCTTGCCATAGTTCACTAATGTCACACGCTGAAACAGATTTTCAATCACAGGCGAAAGATCATCAAAACCGATATTCAAAGCACCGCGTATAAAATCGTCACATTCATTGCAAGCAAAAGAATCAAGATTCTTGATTTTTACCCTTTCTTTCTGTGTGCGTCCATGATTGTTCTTATCCTTTATTTCAAGGAAAGAAATATCGGAGTCAAGATATGTCCGTATTCTCACCTTCTGCCTAGGAGACTTTCCATTATGGTGTATCATATAAAAATGATGGTCGGGAGTATCAAAATATACGGTACGATAATTTGATATCCTCTTTCCGTCAATATCCTGAACATAATAGAGGTTTCCCACAGCATTAAGAAGCTGCACAAGCATAGACTTGTTCGTCACGAACTTCATGTCTGTACGGTTCATCAGTCTTATCGACGACATCTGTTCCAAGGTTATAGGTTCCATATCCTGTAGACACGACAAAATGGTAGCATCTTGCTGTACTTCTACATATAAACTCATTGTATTTTAGCTTGGTTTTTAAGGATGTTACAAAGATGTTACGAAGATAGGAAAAACCGGACAAAAGAAACATGAAAAAGACAAGAATTTTGTTCAAATGAAACGAGAGGCTACCACAAATGAAACAATTATGGTACCTCTCGTTTTAAAATGTTTTTTGTAAACTATTATGCGTCAGCTTTTATCTGATGAAAAGCATTTCTCTATATTTTGGAAGCGGCCACATTTCATCATCAACAATAAGTTCAAGCTTATCAATGTGGCGACGAATTTCCTCAATCATTGGAGCAACCGTATCATGGTAAGCGATTGCCTTTTCACGCTCACTTGCTATTTTGTTGGCAACCTTTCTGCACTCAACCATTTCATCAACCTTGCTGATTATACATGAAACATGGTCAGAAATCTGCTCTATTAATTCCATATTGTATTTTGATACCTGAGAAGCTCTCTCTGCAGGGAAAATTTCCTTCACCTTATGTACATTGTCGATAAGATTGCTCTGATATCTGGTTGCAACAGGAACAATGTGGTTCAAGCTCAAATCACCTACCACTCTAGCCTCAATCTGTATCTTCTTTGTATATGTCTCCCACTTGATTTCGTTTCTTGCTTCAAGCTCGTGACGAGTCATGACTCTCATATTCTCGAACATCTTTATGCTTGACTCATCAAGATATCTGTCAAATATGAGCGGGCAACTTGTTTCGCAGTCGAGACCTCTCTTCTTAGCTTCTTCCTTCCACTCCTCAGAATATCCGTTTCCTTCAAAGTGAATAGGCTTGATGTATTTTGCATCCTCACGTACAACCTTAAGTATTGCATTCTCCATCGCCTCACCTTTGGAAATGAGAGCATCAACTCTTTCCTTGAACGAAGTCAGAGCTTCTGCAACAGCAGTATTAAGTGCTATCATTGCAGATGCACAATTGGCCTCAGAACCTATTGCACGGAACTCGAAACGGTTACCTGTGAAAGCAAATGGTGAAGTTCTGTTTCTGTCAGTATTGTCGATGAATAATTCCGGTACAGACGGCATGTCAAGTCTCATTTCTGTCTTACCTGAAGCAGAAAGAATATCATCATCGTCCTTATAGTTCTCAAGATGGTCGAGAATTACAGAAATAGTTTTTCCAAGGAACGCTGAAATAATTGCAGGAGGAGCCTCATTTGCACCAAGTCTGTGCGCGTTGGTTGCACTCATGATCGAAGCCTTGAGCAGACCGTTATGGTCATAAACAGCCTTAAGAGTCTCAACAATGAATGTGATGAAACGCAGGTTCTCCATAGGAGTCTTTCCTGGAGCATGAAGCAGAACGCCTGTATCTGTGCAGAGTGACCAGTTATTATGTTTTCCAGAACCGTTTACGCCCTTGAAAGGTTTCTCATGGAGCAAGCATCTGAATCCGTGCTTTCTTGCAACCTTCTTCATGAGCGACATGATAAGCATATTGTGGTCGATGGCGAGGTTTGTCTCCTCGAAAATAGGAGCAAGCTCAAACTGGTTAGGCGCAACCTCGTTATGACGTGTCTTGCAAGGTATGCCCAATTCCAAGGCCTGAATTTCAAGATCCTTCATGAAATTCTCAACTCTCAAAGGAATCGATCCGAAATAATGGTCATCCATCTGCTGGTTCTTGGCAGAATCATGTCCCATGAGTGTTCTGCCTGTAAGAATCAGGTCTGGACGTGCAGAATAGAGCAGTTCATCAATGAGGAAATATTCCTGTTCCCATCCAAGGTTGGAATAAACCTTTGTAACCTTTGGATCGAAGAACTTGCACACAGCTGTAGCGGCCTTGTCTACTGCATAAAGAGACTTCTTCAGCGGAGCTTTGTAGTCGAGTGCCTCACCTGTATATGAAATGAATATTGTAGGAATCATGAGTGTATCACCCATCACAAATACTGGTGATGTAGGATCCCACGCAGAATAACCTCTGGCTTCAAATGTTGAACGTATACCTCCATTAGGGAAAGAAGAAGCATCAGATTCCTGCTGAACAAGAAGTTTTCCTTCGAATTCCTCGACCATTCCGCCTTTGCCGTCATGCTCAACGAAACCGTCGTGCTTTTCAGCTGTACCTTCTGTCAACGGCTGGAACCAATGGGTATAATGGGTAACCCCCAACTCCATAGCCCACTTCTTCATTCCTTCTGCCACCTCGTCTGCAATAGTTCTGTCAAAAGGTGCTCCATTATCAATAACGTCGCACATTTTCTTGTAAACATCGGCAGGCAGATACTTGAACATCTTCTGTCTATTGAAAACATACTTTCCGAAATATTCGGAAGGCCGTTCCTTCGGCGATTCAACATCAACGGGCTTTCTGTTGAAAGCATCGTTTACAACTTTAAATCTTAATTTTGAAGCCATATAAATTTATAATGAAAAATGCTTTTTATTACAATTAGCAAAAGAAGCGTACATTCTCTTGAGATTCAAATCAAACCTCAATGAAAGAAGCCCAATTGCCAGTATTTTAAGTATTAACGCTTTCCGTAGAATTTTATTTATACCACTCTTTCAATCTCCTCATAGCCTCTGTGCAATCTTCTTTGCTTCCGAAAGCTGTAAATCGGAAAAATCCTTCACCAGAAGGTCCGAAGCCTACACCTGGAGTTCCGACCACATTGATCTTATGAAGCATTTCATCGAAAAACTCCCATGATGTCATATTTCCTGGAGTTTTCAGCCAGATGTAAGGAGCATTCTTGCCGCCGAAGAACTTCATGCCGAGTTCTGTAAATGCCTCACGCATGATTCTTGCATTCTCCATGTAGTAGGCAATGGTTTCCTTAATCTGCTTCTTGCCTTCTTCTGTATAGATTGCCTCTGCACCGCGCTGGGTGATATAGCTTGTACCGTTGAACTTTGTGCACTGTCTTCTGTTCCACAAGTGATTTAGGGAAACTTTATCCCCACCAGCACTCACAGCCATCAGTTCTTTAGGGATAATTGTGTATCCGCATCGTACTCCAGTAAACCCTGCAGTCTTCGAATAACTGTGAAACTCAATGGCACATTTCTTGGCACCTTCAATCTCATATATTGAATGAGGAATATCTTTGTCCTGTATATATGCCTCATAAGCAGCATCATACATTATCAGGACGTCGTTTGCCAATGCGTAATCAACCCATTTTTTCAGTTCACTTCTGCTTATCACAGTGCCCGTAGGGTTATTTGGATAGCAAAGATAAACAACATCTACGTGTTTTGCAGGCAATTCTGGAACAAAATTATTCTCATCGTTGCATGGAAGGTACACAATATCCGACCACATACCTCCAATCAGCTCGCCTGCCCTGCCTGCCATCACATTCGAATCTATGTATACAGGATATATAGGATCAGTAACACAGATAACGTTGTCCTTAGCAAGAATGTCACCAATATTTCCAGTATCGCTCTTGGCACCGTCGCTTATGAAAATCTCGTCAGGGTCAAAAGTAACGCCTCTAGGAGCCAAATCATTATCTATGATAGCTTTCTGCAGGAATCCGTATCCCTGTTCAGGACCATATCCTCTGAACGTTTCTTTGCACGCCATTTCATCCACCGCCTTATGCATCGCCTCAATAACAGCCGGTGCCAACGGACGAGTGACATCACCTATACCCAATCTTATAATGTCAGCCTCTGGATGCTCTGCCACATATCTGCTCACCTTTTTTGCGATATCAGAAAAAAGGTAATTCTGTGACAGCTTTAGAAAATTTTCATTAACAGTTGCCATAACTAAAAATATATTGATGTATTATCTCTAAAAACAACAAAAATATAGAGCCTGCAGGCTGTCTAAACAGCGATGTAGGCTCAGAGTTCTATTTCACCTTCAAAAACTTTTGCAGCGGGTCCTGTCATATAAACATGATTGTCTTCTGCCTTCCATTCAATGATCAGTTCCCCGCCATCCATAATAATGCGACTGGTTCGTCCTGATCTGCCAGTTGTCGATGCAGCCACCGCAGTAGCACAAGCACCTGTACCACATGCCATTGTAATTCCAGAACCGCGTTCCCAAACACGCATTCTGATGCTGCCGTCTGCAAGTACTTGAGCAAATTCAATATTGCATCTTTCAGGGAACAACGGATTGTTTTCGATTACCGGTCCCAAAGTTTCTATATCAACAGAAGCAATATCCTCAACAAATATGACAAAATGAGGATTGCCCATACAAACAAATGTACCCTTGAATTTGCTTTGCCCAGCTACTACCTCACCTTCAACCATACTGCCGTCCTCAGTTGCCAGCTGTTTTTTGTTGCTCAAGGATGGTTCGCCCATATCTACTTTTCCTCTGTTTACAACACCGTTCTCGTCAGTGAAAAGCTCAATGGTTTTAATTCCTGAAAGGGTATCAACGGTCACAACATTTTTGTCTGTAAGATTATGATCTCTTACAAATTTGGCAACACATCTTACTCCGTTGCCGCACATCATAGCTTCCGAACCGTCATTGTTGAATATTCTCATTGAAAAATCAGCCTTGTCAGACTTATCCACAAGAATAAGTCCGTCAGAACCTATTCCGAAATGAGGTTTGCTCCACTCTATAGAACATTTCTCAGGATCCGCAATATGATTTTCCGGCACATAAACATAAATATAATCATTGCCGGCACCGTGCATCTTTGTAAATCTAATCCTTTCAGACATAAATATCAGTTTTTCTTTTCGAGAAGCATGTCCCGCATCCATCTTCCCAATATCAAATCACTGTCTCAAACAGCAAATCCAACATCATCCGATAAACCAACCATGCTTACACGTGCAAAAGTAGTACTTTTCGTAAAAAATGCAATATATAATACACATTTATAATTTTAATCTTTCATTTTGTACTATCAAAAAGCATTTATGCTATAAAAATGCTCACTGAGAAATTACAGAATTTTCATAGCTCTTACTATTTGATACCTTTTGCTGCCCTTTTCCACTTAATCAAGAAATTTGCATCCAACTCTTTCGGATTAAAGTGTCTGTATTTGATGTAATGAATCAGATGCAGAGGCATAGCTTTAATTTTTGACTTGAAAAATGCGTCTTTCCCTTTGAATCCGAAAACTTTCTTTCCGAAATTGCCTCCAGTAAAAATACTGTCTGCCAGCAACGCAAAGTATTTGTCGCTTAATTCAAACGGTATAATGTTTGCATCAACCCCCAAATATCTGTTAAGCAGATGGCCATACATAGAAGTCAACTTACCAAAACCAAGTTCTGACAAATATCTTTTCAATCGGTCGTAATCTATTTCGTCCGCATGATTACGCAGATACAAGGCCAAGTCGCAAAACTGCCTCAGTCCTATACCCTCATTAAGAAAATGGTATGAGATGTGTATAATCTGATGAAGGACATTCAATGTTGGAGGCACAGTCTCTATTTTCTTTCCGCATACATCAACAAATACAGGTGCATTCTCTTCAAATTCTTTTCTGATAATAGACTGCAGCAAATCATTATTCTTCTTATTATACATCATGCAAAGAAGAAAATGACTCTCCACCTCTACACCTTTCCAATGAAAAGGATAATCCTTGTCGTTTATCTTATTATCCGGCTCAGCATTTTTCTGTGCCCACTCTTTCACGGCAATATTCTCAGGCTCGCTTCTGAAAAACAAATCTATATCTCCCGACTGCCTGTGAAGGGGATTCGGATATTCGGTTGCAAAAGCCTGTCCCTTCATCATTACAGGTTTAGTGCCCAGATCTTCCAATATACTTGTCAATTCAGCCGAAAGCGAATTCATCATATTGTTGGTGTTCTCAATAGATTGCACGGTCGAAATCATCTGCATCTTCATCTTGAGAGGAGGCATATAATCTTTCTGAAGCAAACATATACCATCAAAAACGACTGCAACAACAGACTGTTCAAAAGCCATATTGTAAAGCTTCTTCCAGTCGGCACCTATAAATAATTCTCCGTCGGGCCTTTCTTTTGTCAAACCCGCTTTCAGCAGTTCAAGCAACTGCAGCTGACACTTTTCCATAAATTCCACTCAAACCGGTACTGATTCCGGCATTTTCAGCAAATATAAGCCATTTGCAGCTTATCTTCAAAATCTGCACTGACATATAGATAAAAAAGAAGCCGTCCCGACAAACAGGAACGGCTTCATATAAACACTTAGTTCGGATAAAATTATCCACCGAAATTATCAAATCTGATCATATCATCCTCAACACCGAGGCTGTGGAGAAGATCAAGCACTGTCTTTGACATCATTGGAGGTCCGCAGAGATAGTACTCAACATCTTCTGGAGCCTCATGCTGCTTCAGGTATGTATCGCCCATAACCGGAGCAATGAATCCTGGAGTATACTTAACACCCATTGCATCAGCCTTAGGATCTGGTCTGTCAAGCGCAAGGTGGAAGTGGAAGTTTGGATATTCCTTTTCCAGTTCGAGGAAGTCCTCCATGAAGAACACTTCGTCGATAGATCTTGCACCGTAGAAATAGTGCATCTCTCTGTCTCTTGTATGGAGAGTTCTGAGCATGTGCATGATCTGTGCTCTCAGCGGTGCCATACCGGCTCCACCACCAACCCAAATCATTTCTCTCTTTGAGTCGAATACTGGATGGAAATCTCCATAAGGACCGCTCATGATACACTTGTCGCCCGGTTTGAGGCTGAAGATGTAAGATGAAGCGATACCTGGCGATACCGGCATGAATCCAACCTGTGGCTTCGGCAGGAACGGAGGAGTAGCGATACGTACTGTCAACGTGATGATATCACCTTCGTCCGGATAGTTGGCCATAGAGTAAGCTCTCACTGTAGGTTCTGTATTTTTGCACTTAAGACTGAAGATATTGAACTTGTTCCAAGCCGGCAAGTAGAGATCACCGATGCTTTCCTTGTCTATATCCTTGTCGTAGTCCATTTCGTACGCAGGAATAGCAATCTGCGCATACGAACCAGGAATGAAGTCCATGTGTTCACCAGGAGGCAGAGCCACCTTGAACTCCTTGATGAAAGTAGACACGTTCTTGTTGCTGATTACTGTGCACTCCCATTCCTTAACGCCCATTACTGATTCAGGGACCTTTATGCTGAGATTACCCTTGACCTTACACTGGCATCCAAGTCTGTAATGCTCCTTGATCTGCTTGCGTGTGAAGTGGCCTCTTTCAGAATCGAGGATTTCACCGCCGCCTTCAACTACCTGGCACTTGCACTGTCCGCACGAACCTTTGCCGCCACAAGCAGAAGACAGATAAATACCGTTCTCCGACAAAGTGGAAAGAAGGCTGCTACCCTGCTCTACGGACAGTTTCTTATCTCCGTTGATTGTAATAGTCACATTACCGCTTGGAGAAAGATATTTCTTAGCTATAAGCAGGATTATTACGAGTACGAGTATTATCACGAGAAACACCCCTACACTCGCCAATATGAAATTAGTATCCATGATTATTTTTATCTGCAATTAAATGTTCAAACCTGAGAAACACATGAAAGCTAGCGCCATCAGACCTACCGTGATGAATGTGATGCCGAGTCCCTTCAGCGGTTCAGGAACATCTGTATATGCCATCTTTTCTCTTATGGCGGCAAGTCCGACAATAGCTAGTGTCCATCCGATACCCGAACCGGCAGCATATGCTACTGCATCTCCTACATTAGTGATTGCCTGCGTGTTAGCCGGATCCATCACGATTCTCTGCTGCATGAAGAGCGAAGCACCCATGATGGCGCAGTTAACGGCGATTAGCGGAAGGAAAATACCCAAAGCCGCATACAACGAAGGCGAAAACCTCTCAACAACCATTTCCACGAGCTGTGTCATACCCGCAATCACGGCAATGAAGAGAATGAAGCTAAGGAACGTAAGGTCGATGCCCAGAAATCCTGTTACAGGATCCAGCACTTTAGTCTGCAGCGCATAGTCTACAGGCACAGTGATGATGAGCACGAACGTAACTGCGATACCTAATCCTATAGATGTTTTCACTGTCTTGGATACAGCAAGATAAGAGCACATACCCAAGAAGAATGCGAAAATCATGTTATCCACGAATATGGATCTTACAAATAAACTTAAAGCGTGTTCCATACTAAATTTCTATTCTTGTTAAGTATGTATTATTTCTTTTCATTCTTGCTGTTGTATGCTCTGTGAGCCCAGATGCAGCACGCAAGGATTATCAGCGCCATCGCCGGCATAGTCATCATACCATTGTTGATGTACCATCCTCCGTTCTCGACATAAGCACTTGCAGGAATAACCTGGAATCCGAGTATTGAACCGAATCCGAGAAGTTCTCTGATGAACCCCACAATAACCAGGATTAGTGCATAACCCAAACCGTTTCCTATACCGTCAAGGAATGATTCCCAAGGACCGTTCATCATGGCAAAAGCCTCAAGACGACCCATGAGGATACAGTTTGTAATGATAAGTCCCACATATACAGAAAGCTGTACGCTGACATCGTAGACATAAGCTTTAAGTATATTGCTGACTATTGTAACAAGTGCGGCAACTACCACAAGCTGCACGATGATACGTATTCTGTTAGGTATAGTCTTTCTGATCAATGCGATGATCACGTTAGAGAAAGCAGTAATCACTGTCACAGAAAGTCCCATAACGATTGCAGGCTTCAGCTGCGAAGTTACTGCGAGTGCAGAACAGATACCCAATACCTGTACAGCAATAGGATTGTCCAGATTCAGCGGGCTTGTGAATACTTTGCAATTCTCCTTTGAAAATAATTTACCCATATTCTGTATTCCTCTTATTTTTTGTAACTGTTTAATATATCCTTGTATCTTGACAGACCATCATGGAGCATTGCATTCACACCGTCAGAAGTAAGTGTTGCACCTGTGATTCCGTCAACTGAACTCTCAGCCGGCACTTCGTATGTCTTGCTTCCGTAAACAACTTCACCCTTCTTACCCTTCTTGACAACGCTGAGCACGATGTTCTCGCCGTTCTCGTCAAAGAGCTTCTTGTCGATGAAACTGTTCTGGAATCCCTCTTCAACGATTCTGGCACCGAGACCGGCAGTTTCGCTTGAATGAGAGAAGTAGCTTCCGTATACAGTAGCGCAGTCATCATTGATTGCAATGTAACCCCAGATAGAACCCCAGAGTCCTGCACCTGTTACAGGAATGACATACTTTGTTTCTCCGTTTACTTCGCAAACATAGAATGGTCTAACCTCGTCTGTAAGGTCCTTGCTCTCAACCTTGAAACCAGCCTGGTCGTGCTGTCCGTTCTTGCCTTCAGTTTCTCCGGTCTTTGTAGGAGTAGCATCCTTGCCGAAAACCATGTCAAGCTTGACAACCTCACCGTAAACGATTTCAACAGAATCCTTAGGCAGATTTCTGATGTTGAGAGAAGCAAGAATCTGCTGCTTCTTGTCGATAGCCACATTTGCATCCTGAGTCGGTTTCAGAACAGACGAAACAAACGCCAGCAGGAAGGCCACGATGATGACCAAGATCGATGAATATACTATAATATATGTATTGCTGTTTGTATTAAGTCCTTTCTTCTGTGCCTTCTTATCCTGCGAATTCTCATTTGCGCCGTTGTTCTCAACGATTTCCTCAAATTCAGAAGCCGGAGCCTGGCATTTCGGACATTTGGCTGGAGCGGAATCCCCTTCATGGATATATCCGCAGACTTTACATTTGAATTTCTTTGTAGCCATGTTCCCTATCATTTATTTGTTGCACGTTTAGCACGCATGTTAATATTCTTCTGTACCACGCAATAGTCGATAAGCGGAGCAAAGAGGTTCATGAGCAGGATTGCAAGCATCATACCTTCTGGATATCCAGGGTTGAGCACTCTGATGAGTATTGCTACAGCACCGATAAGGAATCCGTAGATATACTTACCTGTCTCTGTACGTGCAGAAGTTACTGGGTCAGTTGCCATGAATACAGCACCGAAGCAGAATCCTCCAAGTGTAAGATGCTCATACCATGGAATATTTGCAGCCACATTGTCCATACCTGCAATATTGAAAAGGAAAGCAATCACAGCACCACCTACAAAAACAGATAACATAGTCTTCCAGCTTGCTACACCGCTCCACAACAGGATGATGGCACCTATTGCTATGGCTATTACGCTTGTCTCTCCTATTGAACCAGGTATGAATCCTGTCACAGTGTCGATGAAATCAGCTGACGGCTGCAGTTTAGCGGCAGCTTCGCCGAGCGGAGTAGCTTGTGAGAAAGTGTCGAGCTTCACGCCGTAGTCAGTAACGCTTCCGCCGAAACCGAACACGCTGTCACCCTTAACCCACACAGTGTCACCACTCATTGTAGTAGGATAAGCAAAGAACAGGAATGCACGTGTTACAAGAGCAACGTTGAAAACGTTCATACCTGTACCACCAAATACTTCCTTAACGAATATCACTGAGAAAGCAGTTGCAATTGCAATGATCCAGAGCGGACAAGTTACAGGAACAATCATTGGGATAAGTATACCTGTAACAAGGAAACCTTCCTGAATTTCCTCATGCTTCCACTGAGCAACTGTAAACTCGATTCCGAGTCCGACTACGTATGATACGATGATCTTAGGCAGTACAGCAAGGAATCCATAGAGGAATACATTCCAGAACGAAGGCATCTGCTCAGCTCCGTTGGATACCTCTTCCAATGCTGTGAAATGCTGGTAACCCACATTGTACATACCGAAGAGCAGTGCAGGAATCAGCGCTATTACAACAAACGACATGATACGCTTAGAGTCAATCGCATCATGTATACTTGCACCGCATCTGGAAGTTGTATTGGGAACGAACATGAATGTCTCCATTCCCTCAAACACAGAGCGGAAAGCATGCAGCTTGCCGCCTTCCTCGAAAGACGGCTTTATCTTGTTGAGATAATTTCTTAAAGCACCCATTATTATAATACTGTTAATTTTTTATTCATTTTCTTTGCGCAGCATATCGAGTCCCTCGCGCACGATTCTCTGAAGCTCAAGCTTTGAAGAGTCAACGAATTCGCATACAGCAAAGTCCTCCGGAGCAACTTCATATATACCGAGTGCCTCCATCTTGTCGATATCACCGGTGATGATGGCCTTGATAAGGTATTCAGGCATGATGTCCATAGGGAACACCTTATCATACTCATTGCTCATAATCATGTGGCGCTCTCCGCCCTTCACTCTGGCATCAAGCGTATATTCCTTCTTCTTTCCCATCAGCCAGCTGAAGTATGTGCGGCTTGTAGAGAAGTCGTTGAAACGCGGCATGATCCAACCGAAAGCTTCGTTCACGTCGTCGCCTTCAGGTATGACTGTGATTTCAGTAGTATGAGCTCCGAGGAAGCAGTCCTTGTCAGCCTTTCTGCCGACGAGCGGGTTGCCGTTGATGATTCTCACGTTTCTTTCGCTGCTGATACGTCCGTTGACGATAGAACCGATCTGCTGTCCAACCTTTACGTTGACGTATTCAGGTGCCTTGATCTCAGATCCGGCAACAGCAATAACTCTTCTCAGGTCAACAATACCCTTGTTGAAGAGACGTCCTACGAAAATCAGCTCTTCAGCACCGATTGTCCACACGATCTCACCTTTATTAATAGGTGACACGTGGTTGATCTGTACGCCAACATTTCCTGCAGGGCATGGTCCGTCGAAAACAGTCACTGTAGCATTCTTTGCCTGCATGAGTGCATTTGATGCACCTGGCTTGACACCGAGGTATACGTTGGCAATTCTAGACATTGCATCGATACCAGTCTGGAAGTCTGCCTCATTTCCCTTGAGAGCAACTTCAAAATCTGCAGCCAAAGGCATATCAGAGAATGAAGACACGAAAATAGCTTTCGGCTTGTCATTCGGACATGCAGTGACATCATAAGGTCTCTGTCTGAAGAAAGCAAACAGACCGCTCTCGGTAAGAGCCTTTACCACCTGCTCGGCAGAAAGGGTCTTCACATCCTTCTTTCCGAAGTCTGCATACTGCTGCTCTTTGTCAGCTTTGACCTGAACACTTAATACTTTTCGGCGTTCGCCTCTCACTACTCCTGCAACAGTACCGCTTACAGGTGAGACAAATCTTACCTCTGGATAGAGCTTGTTAACAAACAAAGCATCTCCGGCCTTGACAACATCTCCTTCTTTAACAACCACCTTAGGCTTGAGTCCAGTGAAATCATCTGGAACCAAGCCGTAGATATCACATGCACCAGCATCTGATAACTTATTGGCAGCCTTACCTTTCAGGTTTATGTCCAGGCCTTTACGTAATTTAATTACATTCGCCATATTTAAGAATAACTTGGTGTATATACTTGAACGTCCGACAAAGTTACACTTTTTAATTAAATTAAAGATTATATGAGCTTCTAAAAATTATTGCAATTTAGTTATAAATGCGCATTTTACCGTACTTTCAGCCATATTCCAAGCTCAGCCGTCAAAATATCCATCGGCACAAAAAAGGGAATGCATCGCGCATTCCCTATGAAAGGTTTTATCATGCATAGCAGATAGGTGACCGCAACGTTCAGTAAAAAGACATCGGTACTGTTACGTCACCATGCGGTATCATCGCGAGAAAGCGCACCGCATACAAAATAAAAAAAGACATCATTTCCCGTCTACTCGTTGTCGGCGAAATCAATGCTTGTAATGCTCAGGTTCACCTCCTTGAATCCTTGAGCGACATCCTTGATATCCTGAAGATATCTGACAACGAATCCGAATTCCACATCCGCAGCCTTGATGCTCCGTACCTCATTTACGAAATCTTCAATGTCGCCGCCTGCTTTCGCTGTCCTCTTCAGTGACATCTTTGGAGCGATTGTGAACAGTCCCAGAACATTCACCCTCTCAAACACTTCCAGATGTTCGAGTATGACGGTTCTGAGGTCGTCCGTCAGCCTCTCGACGTCTTCACGCGGATGTCCGCGCCTGACCAGTTCCCCGACTATGGCATTCCACCTGACAAGATCCTGCAACGGACTGCTGACAGTACACGTAAGACGCGACTTGTCAAAAGGCAGATACTTTATTGTTGCTTTACCTTCCAGGCGATAACCGCCTGACACTTTTCTCTTCACCCTCGAGCGACCGCCGGTACACATCGAAAGGGCAGCCTCATTTTCACAGCTATTTTTCTCTTTTTCGACACACATAGCACTTAAGCTTTAAGTTACACATTATTGTTGTTTTCAAATCCGAATAGAATTTTACTTCTTTCCTCACATCCGCAAAGAATGGCTGTATACGATTTCCTGTCGAACTCAGCTTTCCGATGCAGTCAGATGTAATTACTCACAAAAGTCGCGAGCCCAGTGATAATTATCAGCTCGAAAGACATCATCTCCTATCGCAGACATAAGTCAACAACTTCCATGTATGTGAAAATTCAGCTTTTTCATAGTGTCATAGAACAACCGAGAAATGCGTTGTAGTAGATGAAAACTGACAAATCCTTTCTCACAAGCAAAAATAACAAAAAGATTCATTACTGCAAATATTTTACATAAAATTTTTACAAATTATTTATTTTTCTTCTACAAAACTTCCGAAACCTAATATCACAAATAAGATTCAGGCCTCGGACATGTGCAGAATCAATGCTTTACGCAGGCATTATCTCCGAATGCCGGCATTGCAATGCCTCCGCACAGCCGAAGCCCGAACCATCATTCAATGACAATCCTCAACTGCCCTCTCCTGCTCTTCATCATACTCTGATAAAGCTGTCGGAACATCGCCACACTGTTCGTCAACACACCCTTTGACGAATTCACACCTACGAGAATGCACCCGCTGGAATCCTTTGCAGTATTTCCCGCATGTATGAGTATGCCGCTGAATCCAGGCACGTCTATCAGTCTCGGCAATCGTCCGCTGCAGAACCTGTACGCCTTACGCATAGCAAACCGCGGACTCACCACATCGAGTGTGACGTCATACGTTCCAGTCGGTATAGCCGTTTCCCCCGCGACCTTCATCTTTGCAATTTCTTCCGCCGACATATCCGAACTTAGACCGCGGTCTCTGTCTTCGAGAGTATCACAGAAATACGTACCGTCCAGGAACAACCGGCCCACAGTGTATCCGGCGCCCTTATATATTCTTTTGACATTTATTACCATATCTCACTCCCGTCTATTTGATCGCATCCTTGTTGCTGCACTTGAGCAGAAGCGAAAGCAATTCCGCAAACACATCATGATATTTATGTACAACCTGAAAGATTTGTCTGAATATCTCAAAGTCCATAATTTGTTTCTCCTTTCTTGATAATTTAAAATTCAACATTGTAGTACAAAAAGGGCGTGCAGATATTCCCGGGCATCCTGCACGCCCCACTCATTCATCCTGAAAAACAATCCTTACCAATCAAAACATCTTTCGCCTCCAGGCCTCCGAAGAACATTACTGACCGTCGTCAACAACCTCCTCTTCTTCTCCTGCATCGGCAGTGAATCCTGTAAGACTGACACGTTCGAGAGCCTGCTTGAGCTTTGCACTCGGATAAAGAAGGATTTTTCTTCTCAACACCTTGTCAGCACTTACTTCCTCAGCACTTTCAGACGCCTTGCAGTTCATCGAGAACCTCAACGTGCCGAGCTGACCGAGCTGGATTGAGTGTCCGTTCAAAAGCAGCTCCTCCACCTGCTGGATAATTGCGTAGAACACAGCGGCCACATTTGCCTTCGAAACACCGGCGTCTGTAGATGCATGTTCGATAAGTTCGTCTGTATCGATCTTCGAGTAAGTAACCGGTCTGCTCACGTACATATCCTTGTCTGCACAAGCCACTCTCTGCAATGTTGTCCTCACCTTGATAGTTTTCATAATCGTTATCCTTTCTTTTTTTAGTTAAACAATCTTTTCAGCCTCAATCATTAATTTTGCGCGCATATTTGGATTTCAGCTCTGTCATCTTTTCTGATGACGATGCAAAAGTATAAAGGTTCCGATTACCATGCAAGAAAAATCGCCGATAAATATTGTTTATGCTACTGTAGTTCAATTCATTAAGCAACGTTACTTATATAGCTAGTTTAATACTTCCGCAACTACCACAGCACCACCACAACAAGCACACATGCACCGTAACTGCAAAGCATACGCCATAGCATAAACGCATGCCTTTTCAAGCATCCGACTGCATGCAGAAACAACGTTTCAGAAAGAAAAACAGACATGAATAAAAAAACAGGAACATATAAAACAGCAGATAAACAACACAACCGTAAACCATCACACACCCAAAAGCGTTATATTTGAACAGACGCACACCAACACGAAAAAAAGACTGCGCATGGTAAAATATAACACCAGCCCCGATGAAGGCAACGTACTTCCCAACCTCCTGGGAATAACGGACGAGCAGCTGTTGCACCAGTCAGAGCTCGAAGGATTCCTCTATGCCGCCATGTACCTGTCTGAGCGTCTCTCCCCCGACACCCGTTTCGATGCACGCTACATCTGCAACATCCACCGTCTGGCCCTGAGCCACCTCTACAAATTCGCAGGCAAGTACCGCAGTGTCAACATGTCCAAAGGCGGCTTCGTCTTTCCGTCAGCCATATACATCGACCAGGCCATGACCGAGCTGGAACGCGACTTCCTGAACAAACTTCCGCAAACATACAGCGACACAGACACACTCATCCGCGATGTCGCAAGCGTCCACGCCGAACTGCTCTTCATACACCCGTTCCGCGAAGGAAACGGACGCACAGCCCGCCTCCTCGCCAACCTCATGGTGCAGAAACAAGGCTACCCACCCCTACACTTCGAATACATCACCGACACCCACTTCACCGAATACGTCTGCGCCGTCCAATCCGCCGCCGACCGCAACTATCGCCCTATGGAAGAAATCATCCGAAAAATATTCTCCGTAAACACATCCCCAATCACTCCAGACAAATAAATCACATACCCCCCCAAAAAAAAGAAGGCTTACGCACAGTCATCCCTGGCCAGGACCAGGGATCTTATTCATTCCAAGCAGGATGTCGCATTTATTCAGACAGAAGAACAAAAGAACTTTAGCAACAAAGTTGCAGATAAAAACATCACATGTGTGATGCAGGTAAGAGCTATTAGCTAGCGAACTTGTTCGCGTTTACCTAGCAGGCGCAGATTGCGTTTTACCTAGTGAAGCCAGCTTCACGTTTTACCTTGCAAGATGCCATCTTGCACCGTGCCCCGCGACACGTCATCCCTGGCTAGGACCAGGGACCTTATCAAAATGACAATGCAAATGCCAGCGAGAGCACTGTACAGACCCACAGACTAGATTCCTGGTCCTTGCCAGGAATGACGTTGTAGTAACCAATGTAAACGCCCACTTCTTCTGTTCTTCCTTACAAAAGTAGAAGAGTAGGTACTCATCGCACCATAGGTGCACTACATTGAATAAACAAATGTATGTCAAGCTCGCTTGAACAAACATTATCACATTCTATAGAATCTTTTGTTCTTATGTTTTTTTGTCTAAAATAAGAATACACACCACCAATAATGCACAGTGCCCGCGACACGTCATCCCTGGCTAGGACCAGGGACCTTATCAAAATGTCAATGCAAATGCCAGCGAGAGCACTGTACAGCGCCGACGATCAGATTCCTGGTCCCAGCCAGGAATAACAACTTAGCATTATTAGTAATGTAATCCCCTTATGTCCTTCTCCAACAAAAGAAAGTCGAAGACAAAGCATCTCAGATGCTATCATTGAATGAAATAAGGTATGTCAAGCTCGCTTGAACATAGATTCGAGCATTCAATGCCTCTTTTGTTCTTATGTTCTTTTGTCCTAAAAACAAGTAAACACCCACTAAACACAACAAGTGCCCCCGACAGCGTCATCCCTGGCATAGACCAGGGATCTTATCCTAATGACGGCACAAATGCCGGCGACAAAAAAAGCACATCCTACACTCCACGAACATCAGATTCCTGGTCCTTGCCAGGAATGACATATAATCGTCAATGTAAAAACCAATACCTAGCGTAGCGTTTACCTAATGAAGCCGTGCTTCATGTTTACCTAGCAACACCGTTGCCGTTTTACCTAACATGCATACACCCACAAAACAAAAAAGGCAGACCAATTGGTCTGCTTATATCATAAATACCTTACAATCAATGCAAAGCAAAATCATATTCAAGTAATTATATAGTTACCTTCTGCAAACGTTCCTCAGCATGTTTCATAATCACATCAGCCTTTTCCCTAGGAATATCTATCCCCTCTATACGGAACGATGCCAACATCGACAACAATAAAATTTCCTTCTCAGCCTTACTTATAACTCTTTTGTTCGTTTTCATTTCTGTATTCATGTTCATCCATGCGAATATACACAAAAACACCCAAACCACCAACATTTTTGTAACCATTTTCACAACAATCATGTGCACCGTGATAATCAAACACCTAAAGTCACAAGCAAAGACAACGCGGTGCGTTGCAGGTAAAATCAATGAGTCAGCAAAGCATCGCTCTGCATTTACCTAATGAAGTCACACTTCACGTTTAACCTCGCAAGATGCCATCTTGCACCGTGCCCCTACTCGTCATCCCTGGCCCAGACCAAGAATCTTATTCATTCCAGGCAGGATGTAAACAAACTATAAAGACACAAGAACAAATGAACAGAAGAATGCAGATGATGTTCATACGTCTGTCCATGTATGAGCGAGCTCTCACATGCCCCGCCACATGTCCATCACAGCAAAAAGATTTGCAGTGCAAGCTCCGCATTCTTTATGAACATAAAGCAGGATGCAACAAGTAATTAAGACATAAGAACAAAAGAACTTCAGCAACAAAGTTGCAGGTAAAAACATCACATATGTGATGCAGGTAAATGACACAGCCTTGCTGTGCAGGTAAAAGCATCACATTGGTGATGCAGGTAAGAGCTATTAACTAGCGAACTTGTTCGCATTTAACTAGCGCCTTGCGCGTTTACCTTGCAGGCGCAGACTGCGTTTTACCTTGTGAAGTCAGCTTCACACATGTTCTTGTGTCTTTTAAAACGTTTGCATCCATTAAACAAGCACAGTGCCAACGACTCGTCATCCCTGGCTAGGACCAGGGATCTTATTTTTATCGATGTCACCAAGTGCCTAGACAGCATAGTGACCACATAACCTCTTATATCAGCCTTTATATACCTTCATTATTTCAGTATAATAGTTTTCGGCATTATACTGCTTCTGGGACATTTCAGCAATAGCCTTATAATCGAAATCATGCTTCCACATGCCTTCAATTTTCTTTGCCAAATCGTCCACATTACGGCTTTCAAATGTCATACCGGTAACACCTTCATTTATAAGTTCGGGTATACCGCCGATTCTTGCACCAAGCACTGGAGTACCCAGACACTGAGCTTCAATTACAGATAGAGGATTGTTCTCGTACCACTCCGAAGGAATGACACTGAATCTTGCATTGCCGACAAGTTCTTTAATTTCGTTCCACTGTTTGAAACCGACAAACTCAATATTCTTTCCGGCAACAGCCTTCAGCTCTTCTTCCATCGGTCCACCACCGATAATCACAAGTTTATAAGGCAGTTTATTTGCTGCCTCAATAAGAGTCTTCACACCTTTCTCATGCGACAGACGTCCTATAAAGCAATAATAATCATCCTTCGTGAATTCATCACGCTTGCATTTCTGTACATCTATGAAATTGCACAGCACCTTCATCTTATCCTTTTTGAAACCGCCCTGCACCATCCTGTCAGCCATAAACCTGCTTGGACAAACAAACACATCGGTGCATGCCTCCAATCGTTCACGGTTCCACATTACAGCCTCTTTATATCCTATTATCGAAGCCAACTTTGAACCTTTCATGCACCTGTATGTTTTACAAGGAGTCTTATCACCATTGAAACAAAGCTCACATATATCCTTGCCGTCTTTTAGACAGTCATAACGTGGACAAAGCAGTTTATAGTCATGAAGCGTCCAAACGACCTTAATACCCTTTTTGTGAGCCACCTCAGCAATAACAGGCGACAGTTGCGTATGTATATTGTTCAGATGAACAACATCGGGCTTAAAGTCATTCAACAAAGCCGAAAACTTATTCTTCACCTCACTCGAACCGAAAGGACGTGAAAAAGCCATCAGCTTACTCATGTTCGAAGGAAAATACTTTTTCCAAGGTGTATCCAAGTTCTCAGGATAATCCATCGCGAACACAGCAACCTCGTGACCATTTTCTTTCAGTAACTGCTCAAGGTTGAGCATATATATACAATCACCACCACGACGGTAGTAGAATTTATTGGATAATAAGATTTTCATTAATTATTATACTAAAATACTTTGTTTCTTAAACAAAAGTCCAAAATGGACTCGTCTAGCGACATCGCCTCCGCTTTGTAGCAGATGAACAAATGCTCAAAATCACAACTGTACATTCTTTACAAGTTTTGATTACAGTGGTGAATATCAGCTTTATCATTGATTTGAGCAATACATCATAATTGGACACTTACTGAAAACGCACTGATCATCATAAACAGCAGAGTGAATTTAGTGAAATAAGGTATTATCGTATTAGTCAAATAATTATCTAAGATTACTACAATGTTTGGCCAATACAAACTTCATAACAATGCCGAATACGGTGTATGCACACAAACAGCCTAGAGAGCCGTAGCGTTAGCTCATTGTCTTACTTCTTTTTTAAATAAATCAACAAACTGCTGTGCAGCATATTTGCTCGTCAATTTTTCTCTATATCTTATGCAATTTTCTACATAAATACTATTGTTATCAACTATATCTTTTATATCATGCTCGTCCCAATTGTCTTTGACAACTCCTAAAGAATATTTATCAATATAATCCGATGATGCAGGTTGGCGATTTGTTAATATCGGTGTACCAGAAACAATAGATTCTGGTATGGAAACCATATTCAGATCCTTACGTGTATTGACAAGAAATGCACACGAGCAACGTATATAATCATTTAGTTCAGTCTGAGATAAGAAGCCTACAAAAACAACAAAATCTTGTATTCCCAATTCTATCGTTAATACCTTTAAATTATGCTCTTCTTCACCACGCCCAGCTATAATTAAACGTATATCTTCATATCCCTTCAGCATATGAAATTTAGCAAATTTACGAATTATTCCATCAACATTCTTTCTATAAATCAATTGTGAAGAACTTATAAGTTGTCGTTTTTTCTTGTCAGAATATTTGAATTTATCAATATTTATACCGTGATCAATAATTGTACTTGACACATTAAGCATATATTTACTTATAAAATTAGCAGCTTTTTGTGAACGCGCTACAACACATCCCACATTCTTCATAAACAACCTTGCTACTATATTATGCCAGATTTTTGATGGAATTCCATGAAACTTATTTTGATGCGATGTCAATTCTTGCCATATTATGGTTTTTCGCGGACATATTGATGCAGCATACAAAGATTGGAATTGGAATACCTCACTAGTTATTACAATATCAAAATCTTGGCAATGTTTCCTCAAATAAGACTTCATTTCTGAAGAATAAGGCAATACTGAAGGTTTATAAATTTTTTTCAAATCGGATTTGAAAAAAATAATGGGAAAATCATAATGTTCATTTTCAGTTGGCCTATAATCTTCCAACGCTCCTAACGTTATTTTATGCCCCAAATTCACGAAACCGAGACACATACCATAAATCATTGTATCTTTTATCGTTTTAACTTTGGGAATAACATCTGATTCTGAAGTGTAAAGGATACTATTCAATATCAATATATTCATGGTTTCTTTTCAAATATACCCTTAAAAATGTAAGAAAGCTCACTATAATTACGACCTTCACGTTCTCGTATCCGGCTTTCCACTAAATCCCTTTCATCTAACAAATTATTGATTGCCATTAATATATTGTTATTAGACTGATTAATATCCACCAAAACATTATCCAAGGAATTATCATGAAATATGCCTGAAATTTTGCGATGTTTTTTTAACATCTGTTATGCAAACAGTTGGAGAACCGAACTTATAAGCCAAAAGCATTACATGCAGACGGTTGGAAAAAGTCATAACAGCCTGACCATAATATTCGTAACCATTGTCTAATGTTATCAGTTCGTCAACAATTTTAACATTATCTGTCACGGACAATCGCCCATACAGATATTTCATATAAACAAAATCTTCATTACACTGATGAGTAAATAGAATTTTATATTTACGAGCTAGAATTGGCACTATCGCTATTAGCTTTGCTGTAAGTTTCTCTTTATATACAACATTATCCATATCAGATTCACAAAAATCACGAAAACTAAAAACCAATGTACGGTTTCCACCCCATTTAATATTCGACATTTGAGTGGGAATTTTATATCCCCATGATAAATCTGGAGCAAGTCTACATTTGTCTATTCCTGCATTATGGCAATAAGTAAATGAAATACTATCACGAACATAATAATGATTAAATGCAAAAGACAAAATTTTTTCAGAAATTTGTTCCAATCTTCCACCAAAACGTATACTCATACCAATTCTTACGACTTTTACGCCACATAGTCTTAATAAAGCTGTAAACGCAAAAGCAACAATATTCCTAACAACACTTTTCATCCCTTTTAGTGCATGTTCGCCCACTCCTGTCACAAAATATACACGTCTGTTGGAAAAACAAGATCGTAAACCAGAAAGAAGCAGATATACAATAAAAGGTATTCGCGTACGACTGCTTATACGCTCATTATCGGCTACACCTATCCGATTCAGGAACAAAGGTTGAATGGAAACGTCATCATTGATTATAACATCTCCATAAAGTCTAAGGAACTGCAACAAAGACTTATATATCAAGACTTACCTGTATTGTCAAAGTCAGCAGTCGTTTTATAAAAAATTAAATTTTTCATTTCCAATATTTAAACCCAATAATTAACTTTATTATATTTTTAATATGGCATTTTAGCTTGTATTTCAATGGTGGGGTAAGGAAATTTTTGCAACATGATACAAAATCCATATCACCATATGAATAAAGAAAGTCAATGTTTGCTTGTGGTCTACAGACAGGAGCTTTAAGTTGCCCTTGTCCGCGTTCAGCTTGATGAAGTGTACTTTCTCTATACTCTAAGTTATTACTAATTTTGTACCATAGTTCCTCTCCTTTATTTGTATTAACCAACGCAAGTGACAATCCTTTCGACATTTTTACATCGGGAAATTCCTTCTTCGCCAGCCAATAGTCTCCAAGTGTTATATCACCAGCCCTTTGAGTCTGGGCAAAACCACAAACAAAGCAACTGGGACGTAATGTGATATTATTCCAGAAACCATAAAAGTAAGGTAATAATTCTGCATTGTAAAAACGACTTTTACCTTCACATGAGATTACCTGTATATCACATCCTTGACCAAAACGTGCTTTTGACCTGAATAAGAATTCTTCAATTTTACAAGCATTTATATTTTCCAACTTTCTGATTTGTTTGATGAACAAATCATTTGATGGAACTCCATGACAAATCAAATCTGAAGTCAAAAGCATATCATAGTCATGTCGTAAATAATTACGAAGTCCTGCTACTTGACAAGGTGTCCCTACGAAATAAACCCATTTGTTTTTTTTAAAGCGCACTTAATATGTCTATAGCTGTCACCAACATTACTTTGTACATATTTGCTACCACGTAGTTTTTTTAAGTCTTCCTCATTGTCAACAATTAAATGAATTACATTCATTTCTTTGTCATACGTAGCACCACAAACGATACCATTTTGTTTAATGACCCATGAAGCGATTGCCGTAAACAATCCGCCAGACGAAGACTTAAGTCTGATGTCATCTTGCTTATTCCAACACAAATAGACTCTATTCGGATTATTACACAATGGTTTATTATTAACAGGACACGCCTTACTACACAATCCACAATCAACACAAACGGCATTATCTATTTCCGGATATAGAAAACCGTTTGCGCTTATACACATTGTTATTGCATCATGTGTACATGATTGAGCACAAGCCGCACAACCTGTACATTTGGATGAGGGACAAATCTCAAGCATTTGAATAATGAATAATAATTATTGTACAAAAAAGCTTTTCTTTAATAAATTAAAAATTCTTAAATTGATAAAACTATCAATCTATCTTTTATAGATATTTCTTTTCAACACATCAAGGAAAGCGTGTCCATATTTAAGATCTGGTTCTACATAATTACCTTCAGCCCACTCATTCCAAGACTTCAAAAAAATGATTTTGTGTTCATCCATTTTATCTTTTACTTCATCAATAATTTGACTTACATGCTCATCAAATTTCTCAGGGGTAAAATGATGGTAGATGGTAGCTAATCGTCCTGCACGAGCTGTCCGGTCATAGCCTGCAATAATGGTAGGAAATACATCTTCACGTTTGTCATTTTCACTAGTTAAACTTTTGATGATTTGGGAATAATTGTATTTCCTTAACACTCGACCACCAGTTATACGCGTCAACAAAGCACGTAATTTCTTTATTGCAATTAACCCTAACGCTCTGTTTTCAGCTTCATACTGCTCCGTATTATTTATGGAATCAAATCCCATAGATTTTAACTCGTCTATTGTCGTTTTAGCTCCATAACGAATCGTACAGAAATGTATACCTTTAAGTCCTGCATCTTTAGCCAATTCACGCCATTTATTAATAAACGCCTTACAATCTGGCATACCTTTAGCGTGCCAAATAAAAAACAAAGGCTTACCATCAACAGTTATATAACGCTTATCTTTAAACGCTGGTAAACAATAATTGAAATGCTTGATCCAATCTTCTTCTCCTGGATATTTCATTTCAAATATCATTACATCCTTTTGAAATGCTTTGTTTTTGGTCCAAGTCTTATTGCTCCATGAATGATTAGCCCAACCTAAACAAAACGGGAAATCCGGCCTCCCTGAAACTAACACATCTTCAAAGATATCTTGAAGTGTCATCACTCCATTCCCAAACCAATAATGCCAATACATGAAGCCTTCAATTCCAGCATTTTTCGCCATTTCAGCTTGTTGTTCCCTTATAATTGGCAATCTAAGATCATAAAAACCTAAGTCTGCCGGAACTCTCGGCTGGTAATGTCCACGAAACAATGGCTTGGCCTTGGCTACATTAGTCCATTCTGTAAATCCTTTTCCCCAATACTTATCATTCTCCGGTGTCGGATGAAACTGAGGAAGGTAAAATGCTATTACACGTGCTTTTTTCTCCATTTTATCGTTTTAATAAAATTATTTTGTCCATAACATGCTTCCAAATCTCAGCTAAAACAAATAATCTCTTTTATCTGGATTTGTGTGAAAAATAGTATAAAAATGTCTGTATTTTATGGTCATATATGATATTTTCTCTCCGAAAAATGCATTATAGTATGATTTTATTGGTAACGCAAACGCCAAACAAATCAAATAGACCAAAAATAGTGTTCTCTTTTGTTTGAACAATGTCATCAACAAAACTGAAATATTAAATATATTAAAGATAGAATAGTAAAAATACAATCTGTAGAAATTTCCCTTTAAAATATTCATCAAAATAAAGCTTAATATGGAACATAAAACAAGCTTGTATTGCTGTTCGGTGAATTTTTTATTTAAGAATAAAAGTAACAAAAACATGGATAAATTATATAAAAGAACAAAATTACCCATACCGCTGGATGTGCCTTCATAGTCTTCTTGTTGAAGAATGTAAGCATCATAATAATCAGCATTACTTCCTGTAGATGAAAGCAATAAAAACAATTGATCTGAGAATGATGACAGCCTAAATGTATAACTCGCAATATATACTAATAATATTGACAGTATGGCAACTTTATTTAACCGAACTTTAATAAAAGGCAGTAAGAAATATCCGATTGCAATATATGCTGACGAATGGATATTTATAGCAACTAAAAAAGCAAAAATAGAAAATAAATACCGATATTTATGTTGCGAATAAAGTAAAAAATAAACGATCCATATTGCAACCATCATTGCAAAAAATTGTCGCTTTAAATTCATAAAGAGGAATAAGTTTCCAGTGTCCAACATTAATATTGTCAATGATAACCATCTGTATTTAGGAGGAACAACCTTCTTAAAAAAGAAACAAAGAGTAAATATTTCAAATGCAACAACAACAGCATTGAACACGATAAATCCAACAGGCTGAAATGCTTCAACAAGGAATTTATAAACCGGTTCCCAATTTTCATTATTCTCCAAATTATAAAACCCTTTGTAGTAAACCGGATAGTCCTTTGTTGTATAAAACTCAATAGAAAAAATTATCCACATCAAAATAAATATGGCGTTGATATATCTATCATCTCTATATTTATTATGATAATAACCATATAAAATAAAAGCTGATGCTATAACAAACAAATTATATACCATATACCTTTATCACTTTAGCTGGTATTCCGGCAGCAACAGAATATGCAGGAATATCTTTTGTAACAACAGAATTAGCCCCAATCACAGCACCTTCTCCTATGTGAACTCCTGGCAATATAGTCACTTTATCTCCAATCCATACATTGTTGTCGATCTTTACATCTGATTTGGTATACAACCGTCTTTCACAAGGAGGAACTTTCAAAGACGTATAATCGGTCTTACCATGTGCATTGTCCAATATAGTAACCCAACGCCCCATCAACACACCATTACCGACAGTGATAGAATTGATTGCACTAATATTAAAATAATCACCAATCCAGCAGTTATCACCTATTATTAAAGAAGGTGTAAACAAATCACCCTTGTAACTGTGCCATGCCTGGAGTATTCCATTCTTTCCAAATCCTGTTTTATTACCAATTATAATACTTTTTCCACCAACAAGTCTTAATCCTTTTTCAATACTTATATCACCAGTTTGCTTGAATTCATTTTTCATCCATGCAGTGTAAACAACCTTCGATATTTTGTTACATAAATTTAAGAAAGAATAGGGCACAAAAAAATGAAAAATTCTCATTACAAAATTTATCAATTGTTTCATATTCTACTTCCTAATATCTGATTGTACGCAGTAATCAATTCATTCTCAATATTTTCCGGAAAATGCCTTTCTCGCGATTTTTCTATTGCTGCATTAGAAAGACTTTGCTGAAGATCTTTGTCTTTTGCCAATGACACTATTTTTTCCGCCAAATAATAAGGCTCATTCACTGGGACCAAAATACCTGAGACACCATCTTCAATCAAAGATGGAATTCCACCCACATAACTTGCTATACACGGCATACCCAACAGCATGGCCTCACACAATGCATTAGGACTGTTATCAATATAGGCAGGATGTATATAGATATCCGATGTGAGAAGAACGTCCTTCACTTGAGCCTCATCCAGTACACCTACAAAATCCACACAGCTTTCCTCAAAACGCTTATGTTCCATCCATTCTATATATTCCTTTTTGTCAACCTTTCCCACCATAATCCATTTAAAATGCAAATTTGTGTATTCTTTGAGTATTGAAGCCGTTTTGAGTATTACGTCCAACCCTTTCCACAAGCTACCACTACCTACTGTACATAATGTCGTTGTATCATGCTTGTTAGGTTTCCATTTTTCATGAGCTAGTTGGAATGAATCTCGAAGAGCCTCATTACAGATAAAATATTTAGATTGCGGAGAAAACAATTTCGTTATTGACTTATCCCAATCTGTACGTCCAAAAAAATAGCGATTTGCTTTCAATATTCTTATTTCTCGTTCTGCTCTCATTCTATTATTCTTCTCACCAAACAAACCTCGTATAACATCTTTCAAGTGCAAATGCAAAAAATCGTAAATTATCTTACTTTGTTTTGAATATCTGGGCGGGTACAAAGCGTTGAAATATGAAGGCATCGACCCTTGTATATGTATCACAACAGGTACTTGCGTATACTGAGCCACAAGACCATAACACCATTCCGATCCAAAACATTGTATGATATCAGGCCTAAAGTCCTCTATAATTTTAATACATTCAGGTATGATCAATTTCTCTTCATGGGATAAAGTAAACTCTTTCCTTAGTTTTTCCCTCCTATTGCAACACACGCTAATGGGATAATAGTCAATACCATCAATTGTATCTTTGAACTTCTTGGAATTATATTCGAACGCAATTCCCAATTGAATATCTTTGCGCTTACTGACTATTTTTTCTAAAGAAGATACCCATCCACCACCATTATGTGCTGTAGAAATCTTTGAGCTATAACAGCCTGAATTTATTGAAAACCAAAGGACTCTCATTATATCTATTTAAATTTAATATTTATATGTTTAAGCTGAATTTTGAGTTCTGCAAGAAATCTGTATATAACCTTGTTTTCCGATACATTTTGACGTTCATGCCAATAGAAAAAATCCATCCGCTTTCTAATCTGGTCATTACCCTTGCTGAACATATCGCCTTTGTCAATTTTCCTTACGTATTCAGAAAGGCACTTACTCCAGTAATGATTAATTTGAATAGAGTTTGTCTTTGGTATCTTATGGTCATTATAGTAGAAGATAAATTTGCGAGTTTCATTGATGGAAGGCACTTTAAACTTTATTCCCATGAATTTCACCCAGCAAAATATATAGTGATGATACATTTTTACAGGCTTGAACCTAGTGTTTAAAGCTATTTTTCCAACATTTCTGATGTTCCTCCAAGAACAAGTGTATTGTTCTATCACTAATTTAGTGGGATCATAATCAATCAAGCCGTTAGTACCGAACATCAACCAATACATTATGATGGATGGATACTTTTCATACCTTTTAATCCAATCCTTAATGTCTGCACTATACAACGGACAAATAAACTCATCTATATCAATATACATCAACCAATAGGTTTCACTGCCGAATTTATCATAACAATGCTGATATGCGGGAATCTGAGCCAACTCATATGGCCATTCCACCAAAGTGACATAGCCGTCTTCAATGTATGGCTTCAGTATCTTTTGATAATTGTCTGAAGAAAAGTTATTGTACAAATATAGATGGTCAACTCCTACTAACCGATGATATTCAATCCATTCAACTAAATATCTGGCCTCATCTTTGAATATAGCGCATATAGAAACATAATATTTTGTGTCTTTGAGTTTAGGAGAGCGAGACAATAAGAATATTATAGAAAAAAGTATATTGCCTAATACGGATATGATATTGCGTACACACGTCTTGATTGCTTCCATAAAATATTAAGGGTTAATATTTTGAATGAGATATTGGGTGAGAAATTTCTTTGAGTTCTCCCTTAGTACGTCAAGTTTTTTATAGACCGCATCATAATCAATGACATTTTTCCACTTATTGCTGAGAAATATCTCCTTAGGCGATGTATATACCCTTTCTTCCAATCCGAGTTTTAAAGCCAAATCCATATATCTTTCTTCTCCACCTTTATAGGACGGCGTGACAATAAACTGCTTTTTAAAAATGATACAAAATACCATACCGTGAAAAGAATCTGTAAATACAAAATCAGAAGTCTTGATAAGTTTCAACCAATCCTGTACTGTGCATAAAGGCTTAAACGGTAATCCCTTAATGTGTATCAAGCAAGTGTCCATCCGTATGTTCAAAGACAGTTCTTCAGCTAAATATTTGATAACTTTTACCCATTCATCATTAATTATAAATTTAAAACTGAACAAGCTACAGCTTGCATCAACCGAAGAGTCTTTTAATAATTCGTCGTATGAATTTATTAAAAAAGTAGGATCTAGTACTTGTGTGGCATCAATATTAAATTTTTCTTTTAATATTGAAAGACCTGTCGTGTCACGTACACTAATACCATTGAAATCAGCTAACAAATTCCTTATTGAATTTAATTCTTCATTTTCAAACTTAAAGTTTCTGTCCCCCCCCAAGCAAGCAGCATAAGAAATTCTTTTCTCTCTATGTTTCAAAAATGAGAAAAAAAACAAAGGGTATTGTATATTAGTGACCCAAAGGTTCCACACTTGATCACTCCCCACGACATATAAGTCGGCCTGTGGAAAATCTTTCTCGAAATCTGCTTCCGTCAGATATTCATGCGTCAAGTTTGGAAAGTAAACAGAACGAAAATCATCAAAAAGTAACATATTCTGTCTATCATACTCTCGGTCTTTTTGTAATTCTTCAGTCGTCCTATGATACCTTTTCTCATATTGATGGAAATAACCATGCATTTTCGACATCAGCTTCTCAACAAATGATTTTTTTCTCGGTGCACCGGCTTTCATTAATGGAACGTTAATGATTGAAGTCTGATGTCCACATTGTTCAATAAACTTTGATAGGGCATAACATTGTAACGTTGCTCCGTAATTATTTGTACGTGCAAATGTTAGAATAGCTACTTTCATTATTTTATTTTTTTATTATTTTATGATAGAATTTAAACACTTTCTCATTGATGAAGACTCGCTCATTTTTGTTACATCCAATAAAATAAATTGATAAAAATGTACATATAACAGAAACAACAGATGATAACAAAAAACAAAAGAATGATTCTTGTATAAAATTAACTATTATAAATGGTATAATGAGCGATGTTGACGATACAAGCAGTATATTTATATATACTCTGTAGATATATTGTAATATTTGAAGTTCTAAAGCATAGTGGGCAATCCACAATCTTGCAATCAGACAACATTGAGAAATAAATATTGCAGTAATAAAAACAACTTGTGGACCAAAACCATTATATAATAAGATGTACGAAATCGGCAAATTCATCATCTGTAAAGATCCAACCGCAATTTGATATTTTTTTATATTTCCAGTTGCCAACATACCTGTTACAATTGGACTTGATATGGACTCACTCATGGTAAAAATTAAAATCAGTCTTATAAATAGCACAGTATGTTCCGGAACAGTTTTCAGCCATATCTCCAATACATAATGTGTGTTTATAATTATAGGTGCGGACAGAAAGAAAAGCATATAGAAAGACAACCTTGCACCTTGATATATAAGCGTCTTCATATATTCCTTTTCCCCAGAAGCATATGATTTAGTTATCTGAGGGTTAAGAGCTGTCATAAAATTCGTAACAAAGCCTTGAACGGCAGCGTTTACTTGATTAGCAATTCCTCTGGCTGCATTCGCTGTTGGTCCACAAAACAAATTCATCAAAACATTCCCGCCTTGATCGCGTAATATCGCAGATGACGCTCCAATGAAATTCCATCCAGCAAAACCAAACATTCGTTTCAGTAGAGAAGAATCAAATATAAAATGATAGGTACACTCTTCAAAATGGCGTTTACAATAATATCCATATACAAACCTTATGATAAGTGCAACAAGGGTCATCAAGATTGCATAAAAAATGAGTTTGTCAATCGGAGATATGAGAAGTAAATATACAATAAGCAGTTTTGCTGAAACTTCAAGTATACTTATGTATGCAAAGGCAGACATACGTTCATGAGCAATGATAGCTGCATTATATGGTACACTTATAAGATTAATGATAAATGTAACCATTGACAATTGGAAAACCCAATTTGCAGCATACATGCGACTTTCTGGAATATTCATTTTGGCATTCAGAAACCATACTCCAACGGCTTCCGCAAGAATAAAAATTATTAATCCTAATGCAAGCTGTATAGTGACAGCAGAAGAGAAAATATTTTCAAGAACTTTCTTATCACCTTTACCAAGTTCGTATGTTATAAACCTGCTTATTGCGGCAGAAAGAGAACCTGATATAACAGAAAACATAGCAACGACGCCACCAACAACATTGTAAATACCATAATCTTCAACACCTAAAGTGCTCAGGACAACACGACTGGTGTAAATACTTACAGCCATTGTCAGAAGCATCCTAAAATACAGTAACAGCGTATTTTTGGCAATTCTTTTATTGTTTTGTGTTGTATCCGTCATGTTTTATTTTGGATAGATCTACTAGTAGATTAAAATATGTTTTATAGTGATTTTATCTATTCTTATACATACTCTCATAATACTTCTGATAATCCCCAGAAGTCACATTATCCATCCATTCCTGATTATCAAGATACCAGCGTACAGTCTTTTCAATTCCTTCCTCGAACTGCAGGCTTGGTTCCCAACCGAGTTCTTTCTGAAGCTTACTTGAATCTATGGCATAACGCAGGTCATGACCGGCTCGGTCTGTAACGTAAGTAATGAGGTTCATATCTTCACCTTCCTTGCGTCCGAGCAGACGATCAACGGTGTTGATGACAACCTTTATGATGTCGATGTTCTTCCATTCGTTGAAACCACCTATGTTGTAGGTTTCAGCAATCTTGCCGTTGTGGAAGATTACGTCGATGGCACGTGCATGGTCTTCTACATACAGCCAGTCGCGTACATTCTCGCCCTTGCCGTATACCGGCAATGGTTTGCGGTGGCGTATATTGTTGATGAAGAGTGGTATTAGTTTCTCTGGGAACTGGTATGGACCGTAGTTGTTCGAGCAGTTGGTTACAATCGTCGGCATGCCGTATGTATCGTGGAAGGCACGTACAAAATGGTCTGAGCTGGCCTTGCTGGCACTGTACGGGCTGTGTGGATTGTACTTTGTCGTTTCAAGGAAGAATTTGTCGCCGTATGCAAGGTGGTGCTTACCTGATGAAGCCTTTGTAGTGAACGGCGGTTCGATGCCATCAGGATGTGTCAGTTCGAGTGCGCCGTAAACCTCGTCTGTGGAAATATGGTAGAAGCGCTTGCCCTCGTATTTCTCAGGAAGACTTTCCCAATAGAGCTTAGCAGCCTGAAGGAGCGAAAGAGTACCCATCACGTTTGTACGTGCGAATGTGAATGGGTCCTTGATACTTCTGTCGACATGACTCTCTGCCGCAAGATGAATGATTCCGTCGATATTGTAGTCTGACATCAGCTTCTGGATTGTCTCGAAGTCGCAGATATCGGCCTTGACGAATGTGTAGTTCGGCTTGTCCTCAATGTCCTTGAGGTTGGCAAGGTTGCCTGCGTATGTGAGCTTGTCAAGGTTGATGATGCGGTAGTCTGGGTATTTGTTTACGAAAAGTCTTACTACGTGGCTTCCGATGAAACCGGCACCGCCGGTAATCATTATATTGCGTTTGAATTCCATATTTCTGGTATTTAATGGGTTTACTTGGTTTGTATTAGATGCACTTTTAATGATGCATTATGCAGTATGTTGAGATTAGTTCCCTGGTCCTGGCCAGGGATGACGTGTCATAAACATTGTGCAATTTCGTGGGTGTTCGCTTACTTTCAGACAGAAGAACATGTGTGAAGCGCAACTTCACAAGGTAAAACGCGAATTAATCCGCTAGGTAAAATGCGAGCGTGCTCGCAAGTTAAACGTGAAGCAGAGCTTCTACTAGTTAAAACGCTTCGCGAGGTAATAGCTCTTAACTGCAATGCTTGCATTGTATTTACCTGCATCGTTTACGATGCCTTTTACCTGCACCGCGATGGCGGTGTCATTTACCTGCAATGCTCGCATTGCCATAGTTCTTGTGTCTTTATTATTATCGCACCCTGCATTCGTGATGTTTAGATTCCTGGTCCCTGCCAGGGATGACGTGTCGAAGCATCGTGCTGTTCCGTGGGTATTCACTTATTTTATCAATAAAGTGGTACTTTTATGTCGAACGGGCTGTCGAAGTCTGCGAGAAGAGGATGTTTTGTGTCCTTCTCGCTGAGGATGGCCTTGTCGGTAGGTATGCGCCAGTCTATTCCGAGGGAGGTGTCGAGGATGCTGATGCCTCCGTCTGCCTCAGGATGGTAGAAGTTGTCGCATTTGTACTGGAACACGGCTTCTTCACTGAGCACTGAAAAGCCGTGGGCGAAGCCGCGCGGTACGAAGAACTGACGGTGGTTGTCCTCCGTCAGTTCGACGGCTACGTGCTGTCCGTATGTAGGACTGCCTTTGCGTATGTCTACGGCTACATCGAGCACTGCACCCTTGACGCAGCGCACGAGCTTGCTCTGAGTGAACGGCGGACGCTGGAAATGAAGGCCGCGCATGACGCCGTAGCTCGACTTGCTCTCGTTGTCCTGAACGAAATGTATCTCGCGCACCTGCGTGTTGAAGTCCCTCTCGCTCCAGCTCTCGAAGAAATATCCGCGGGCATCATTGAACACGCGCGGTTCGATGATGAACACACCGTCTATGTTTGTCTTTATTGCTTCCATATTAATCCTTTTACCTTTTTAATGTAGATGAAACGCTTTCTTCAGTCTTTCATGTTCTCTTCTGCCAATCTGAGAAGATACTGGCCGTACTGGTTCTTGCGCATAGGCTCTGCAACCTCGCGGAGCTTTTCTGCCGAAATCCACCCCTTTTCGAATGCTATGCTCTCAAGACATGCTATCTTGAGGCCCTGACGCTTCTCTATGACCTCTATGTACATTGATGCCTCGGCAAGAGAATCGTGTGTACCGGTGTCGAGCCATGCGAAACCGCGTCCGAGGGTCTGCACCTTCAGTTCGCCGTCACTGAGGAATCGCTGGTTGACGGTTGTAATCTCCAGTTCTCCGCGTGCCGACGGCTTGATGGTCTTTGCCACTTCAACAACCTTGTTCGGATAGAAGTACAGACCTACGACTGCATAGTTGCTCTTCGGCTTGAGCGGTTTCTCCTCGATGCTCAGGCAGTTGCCGTCGGCATCGAATTCAGCCACGCCGTAGCGTTCAGGGTCATTAACACGGTAGCCGAACACGGTAGCCTTATGTTCCTTTTCAGCTGTTTCTACTGCTGTGCGGAGCATACGGCTCAGTCCGTTGCCCTGGAAGATGTTGTCGCCGAGAACGAGACATACGGAATCGTTTCCGATGAACTGCTCGCCTATGATGAATGCCTGTGCGAGGCCGTCAGGCGAAGGCTGTTCTGCATATTCGAGACTGATTCCGAAGTCGCTTCCGTCACCGAGCAGACGGCGGAAAGACGGCAGGTCGTAAGGAGTGGAGATGATGAGGATGTCACGGATGCCGGCAAGCATGAGTACCGACAGCGGATAGTATATCATCGGTTTGTCGAACACGGGCAGGAGCTGCTTGCTCACGCCTTTTGTAATCGGATACAGGCGTGTTCCGCTGCCTCCGGCCAAAACAATTCCTTTCATGATTTATGCTGTTTTTAATTGTAATCTTTCATGTTCAGCAAAACAAATAAAATCAAATAGCAATACTGAACTCAGCTTCAAGAGTTATATCTACGCTTTACTAAAAATTGGATTTTGCTGAAAACGAAAACAATTGTTATTTATATAAGGTATTAACAACAATTTATGATTTTTTCTTTTTCTAAATTACTTTGATCGTGCTTTGATAATTTTGTGCGGGGCTAGGTTGTTCATCATCTAAAAATAGATATTACTTCTCTTCGTCGTCTTGCTGTGCAACACGGCGTATAGAGAGTTGTATGATGAACCAACAACAGATCAGAAAAGCCTAAAATACAGGGAATGTGGATTTTGCAACGTTTTATTAGAGTGTCTATCTAACGATTTCATCTCCTACTCTTGTGCATTTATCCGTTGGTTTCCCACAACCAGCCCCACTAAAATGCTTTGTATTCGGTGCAAAGTTAAGTATTTTTAGTAAAACAGAAAGATGTTTGACGTTAAAATTAGGTTACAGGTGGGTATGAATGGTTTTGCACGGGGCCCTTGGTGGTGGTACATGTACACTATGATTGGTATGTCGGGGTAAGTTTCGTGAAATTTCTGAGGGCTCGGGATAAAAATTTCGAGGGCTCGGAATGTTCGTTGCGAGGGCTCGGGCGAAGCGAAGCAAAGGCTTCGCGAGGCAAACGCGCCGTGCGCTAGGTAAAACGTGAAGCTTGCTTCACTAGGTAAATGCAAAGCAGGGCTTTGCTAGGTAAACATGAAGCACGGCTTCATTAGGTAAATGCACGGAGTGCTAGGTATTAGTTTTTTACATGACCACCTATATTGTCATTCCTGGCTGGGACCAGGAATCTAATCAGTGGGTCTGTACAGTGCTTTCGCTGGCATTTGCATTGTCATTTAGATGAGTTCCCTGGTCCTGGCCAGGGATGACGTATCGCGGGCATTGTGCAAGATGCAATCTTGCAAGGTAAAACGCAGGCAGGCCTGCTAGGTAAAACACAGGTAAGACCTGTTAGGTAAAACGCGCTATGCGCTAAGTAAAAAATAAAGCACGGGGGTGCTTGTAAATAGTAGGTCTTATAAATGAATAAAATATAATTCATAAAATTGTTGTTTATCTATACATGGGTGTTTAAATAAATATTTACTATTTTTGCAATAAAACAAACATTTATAAACAGTAATATGGAACTTGAAATACATAACTTTGGTCCAATAAATTATGCAAAAATAGACTTTGCAGATTTAACTTTTTTAGTTGGACCACAAGCAAGTGGGAAAAGTTTATCACTGGAGTTGCTCAAACTTATTATAGACAAACAACATATAATATCTACACTTAGAAATTACAATTACATTTTAAGTAAAACTGATGCAAAAAACATATTAGATTGCTATTTTGGAGAAGGATTGTCCGGATTATTTAGAAAAGACACCGAAATATCATTGACTGGAGTTCCATTTTCGCCTCAAGATTTGCTAAGGACAATTTCTAAACAAAAGGCATCAGAAATTAGGAAGGAATCTGTTTTTTATGTTCCTGCACAAAGGATACTAAGTATTTCTGATGGTCGTCCAAAGAACTTTATGGAGTTTGATACGTCAAACCCTTATGTATTGAGACGATTCAGTGAAACGCTACGCGTATTTTTGCAAGCCGGATTAGGGAATCCTGATACTATATTCCCCATGAGGAATAGATTAAAGGGCGCAGTACGTAAATCTATCAACAATACTATTTTCCATAACGGTAAAGTCGTAATAGATAAAACTGGTGACCAACGTAAGATGAAAATAGATGTCGGTGGTATGAAAATACCATTTATGTCATGGAGTGCTGGACAAAAAGAATTCATGCCATTATTGTTAGCAATTTATTGTTTATCAGGTCCTCCTACTCAGGTTGTAAATAAATCTGATTATAAATGGATTGTCATTGAAGAGCCGGAAATGGGTCTACACCCGCGCGCTATACAATCTGTTTTATTGGAAATAATAGAATTGATGCAAAGTGGATATAAAGTAGTTATCTCAACCCATTCCACAACATTCCTGGAATTTGTATGGGCTTTTAATGAATTACGAACATTACCTGACGAAAAATTCAAAACATCGATGTGCGAAATGTTTGAAATTGATGTTAATTCAACAGCTGCAAGTCTGTTTGACAACTTCAGGGAAAAAGCAATAAAAACATATTACTCAGCAAAGGAATCTTCGGCTGACGGTGTGACCTTTGCTGACATATCATCACTTGACGCTTTCAGCAATGATGTAGATGAATCAGAATGGGGTGGCTTATCAAGTTTTGCTGGTAAAACTTCCGAAATCGTTAGTAATTATGCAGAATAAAAATGAAATCACAACCAATAAATTTAAAAGTGCAATAGAGAATACCTATGATGTAAAGGATGGTTATTGCATAGGTCTAAGAGCATTAAAAAGTAATGCTTCTCATGTTTCAGTGGAAGATACAAGGAAGTTAGAAGGAAGCTTAGATATTGACAGTTGCACAAAAAACATATACCCTAATGACTCAAGATGGGACTACTCAATAGGTTATGACGGTAAAGCTTATTTCCTTGAGGTACATCCTGCAAGTACGAGCAACGTTAAGGATTTAATTAAAAAGGCTGAATGGCTGTCAATATGGCTTAGAAACAAAGCACCAGAATTAAAGAAATTAATGAATAATGAAATCTTTTATTGGGTTGCATCCGGAAAACAAAGTATTCTTCCTAATTCTGTACAAAGTAGACAACTTGCCCAAAGTCACATTCGCTTAGTAAAATGTTTAGAACTACCAGTGCGAGCGGGCTCGCAAGGTAAACGCAAAGCTGGGCTTCACTAAGTAAACGCAACGGAGTTACTAGGTAAAACATGAAGCACTTGCTTCATTAGGTAAAACGCGCACTGCGCTAGGTAAACGTGAAGCTTGCTTCACTAGGTAAACGCAAAGCGACGCTTTGCTAGTTAAAGCGCAACGGAGTTGCTAGGTATTAGTTAATTAAATATGGCTATGCTTAGATTCCTGGCTGTGATCAGGAATCTAAGCTATGGATTTACACGGTGTTTTCGCAGGCATTGTACTGTCATTTAGATAAGATCCCTGGTCCAAGCCAGGGATGACGTGCTGGGGGCATTGTGCAAGATGCAATCTTGCAAGGTAAAACGCAGGCAGGCCTGCTAGGTAAAACACAGGTAAGACCTGTTAGGTAAAACGTCTACGCTAGGTAAACGTGCTATGCACTAGGTAAAACATGAAGCTGGGCTTCACAAGGTAAAACGTAAAGCGAGACTTTGTTAGGTATTACCTCTTAACTGAACCGTTTCACGGTGTCATTTACCTGCAATGCATTGCATTGTTTTTACCTGCATCACCCATGTGATGCTTTTTACCTGCAACGCCTCGCGGTGTCATTTAGCAGCTATGCTGGAATTGCGCGTATTGAGGCACGCACAAGGCTTTATTGCAGGGCAAGTGAGTTGATTGTTTGGAATATTTATATTAGATTTGCATTGTATATTTTTAAAATTTTAGGTGACACGTATCTTTTGTGTCTTATACTCAAATTGAATATGGAGCATACAGAAAAGTTATATATCAAAAATTTCGGTCCTATAAATGAAGCTGTAATAGATATTGCAAGAATAACAATCTTAATAGGAGAACAAGGGGCAGGGAAAAGTACTATTGCAAAATTATATGCTCTGTTTACATGGCTTGAAAAGGCTTTGATGCGCCATCAGTTCACATCAAAATCAATAATGCAGTATTCACGTTTCAGAAACAAATATTGTGTATACAACAATATTGACGGCTATTTCAAAAACGACACGGAACTGATATTTGAAGGAATGCATTATCGGTTCTCCTACAGAAAAAGTAGCCTTGAGATTGAGGAGATAGACATGGATGATACGTCCAATGAGGAATACAGCATATCAAAGGTGATGTATGTTCCAGCGGAACGCATCATATTGGGATGCGCTGAACATCCTTCTAATCTGAAAGGACTCAGTGAACCAATGATTACTTTCTTGGACGAATACGAAAGGGCCAAGAAGGTGCTAAAGAGCGGCTACAGTCTGCCGTTCGGGGATGTTGCGTTTGAATATGATGCACTGAATGATATTTCGAAACTTCACTATAACCAGTTTGATGTAAAGCTATCTGCCAGTGCAAGCGGATACCAGTCTGCATTGCCGTTGCTTTTAGTTTCAAAGAATTTATCAGACATGGTGTACAACAGCCTTCACTCTGACAATGACTTGACAAACAAGGAACGCATGAGGTTGCAGAATGAGGTTGAAAGCATCATGAACGACGAAACGCTTAGTGACGAGGTGAAGATGGCTTTAATGAGAAGTCTTTCTTCCAGATACAGCTACTCCCGTTTCGTGAACATCGTTGAAGAAATGGAACTTAACCTGTATCCCGATTCACAGAAAGGTATGCTTTATGAACTTATCAGCTACACCAATAGGTCTAAAGACAACAGATTGATGCTTACGACGCACAGTCCTTACATTGTCAATTATCTGACATTGGCCATAAAGGCTGGTGTTCTTGCGGGACAGGCAGAAGGGAACGTCTCCTTGATGGACAGAATAGGTAAGATTGTGCCGAAAGAGAGCTATGTCGACATTGAGGACTGGAAAATTTATGAGGTAAGTTCGGGACAAGCTCGCGAACTTGGGCAGTATGACGGTATGCCTTCTGACAATAATTTTCTGAATATGTTACTTAACGACTCTAATAGTTCTTTTGACGAACTTCTTGATATAGAGGAGGAGATTGAGCAATGGAAGGAAGAATGATTGATTTCTTTAAGGACGAGATACCTGTGGATTGTTCGTTGTTCGGCATCTGCGACGACGAAGACAAGGCTGAAAAGACGCCTGCCTACATTGACTGTATTGTTGACAACAGAAAAAATTGGATTGCGGAGGTAAATAATTCTTCGGGGGCACCTGTGAAATTCATTGCCGTAGACAACAAAATTGAAATATTACAAGAAGACGGGAACTTAGAAAATCGTTGCGACGCAATGTTGCACAATGATAAATATATCATTTTCGTCGAACTTAAAAATCAAAGGCAGGAATGGATAAAGCATGCTGTCGAAGAACAATTGGCTACGACCATCAACATCTTCAAACAAAATCATGACATTTCTGTTTTCAGACATAAGTTTGCTTACGCATGCAATAAACAGCATCCGTCGTTCGCATCAAGCCATAAAGAATATATGCACAAATTCAGGAAAGAACATGGGGTGCGACTGGTTATTTGCAATGAGATTACTATTAAGGCATAAGCGACAAAGCGGGGTTTTGTTAGGTAAAACGCAAAACATTGTTTTGCTAGGTAAACATGAAGCACGGCTTCATTAGGTAAACGCACGGAGTGCTAGGTATTAGTTTTTTACATGAGCACCTATATTGTCATTCCTGGCTGGGACCAGGAATCTAATCAGTGGATCTATACAGTGCTCTTGCGGGCACATGTGCTGACATTGAGATGAGGTCCCTGGTCCAAGCCAGGGATGACGTATCGCGAGCAGTTTGCATTTTGTGGGTGTATACTAAAAAAAGACAGAAGAACATAAGAACAAAAGAGCTTATTGAATGTGCGAATGTATGTTCAAGCGAGCTTGACGAACATTGTTCATTCAATGTTGAGCATCTGCGATGCAGGGAGTGTCTACCCTACTTTTGTGGAAAGAACAGAAGGAAGTGGGTGTGTACTTATTTTTAGACAGAAGAACATAAGAACAAAAGTTTCATTTAAGAAGCAAATGTACATTCAAGCGAGCTTGGTGTTCATTTGTCTCTTAAATGTTTGCACCTGCGGTGATTGTCTACGACTCTTTTGTTTGGGCAAGAACAAAGGGGGATGCCTACTACCTTTTGTTTCTTTAAGAATGCGGTGCTTGCACTGCAAATTCTTTGCATGATGGACATGTGGCAGTACAGGCGGAAGCTTGCTTATGCATGGACTGATGGATGGGCATCATCTGCATTCTTATGTTCTTTTGTTCTTATGTCTTGATTACTTGTTTGCAACCTGCTTGTGGAGACATGAGATCCCTGGTCTTGGCCAGGGATGACGGGGCGCGGGCAGTGTGCAAGATGGCATCTTGCAAGGTAAAACGTGAAGCTGGCTTCACTAGGTAAACGCAAAACTTTGTTTTGCTAGGTAAACGCGAGCGAAGCTCGCTAGGTAGGGATATTCAGTAAATAGAATAAAATTAGCCAACTAATTCATACACAAAGTG